>OGJJ01000096.1_pt1 | contig 78515 bp, 69 predicted proteins | sample 1572081 | NCBI WGS metagenome assembly OGJJ01 (sample SAMEA2582122, study PRJEB24529) | metagenome | biome: Human gut stool | place: China | collected 2011
TTCGGAAGAAGAGTATCTCAAACGAGCAACCCAATAAGTAAGGGGCTGTTTCCCTACCTTCTGGGGATTATGGATATGCCCCATTGCCACATAGTCAATCCCACAAAGCACATCGGCACTCACATCATCCAGCCCTCCGATGCTGGTTTCTTCTGACTCACACCGGGACGCTCCTGCCACATACTGATGCATCACCAATACATTCCGTTTACTGTAATCCATCTGCATCTGCCGGATTGCCACACCTACCGCATCGGTATAAGACTTAATTTTCTCCTCCGGGAAAAGCTGTGCCACCTGCACCGGTTTCACAAAAGGAAGCAAGTACAAATTACAACTGCCGTAGTCATCCTCCAGCACAATGGGGTTTGTTTTCCCATCATAAGCCCGGGCAATGTATACCTCACTTTTCTGCAAAAGAGGCGAAGCAAAGGAAATCCGGTCAATGGAATCATGGTTTCCCCCAATGATAAACACCTTTTGTTTCCGCTGTACCAATTGTTCCAGAAAATAATCAAACAGCCTCACCGCCTCTATGGAAGGCATCTGCTTGTCATAGATATCTCCCGCCAACAACACACCATCCGGCTTTTCCTCATCGATAATTTCCAGAATCTCCTGCAAAATGTACCGCTGATCTTCCAACATGGAATATTCGTACACTCTTTTTCCAAGATGTAGGTCCGACAAATGTACCAGTCTCATAGAGTTTCCTTTCCCCTTTTATGGATGTTAAATCGTTACTGTTCAGGCAGCGGCAAAACACTTGCTGTTTTGCTGCGTAAGAATTTGAATCAAGTGTGAGCAGCCCGCTTTTTGCGGAGCAAAACTTTCATTAGGGCTGCGAATCGTTACTGGAACGAGGCACGAGTGAACAGTAACGTTAAATCACTTGCTTATCCAGCCACTTTCCACTTAGGTAACGCAATCCGAAAATGAGTCCCCGCAGTGCCCAGTCGGAAAACATACCAATCCATACAGCCATCGGTCCCATGTGATACACCTTTGCCAGGAAAATACAAAGCGCTACCCGCAAAAACCACATGGTACAAGTGGAAACAATCATGGAAAACTTCACATCTCCCGCTGCACGCATACCGTATGCCGGAATAAAGGAAAAGGTCCAGAAAATGGGTTTCACAATGGTAATGGCAATCACCATCTGGATACAAAGTGCCGCACTGTCAGGCTCCAGTCCTGCCAGCATGGTCACAGGCTTCACAATCGCCAGTACGAAAAGACAGGACAGCAATACTGCGATCCAGGCGTAACCCGTCAGTTTCACTATGTAATACTTTGCTTCCTCTTTGCGTCCTGCACCGATACACTGTCCTACTACCGTCATCAGTCCGATTCCGATTCCCATTCCGGCAACACCGTTTACCATCTCCAGAATATTGGTCATCGCCTGGGCAGATATGGCAATTCTTCCCATGGTAGAAACCGTAGACTGAATCGCCAGCTTGCCAAACTGGAACATGCCGTTTTCAATTCCCGCCGGAATACCCACCGCCAGAATTGTCCCAATCAGGGCAAAATCCGGGCGCATCTGCAAATAGTTGTCAATGACAATAGGCTGCCTGGGTTTCCGCAGACTGTAAAAGATAACCACAGTACAGAATATACGGGAAAGCAAGGTGGAAATTGCCGCACCTGTCACGCCCATATGCAGTCCAAACATTAAAATGGCATTTCCCGCAACGTTTAACAGATTGGAAATCACAGAAATTTTCATGGGATATTTAGCATTTCCTCCTGCCCGGTAAAAGGCAGAGCCTGCATTGAATAATGCCAGAAAAGGATAGGACAACACTGTTATGTAGAAATAAATCAGAGATGCCTCCATCACATCCGCATCCACTTTTCCGAAAATCAATTGTAACAACGGCTCCCCGCCAATAAGGAAAATAATCATCAACAGTACGGAAACAGACAGGACAGCAAGAACCACCTGTCTCGCTGCCCGATTACTTCCTTTCTCATCTCTTCTGCCTAGATATTGGGAACAAACGATCGTCGCACCTGTCGCCAAGGCGGAAAACACCTGGATAACCAGATTGTTGATGGCGTCCACCAGGGATACAGCGGAAATTGCCGCTGTTCCCACATTTCCCACCATCATGGTATCCACCATTCCCATGAAAGAATTCAATAACTGCTCTATCATCAAAGGAATCAGTAACATCCACAGGGTTTTGTTATCGAACATCCTATGTTCCCAGTCAATTTTTGTTTTGTCATAAAGTCTTATTTTCATTGCTTATTTCTTAATTTTTCCCCACTCATATGGTGTTGCCTGGTAAACGTAATAATTCAGCCAGTTTGTATACAAAATGTTGCTGGTAGCGCGCCATTGGAGAAAAGGACGCTGCTCCGGGTCGTCATCGGGGTAATAATTTTTCGGCAGGTGGATGGGCAGTCCCTTGCTCAAATCCCGCTTATATTCCTGATCCAGGGTCATGCGGTCGTATTCCAGATGTCCCATGACGAAAATCTGCTTTCCGTCCGGTGTCATACAAAGCAATACCCCTGCCTCATCGGATTCTGCCAGCACGATCAGCTTATCGCAGTTATGAATATCTTCGGAAGTCACCGCTGTGTGACGGCTGTGAGGCGCATAAAAATAATCATCAAATCCTCTCACTAAAGGAATTTTACGATTGTTCACTTTATGCTTATAAACACCAAATAATTTTTCCGGCAGCAATATCTTGTTTAACCCGAAATGATAATAAACACCGGCCTGGGCTCCCCAGCAGATATGGAAGGTAGAGGTTACATTGGTTTTCGACCATTCCATCACCTGACACAGTTCCTGCCAGTAGTCTACTTCCTCAAACGCCATGTTCTCAACCGGCGCTCCGGTAATAATCAATCCATCGTAGGTGTTATCTTTCAATTCATCGAAGGTATTGTAAAACTTATTGAGATGATTGGCAGAGGTATTATTAGAAACATGGGTACTCATTCTCATAAAGGTTACATCCACCTGTAAGGGAGTATTAGACAGTGCCCGGAGTAACTGCAGCTCCGTCTCTTCCTTTAAAGGCATCAGATTTAAAATACAAATCTGCAACGGACGGATATCCTGATGCATGGCTCTGTTTTCATCCACCACAAAGATATTTTCTCTCTCCAGTGTTTCCTTTGCAGGCAGGTCATTTTGTGTTTTAATCGGCATGGTACGTTAATTTTCTCCCTTCATGTACTCTTCCAGGAAGTCCGCCTCTGAAATAATGCGGACATTTAATTCCTTTGCTTTTTTATTTTTGGAGGAAGCGCTGGTCACATCATTGTTAATCAGACAAGTGGTTTTTCCTGTGACACTTCCTGTCACCTTTCCTCCCTTTGCTTCAATGCGTTCCTTTAACTCATTACGGTTGGAAAACTGCTCCAAAGAGCCGGTAATGACAAAGCTCATTCCCGCTAAAGTCTGGACATTTCCGTCTGTCTGGGGTTTCTCCAGGGTTAGTTCTTTTAAGAGTTCATCCAGAACTTTCATTTTTTCCGAATCAGCAAAATATGCTACGCAGGCATTGGCTAATACCTCGCCTAACCCATCGATTTCCAGAAATTCTTCCACCGACGCCTGACGGATTTTATCGAAATCATAATCAAAATGACGGCACAGCAGTTTCGCATTTGCCAGTCCGATTCCGGCAATACCTAGTCCGTAAAGCACCCGGTGTAAATTGGTGGTGCGGGCTGTCTCAATACTGTTCATGAGATTCTGGTAAGACTTTTCTCCAAAGCCCTCCATCTCCACAATAATCTCTTTATACCGATCCAGATGAAACAGATCCACATAGGAATGGATAAAACCATGTCCGATAAATTTTTCCAGGGTTGCCTCGGAAAGTCCATCCATGTTCATGGCATCTCTACTCACAAACAAGGTAAAGGATTTAATCTTTTTCGCTGCACATTCCGGATTGGTACAGTAAAGAGATTCCGCGTCATTCGCAGCCTTTACTTCCGTAGGATGACCGCAGGCAGGACAAATCTCCGGAATCTCCACAGAATCCGAACCCGTCAGATTATCCGCAATCTGGGGAATAATCATGTTGGCTTTATATACCGTAATATGGTCGCCGATTCCCAGCTTTAAGCTCCGCATAATACTGATATTATGCACAGAAGCACGGCTGACCGTGGTTCCCTCCAGTTCCACCGGGTCAAAAATCGCTACCGGATTGATCAGACCGGTACGGCTTGGACTCCATTCGATTTCACGCAAGGTGGTCTCCCGCACTTCATCTGCCCATTTAAAGGCAATGGAATGGCGGGGAAATTTCGCAGTGCGTCCCAAAGACATACTATAGGCAATGTCATCATAGGTCAGCACCAGACCGTCGGAAGGAAATTCATAGTGTTTGATTTCCTCCTCAAACCATGTCACCGCATCCAGAATATTGCCGGCATTCACTTCTTTGTATGGCACCACCGTAAATCCCTGGCTGGCAATGAAATCAAATTCTCCTTTTCTGGAGTTGTGTACATCCACCGGATTTTCCGGACTGTTTTCTGCCTGAATCAGGCTGTATACAATAAAGTTTACATTTCGTTTTGCTGTAATTTCATTATTTAACTGGCGCACAGAACCACTGCACAAATTCCGGGGATTTTTGTATTTATCCTCCACTGCCTCAATCTGTTCATTGATTTTTTCAAAATCAGCATAAGAAATGACTGCTTCTCCGCGAAGAATCAGCCGTCCTTTATAAGGTATCTTTAAAGGAACATTTTTAAAAACCTTGGCATTTCCGGTAACAACCTCGCCGACCTCACCGTTTCCTCTGGTGACCGCTTTCGCCAGTTCGCCATTCTCGTAGGTAAGTACCACCGTCAGTCCATCCAGCTTCCAGCTGAGAATTCCTTTTTTATCTCCCAGCCAGTCCCGAAGTTCTTCCCTTTCTTTGGTTTTTCCCAAAGAAAGCATGGGCTGTTCATGTCTTGCTTTCGGTAATTCATCCACAGCTTCATAACCCACACGCACCGTGGGACTTCCGGCAAGGGTCATTCCCGTTTCTTCTTCCAATGCCGTCAATTCATCATAAAGCCGGTCATATTCAAAATTACTCATGATTTCCACATCTTTGGCATAGTAGCTTTCCGATGCTTTATTTAAAAGCTCTACGAGCTCCTTCATTCTCTCGATGCGATCCATTTCGCTTTCCTCGCTTCTATCTGTTTCCTGTCATTCCACACTGGCGGTACAGAGCCTCCCTCTCTGCTCCTGTGACTTCCCGGTATTCCCCGGGTTTCAAGGTTCCCAGTTCCACATTCATAACCCGCACTCGTTTGATGCTGATTACATGAAACTGAAAAGCCCGGCACATCCGGCGGATCTGACGATTCAGTCCCTGGGTCAGAACAATCCGAAAGGTATACTTACCAATCCGCTCCACCTGACAGGGTCTGGTAGTCTGCTTTAATTCTTCAAGATAAACACCCTTGGCCATCTGATGTAAAAAAAGATCCGTCACCTCGCGGTTTACCCGAACCACATACTCTTTTTCATGTCCATTGGCTCCCCGCATCATTTTGTCAATCAGCTCACCATCATTCGTCATAATCAGTAATCCCTCGGATTCTTTATCCAGGCGCCCGGCATAAGTAACCCGTACCGGATATCGCAACACATCCGCTACTGTTTTTTCCGCATGCTGATCCTTCTGGGTACAGGTAATCCCTGTGGGCTTATAATAGGCAAGTACAACCCGTTCATCCTTTTGCTCGACCTGTTTGCCACGGACACAGACAATATCCTCTTTTCCAACCTGCACACCGGTCTGTGCGGTTACTCCGTTAACAGTAACCACGCCTTCTTCTACCAGTTTGTCTGCCTCTCGTCTGGAACAAACTCCACAGGCTGCCAGATATTTATTTAAACGCTGTTTTTCACTTTTCCTTTTTTCTGCACTCATACTCATCATTTTATAAATTTTAAAAGCTTCTGTCTATAGCTTTTCGCTGAAATAGCTTTTGTAACCTTCTCCGAAAATTTCTGTGGCACTGGTCACGATCATAAAGGCATCCGGATCTTCCTCCCGGACAATGGTTTCCGTCCTGGGCGCAATCATCTTTTTCACTGCCACCATGATTACCTTTTTCTTTGTCCCACTGTAGGCTCCTTCCCCATGGATAAAAGTCACACCGATATCCAGTTCCTCCAGAAGCCTTTTGGCGATACTGTCTGCATGATCCGAAATGATATACAGCACCTTTGCCTCATCCCGCCCGTACAGCACTACATCCAGCACCAGGGAAGTTATCACCACACAAATCAGGGAATATAGGGCTCCATCCACATCCTTGAACACCACTGCGGCCGCTCCTACGATGACCAGATCCATAAGGAAAAAAAGCATTCCTGTCTTAATATACGGAAACCGCAGGCGAAGAAGCTTAATGATAATATCAGAGCCTCCCGTGGTGGCTCCCGCCTGGAAAATCACGCCCATTGTCACCGCAATCAGCACACTGCTTCCCAGACTGGCAAGTAATAAATCATTCGTTGCTGCGCCAAAAGGGGCAAGCATATTGGTAAAGAGGGAAGTCATCACGATACAATACATCGTAGAAAGGATAAATTTGAATCCAAATTTCCAAAGTCCCAGAATCATAATGGGAACATTTAAAATAAAAAACCAGGTACCGGTGCCCAGCCCGAACAAATTATTCAATAGGATTGCAATACCGCTTACACCACCGGGAACCAGATTATTGGCATCCGAAAACATGCTGACTCCCATAGCATGAAAGAAAGAAGCAATCGTAATGCACACGTAATCCTTCACTCTCTGTCGGATATTTTTTCGATTTTCATATTCGATTTGCTGTCGTTCGATGTTCTTTCCCATGTGTATGCTCCTTTCTCTATAGCGCAAAATCCGCATGCCCACTGCATGCGGATTTTATCTTTAGATCTTTGCCTGTACCAGCTTCGGTTTATATCCGCTCTCATTCAGAGCTTCTATGATCTGATTTTTATGTTCGGTTCCGAAGGCTTCCAATGTAATACGAAGTTCCACCGCCGCATTTCGGTTGATGGAAACGAACTGATTATGCTCCAGCTTGATTACATTGCCGTTCTTCTTTGCAATCACATCTGCCACACGTGACAATTCACCCGGTTTATCGGGAAGAAGTACGGATACCGTAAAGATACGGTCACGCATGATTAATCCCTGTTGAACCACAGAAGACATGGTAATCACATCCATATTTCCACCACTGAGGATAGAAACTACCCGTTTATTCTTGACATTTAACTGCTTCAATGCAGCAACCGTAAGAAGTCCGGAATTTTCCACGATCATCTTGTGATTTTCTACCATATCCAGAAAAGCTACGACCAGATCTTCGTCCGGCACCGTAATGATAGCATCCAGATTCTTTCTGGCATATTCAAAAATCTTGGTTCCGGGTGTTTTCACAGCTGTGCCGTCTGCAATGGTATTCACACTGGGAAGGGTTACTACCTTACCCGCCTTAATGGACTCCTGCATACAGTTTGCCCCTGCAGGCTCCACACCAATCACCTTAATGTTGGGATTTAATAATTTCGCCAGAGTGGACACACCGGTGCAAAGCCCGCCACCACCGATGGGAACCAGAATATATTCTACTAAAGGAAGCTCCTTGAAAATCTCCATGGCAATGGTGCCCTGTCCGGTAGCAACTGCCAGATCATCGAAGGGATGTACGAATGTATATCCATGCTCCTTCGCCATCTCCAATGCCTTCTCGCATGCCTCATCGTAGACATTCCCGTAGAGAACCACTTCTGCACCATAGCTCTTCGTCCGGTTCACTTTGATCAGCGGTGTTGTAGTGGGCATGACAATAACCGCCTTGACACCATATTTTTTCGCGGCAAAAGCCACACCCTGGGCATGGTTTCCTGCGGAAGCCGTAATTAAGCCTTTTTCCCGTTCCTCTTTCGTCAGGGTACTCAGCTTATAATAAGCACCTCTTACTTTATATGCACCGGTAAACTGCATGTTTTCCGGTTTCAGATAAACCTTGTTTCCTGTCTGGTTGCTTAAATAATCACTGTAAACCAGTTTGGTTTCCTGGGTTACCTGTTTTACGATTTCCGAAGCTTCCTCAAATTTTTCAAGCGTCAGCATTTTCTCCGCCATCATCTTTCTCCTCTTCTTCTGGTTTTACATCAAATAATGCGTTTACAAACTGATCTGAATCAAATTTCTGCAGATCTTCAATAGTTTCACCTACGCCGATATATTTCACCGGGACTTTCAATTCCGATTGTATCGCTACAGCGATACCTCCCTTGGCGGTTCCGTCCATTTTCGTCAGGATAATACCGGTAAGATCTGCCACTTCACCAAATTCTCTCGCCTGTGCCAGTGCATTCTGACCGGTAGTTCCGTCCAGTACAATCAGATTTTCCCGATGGGCATTGGGAAATTCCCTGTCAATAATCCGATTCATCTTCCGAAGTTCTTCCATCAGATTCTTCTTATTATGAAGTCTTCCTGCTGTATCACAGAGAAGTACATCCACATGTCTGGCCTTTGCTGCATTCACGGCGTCATAAATGACACTGGCAGGATCCGTTCCTTCTTTTCCACCGATGATATCCACACCGGCGCGTCTGCCCCATTCGGCCAACTGTTCTCCTGCTGCGGCACGGAAGGTATCCGCTGCGGCAATAAGAACTTTCCTGCCCTGATCCTTTAACTTACCTGCAAGTTTTCCAACAGAGGTTGTCTTACCTACTCCATTCACGCCGATTACCAGAATCACGGACTGTTCTTTTTCAAAATCATAGGCAGTTTCCCCCACCTTCATCTGTTCCCGGATGCTGTCAATGAGAAGCTGCTTGCACGCAGCCGGATCTTTGATATGCTTTTCCTTCACTTGTATCTTTAAGCGTTCGATAATCTCTGTGGTAGCGTTAACTCCGATATCTCCCATAATGAGGATTTCTTCCAATTCTTCATAGAAATCTTCATCAATAGCAGAATATCCGTTAAACACAGAATCAATACCATGTACAATATTATCGCGGGTCTTGGTAAGACCTGCTTTTAATCTTCCGAAAAAACCAGTCTTTTCTTCTCCCATTGATACCTCACATTCTAATCATCCAAATCTTTATCAATCAGACTGACACTAACCAACGTGGATACACCTTTTTCCTGCATGGTGATTCCGTAAAGCCGGTCTGCACTTTCCATTGTACCACGTCTGTGGGTAATTACAATAAACTGTGTGTTCTTAGTAAGCTTATGTAAATACTTCGCATAACGATCCACATTCGCCTCATCCAGTGCAGCCTCGATCTCGTCCAGCAGACAGAACGGAGACGGCTTCAGATTCTGAATGGCAAATAAAAGTGCAATCGCAGTCAATGCCTTCTCTCCACCGGACATCTGCATCATATTTTGCAGTTTCTTTCCGGGGGGCTGGGCACTGATCCGGATACCTGCTTCCAGAATATCCTCTCCTTCAATCAGTTCCAGAGTTCCCTTACCACCGCCAAAAAGTTCCTTAAATACCTTGTCAAACTCCCGGTTAATATCCGCAAATTTCTCCATAAACTGCTTACGCATCGCCGTATCCAGTTCCTCGATAATGCCCTGGAGCATGTTCTGGGCTTCTACCAGATCATCATGCTGGGTTTTCATCTGGGTGTAACGCTCCATGAGGTTTTTATAGTCCTCAATGGCATTAACATTCACATCGCCTAATTTGCGGATCTGATCCTTCAGACCACTGATCTCCCTCTTCATGCCGGGCAGGTCCGTCATCTCCGGATTTCGGAGCCCTGCTGCATCTGACAGGGTGATCTCATATTCATCCCACATATAATTAATCTGGGACTCAATAGAATCCTCCAGCTTTTCCTTCTGGGATTGCAAACGATATACTTCCTTATCCAGTGCAGTAATTTTCTCTGCCATTTCCTCCCGGGTCTGGAAAAAACCTTTCTGCTTGGTGGTCAGTTCTTCTTTCTTCTCCACATCCGCTTTTAATTTCTGCTCTGCATCGGACTGTGTGGTATAAGATGCCGCAATCGTTTTCTCGATCTCTTCGATATTGCGTCGCTTGGTATCCACATCCTCCTGGCTTAAACTGATGCCTTCTTCAATCTCTGTCCGCTCTCTTACCAGACGGGAAAGTTCCGCATCGATACGATCCACATTCTGCTGCTCGAAATCCTGCTTCTGGCGCATTTTCTGCACCTCCACATCCCATTCCGACACCTTGCTGCTCTGGACGGTTTCTTCCTCGTGTTCCTTATCTACCTGCGCCTGATATGCATTAATGGATACGGTCGTATCCTTTTCCAGCTGTTCCGAATCGGATAACTCCTGACTGATCTTTTCTTTGTTATCCTGAATTTCAATGATCTGGCGTTCGATTTCCTCCTGCTCACTTCGCAGGGATACCGAGCCTTCCGCAGTCTCTGCACGGCGCTCCTTCGCCTGTTCCACACTGATTCTTGCCGTATTCTGCTCAATCATCTTTTGCTGAAGCTTCAATCTTGCAGACTCAATTTTGATTCGCAGTTTATTACGATTGCTCTTTGTATCTTCAATACTCTTCTGAAGTTCTTCAATCTGTGTCTCAATCTCAGCAATTTTCTTTTTCCGTTCTTCCATCTCACGATGACGCCCCAGGAAATTGCTGTTATTTTTGAAAGCACCTCCACTGATAGCACCTCCGGGTACCAACAGTTCGCCCTCTAACGTTACCATACGGATGCTGTATTCGTACTTTCTGGCAATCTTAACGGCATGATCCACATTATCAACTACCACGATTCTGCCCAACATCGCTTTTGCAACATCCTGATATTTCTTATCAATCTGAACCAGTTCATCTGCCATGCCGATGACCCCGTTTTCGTCCAATACATCCTTGGATTTCAATTCCGGGCTGTTTTTGATGGCAGTGAGGGGTAAAAAGGTAGCACGTCCCAGACGATTTGCCTTCAGGTAAGCAATCATCTTTTTCGCCGTCTCTTCTTCTTCGGTAACAATATTCTGAATATTTCCACCCAGTGCCGTTTCGATAGCGGTCTCATATTTTTTCTCTACCTTAATGATATCCGCAACCACACCAATGATTCCTTTGTTGGAATCCCTCTGCTCCATTACCTTTTTGACACTGCCGCCATAACCTTCATAGCGCTCGGCCAGATTGGACACGGCTTCCAGACGGGATTTCTCCTGATGATAGTGCTCCTGTTTCTTCCGAAGCTGCTCATCCAGTCCGGTAAGTTGATCCTTGTATTCTCCCAGAGACTGTTCCATGGATGCTACTTCTGCATCCATCCCGTTAATTTCCTGATTGACTCTGGCAAAATTTTCTTCCAGTTCTTTGATATTTTCTTCCTGCTTTGCCTCATCAGACTTGGCACGCAGTAAACGGGAATTTAACTCTGCCTTACGGATGTTCACCTGTTCCAGCATAGTGTCATAACGTCCCATTCTGGATTTGATGGTAGCACGCTTATTCAGTTCATCAATAATGGTATTCTTACCGCTCTCAATCTGGTTATTCAGATCTTCAATTCTTGCCTGTACTTTTTCAAGGAGTTGATTTGCCTCATCACGGGCAGACTGAATCTCAGCCACCTGCTCATCAATGGCTGCTTTCTCCGATAAAATGTTCTTCTTTTCTTCCTGTTTTTCGGTAATCTCGCTATTCAGGGTGTCCATGCGGCTGTTTAGATGCTGGGCATTTCCTTCTGCAGAACGGATCTGTTCTTTTAAGACATTGATCTGTCCCTCCAGCTTTCCTCTGGTGACACTGGTATCCGTAAGATTACTTCTGGTCTGCTCGATTTCTGCCTCCAGAGACTCTATCTCACTCTGGATTCTCTCATACTCCGATTTAATATTCTCGTATTTTTCAGAAGTGCCCTGTAATTCCTGGGAAGCCGTCTCATAATTTTCTTCCACGGTCTTCAACTGATCCGTAACACGTTGGTTTTCCAACAAAAACGCGTTGACATCCAGGTTCTTTAATTCTTCTTTTTTCTTCAGATAAATTTTTGCCGTCTCAGACTGTTTCTCCAAGGGAGCAATCTGTTTTTCAAGTTCGGACAAGATATCACTGACACGAACCAGATTGGCCTTTTCCTCTTCCAGCTTCTTACAAGCCGTATCTTTGCGGCGTTTAAACTTGACGATTCCGGCAGCCTCATCAAACAGTTCTCTTCGATCTTCCGGTTTACCGGAAAGAATTTTATCGATCTGGCCCTGTCCGATAATGGAATATCCCTCTTTACCGATACCGGTATCATAAAAAAGTTCATTCACATCCTTCAGACGACATGCTGTTCCATTGATCATATATTCGCTTTCGCCGGAACGATAAATGCGGCGGGAAACCGTCACTTCGTCATAATCAATTGCTAACTGGTGATCGGAATTATCCAACGTAATAGCCACATAAGCAAAACTCAAGGGTTTGCGAAGCTCTGTACCGGAAAAAATGACATCCTGCATGGATGCACCACGGAGCTGCTTAATACGCTGCTCACCCAATACCCAACGCACTGCATCTGCCACATTACTTTTTCCGCTTCCGTTGGGTCCCACGATTGCCGTAATTCCATTATGAAACTGAAAGGTCAGTTTATTGGCAAAGGATTTAAACCCCTGTATCTCAATACTCTTTAAGTACATGCTCCACCTGCTATTTCTTATTTCTGTCTCTCAGACACAAAAGTGCCTGAAACGCAGCCTGCTGTTCCGCTGCTTTCTTGGTGTGTCCCACACCTTCTCCCAGTGCTTCTCCATTGATCAGCACCTGCGCCTTGAACCGTTTATCGTGCTCCGGTCCGCTTTCGTCAAGAAGTTCGTAGGCCAGTACCCCATGATCCATGGTCTGTACCACCTCCTGTAACTTCGTCTTACTGTCATGAAACAATACATTCTTTTCCGCATCCTTTAAAACAACTCTGTGAATGTACGCTTTGGCCTGCTCGAAACCGCCATCCAGATAAATGGCTCCAATGGTAGCCTCCAGTACATCCGAAGTAATAGAATCTCTTCCTCTGCCACCGGTGGCTTCCTCACCTTTTCCTAAAAGAATATATTGTTCCAGCCCGATCTGTCTTGCACAAAACGCCAGTGCCGGCTCACAAACCATAGATGCTCTGGTTTTTGTCATTTCACCCTCCGGCATGTGCGGATGTTCCTTAAACAAAAATTCGCTGGATACTAATTCCAGAACGGCATCTCCTAAAAATTCCAGCCGCTCATAGTCTTCGATTTTATTGATTTTTCGTTCATTTGCATAAGAGCTGTGACATAATGCCTGTATCAGTAATGTTCTGTTCTGAAACTGATACCCCAATCGCTCTTCAATCTGGTTTTCCCATTCCCTGTTTTCCATATTTGCTTTGTTTTCCCTTACTCTTCTATCGACAAAGTAAAACCCTTATATAAAGTCACTCTCATCAGTGGGATTAACTTTATAAAAGGGTTTTCCTGCTAACACGTTAGTTCAATGCGCTTTTAATCAGTTCAACTGCTTCTTCCACGGTGGAGATCTTCTCTGCTTTTTCTGCGGGAATCTCAATATCAAATTCTTCTTCAATTCCCATAATAATCTGGAATACATCCAGGGAATCCGCACCCAGATCGTCCATGAAAGTGGTCTCCATTGTGATTTCGTCCGGGTCTACATTTAAAACCTCAGCGATTACTTTTTTTAATTTTTCAAATTCCATCTTTGTCCTCCTGACTAATCTTCTCTTTGATTTTTTCGTTTATTTTCTGTTCACTGAATGTGATACACTGCAAAATAGAGTTTTTAATTTCTATCGCTTTTGAACTTCCGTGGGTTTTTACTACCAGTCCGTTTAAACCAAGTAACGGTGCTCCACCGTATTCCTCCGTACTGAAGCCCTTCAGCGTCTTCTTCAAAGCCGGTTTAATCAAAAGCGCACCCACCTTGCTCCGGAAGGAACTCATCATTCCTTGTTTCACTTTAGATAACAATGCACTGGCTGTACCCTCATAAACCTTTAAAATCATATTTCCTGCAAAAGCTTCGCAGACAACTACATCCACATCTCCGTTGGGAATATCTCTCGCTTCTACATTTCCTACGAAATTAATATCCGGGCAGTTTTTTAATAAAGGATAGGTTTCCTTCACCAGAGCGTTTCCTTTATCTTCTTCCACACCGATATTGGCTAACGCTACTTTCGGATTTTTAATTCCTACCACATTTTCCATATAAATGGAACCCATCTTGGCAAACTGAACCAGGTGGGATGGTCTGGCGTCCACATTGGCACCACAGTCAATCAATAAAGAAACACCCTTCAAGGTAGGGATCAATGGCGCCAAAGGAGGTCTTTCCACTCCTTTGATTCTGCCTACGATTACCTGTCCGCCTACCAGAGTAGCTCCGGTGCTTCCGGCTGATACATAGGCATCACATTCCCCGTTTTTCACCATGTACATGGCTTTTACAATGGAGGAATCCTTTTTCTTGCGAATCGCATTTACAGGAGGTTCTGCAGTCTCAATGATCTGTGTGGCATTCACAATCTCAATCTGTTCCGCAGGATATTCATATTTCGCCAGTTCTGCACGTACCGGCTCTTCCTGTCCTACCAGGAAAACCTTTACTTTTTTGCTTTCCCTGACAGCCTCCACTGCTCCTTTAACAATCTCCCCGGGAGCATTGTCTCCGCCCATGGCGTCCACGGCTACATTAATATAGTCTGACATGTCATTTTCTCCATTCTCAAAATACCATCTTTTACTATACTAGACCCGATTACAAAAATCAATCTTTTTTCCTAAATCAGGCAGGGAAGTAATACAAGTGTGCGCAAAAAGTCGCCGTCCCGTGACTTGAAATCACTGAAACGGCGACTTTTTTTGTTTATACTAGAACGATTTTCTTAATCTTAAGCTGCCTTCTTAGCAAGCAGTGCCTTAGCACCATCAATCAGTAAGATAATAGCCAGTACTACTAAAGGAACAATGATTACATCCTGCAGTACACAGGTAAATTTAGCAGCGCCCTCTGCAACAGCAATGCTCTTGATATTGTTTACGAAAGTCATGCACAGAGAGGTTAAGGTTGCAGCAGCCATGAAGATGATGGGGATGAACAGCATCTTGTTGTTCTTTCCGATCTTCTTTAAGTAGCATGCAATAGCCAGGAAAGCAGGAACTGCTACTAACTGGTTCGCAGCACCAAACAGAGGCCATACCTTGGAGTAACCAGCCAGACACAGAACGAAGCCGCCCAGTGCGGTGATTACGGTTGCAACATACATATTGGACAGAATGTTCTTCTCGCCGTTTTTCTTGGTTGCAAACAACTCCTGGAACATGAAACGTCCCAGTCTGGTTGCAGTATCCAAAGAGGTTAAGCAGAAGCAGGAAACTGCCAGACAGATGATGGTGTAGGTAGCGTTGATTGCACTCTCACCAAATCCCATATCTGCGAAGAATCCGGAAATTGCAGTACCGAAGATAATGGTCGGGGAAATGGCCTCCAGACCAAGAGCCTCTTTAACTGCAGCCTGAGATCCATCAACAGACAGATAACCGATGGTAATCAGGGAGATGACTGCCAGTACACACTCGATTAACATGGAACCGTAACCAACTAACAGAGCATCTTTTTCATTATCCAACTGCTTGGAGGTGGTACCGGATGCAATCAGAGAATGGAAACCGGAAACCGCACCACATGCAATGGTGATGAACAATGCAGGGAACATGTAGTTATTTCCTACATGGAAACCTACAAATGCAGGTGTCTGAATCGTAGGATGTGCGCCGATAATACCGATTACGGCAGCAATCATCATGAAATACAGTAAATAAGAACTCAGATAATCACGAGGCTGTAACAGAATCCATACAGGAGTTACAGATGCGATCATAATGTAAACAAATACAAAACCGATCCAGAAAGACTTCGGCAGCATGATCGGGAAAAACAGACCAATTACTACACATAATGCCAGCAGGATAACACCTACAACAGATGCAACTACCATGGATGCATTCTTTCTGTATACAGCAAAACCAAAACCGATTGCCAGGAAAATGAACAGAATGGATGCGGTTGCAACAGAACCGTTTGCCGCGCTTCCGGCAAAAGAGCTTGCTACAATATCACCAAATGCTGCAATTACCAGTAATAATACCAGCCATGCAAACACGGTAAATAACACACGGGTTCTATGACCGATGGTATCCTCAATAACTTCACCAAGAGATTTACCATCATGACGAATGGAAACAAATAAAGAACCGAAGTCCTGAACTGCACCGAAGAAAATACCACCGATGACAATCCATAAGAAACAGGGTACCCAGCCAAAGTAAGCTGCCTGAATCGGTCCGTTAATCGGGCCTGCGCCTGCGATGGATGAGAAATGATGTCCCATAAGAACAGGGGTCTTAGCAGGACAATAGTCTACACCGTCTTCTAACGTATGAGCCGGTGTGGTGCGGGACGGATCAATGCCCCATGATTTCGCAAGGAATTTACCGTATGTCATGTACGCAACTACGAAAATTACGATGCCAAGTAAGATTAATAATACTCCACTCACACTTTTTTCCTCCTATCATAAAATTTTAACATGTGAGATTTATATAAAACAGAATCTGATCTGTTTCATATCATGTTCGGAATGGATCACACTCCATCAGCCTTCCCCTTAGACTGATCCTTTCGCTCTTTCTCCATTTCCTGGGTAAACGGTGTGATTTCATGCTTTTCACAAAGCTGGGAAAACGTGATCTTCCCTTTCTTCACATCCTCGAAGGTTTCCCGAAAGAGTTTCTTTCCCTTTCTGGCCTGATAGTTAGTATAAACCTCCTCGGAAGAAGTATCAACCAATATCATTCTTCCGCTGGAATAGCCCCGGATATTGAACTGGTAGCCTTTTTCAAATTTGTATTTTCTGACTTTCCTGATAACTTCCGGATCCGGTGTCTGATCCACGACAAAAACGAATGTCAGGTAGCTGTACATATGGTTCTTTTCAGGCATTTTCTCACCTTTGCAAACCAGTACCGGCTCCATATATTCGCGAATCACGCGATCTGCCCGGTTGATATCATCCACTGTAATCTGCTCCCTGACATCAAACAGCATATGTTCAAAGCTGTCTACCGTCCAGAGATTGGCTTCCCGTATTAAAACGTATTTCTCATTATGCGAAAAAAAATACCCATACGCAGGGTATTCCTCTTCTTCTATACGATATGGCTGATAAATATCAAACATACCTGAATAGCGCACCAGCAATCTATCCAAATAGTCATTTGCAGTCATAAAACAACCCCTTTGATTCTCAATAACACTCTATCACGCTAAATCAGTGTAGCATAATCTCTATTGCTTCGCAACATTTATCAACATATTTCTTAAAAATTTCTAAAGAATTTGTAAAAGCTTCTGGAAATATGGCGGCAGGGGTGCATCAAATTCCACATACTCCTGTGTCCGCGGGTGAATAAAACCTAATTTCCATGCATGGAGCGTCTGTCCTTCTAAATGATATGCATTCTTAACGTTCCCGTAGACCTCATCTCCCAGAAGCGGATGACCAATGCTCGCCATGTGGACACGGATCTGATGCGTCCGCCCGGTTTCCAGCTCGCATTCTATATAAGTGTGGTTTTTAAACCGTTCCAATACCCGGTAATGTGTGATGGCATCCTTGCCATTTTCCTGCGTTGTCACTGCCATCTTTTTCCGGTCTTTGGGATCCCTTGCCAGCGCCTTATGTATGGTTCCGGTATCCTCTTTCAACACGCCCATGCAGATAGCCCGATATTTCCGGGTAATGGAGTGAACCTTGAACTGCTCTGCCAGTGCCCGGTGAGCCACATCGTTTTTACAGATGACCAGGGAACCCGTTGTATCCCGGTCAATCCGATGGACGATTCCCGGCCGCATCACTCCGTTAATTCCCGACAGGGAATCTCCACAGTGATACATCACCGCATTGACCAGTGTACCGCTGTAATGCCCTGCTGCAGGATGCACAACCATTCCCTTAGGCTTATCCACCACAAGAATGTCTTCGTCTTCATAGAGAATGGACAAAGGAATATCTTCCGGCAGGATGTCCGGTTCTTCATTTTCCGGAAGTTCAAAGCAGACCACATCCTCAACATGCATACGATAATTGGCTTTTACTGGTTTATCCCCTACCAGTACTGCGCCCTCACGGATCAGCTTCTGTACGAAAGAACGGGAAATACTGTCCACAAGAACAGAGAGCGCCTTATCAATGCGCTCTCCCTGCAAATACTCTAATTCATCTGTAATTTCAAACCGAAAGGTATCCATAATGGCATACACTCCTTACTTTCCACCATTTGAATTATCTACATCCCTAAGCTTTTTCTGCTGAAAGCTCAGGAAACTTAAATCCTGTTCCTTGTATACAAACATCAAAAGAATCACCAGACCAATGGTCGACAGCGTAACATAAATATCCGCCACATTAAAAATCGGAAAATTAATAGGCACAAAGTAGATAAAGTCTACCACAAAGTCCTGAAGCACACGGTCAATCATATTTCCCACATCCCCAGCAGCAATACCTACCATACAAAGGCGTCCTATGCGGTATTTTTTCTGTGCCGGGCACTTCACCAGAATATAACAGACTATTAGCAGAATCAATATTTCCATACAAATGAAAAAGGCTTTCTGGTTTTGCAGCATACCAAAGGCAGCCCCCCGGTTTTCCAGATATTTTAATTCCAGCACACGGGGAATAACGGAAAAAGCTTCCTTCCCTTTCAAATAAATTACCGCAAGGTACTTGGTAACCTGATCCAGTCCTATCAGGAGAATAACTGCCAGCACATCAATCAAGAGTAAAAGTTTTCTTTTCTTATCCATAATCAATCCTCATCTTTAAAAATCAATTCATCCAGAGCTGCCAGAATATCCGCATCCGTCACGGAAGTATCCCGCATTGCCTTTCCCACTCGCTTCAAAAGGATAAACTGCAGGGTGCCATCTTTCATCTTCTTATCGGATTTCGTCAGTTGTAACACTTCCTGGGGATCTATATCCTCTACAGAGATGGGAAGATTAAAGGGAACAAACATATCCCTGATTTCATAGTACTCTTCCATGGTGAGCAGTTCATGTTTCCAGGATATAAAAGCTGCAGCCACACAGCCTAAAGCCACGCACTCTCCGTGGGATAAGGTAAAATTTTTATATTTTTCAATGGCATGTCCGATGGTATGCCCAAAATTCAATAATGCACGATCACCCTGTTCGGTAGGATCTTTCTCCACTACCAGTTTCTTAACGGTGCAGCTGCGCATAATCATTTCTTCCAGAGTATCCAGATCACGCTCACAGATTTCATACATTTTTTCGATCAGCCACTCATAAAAAACGGCATCCTTGATCAGACCGTGCTTCATAACCTCTGCAAAGCCGTTATAAAACTGTCTGTCATCCAGCGTTTTCAAGGTGGCCAGATTCATGTAGACCAGTCTGGGCATGTGGAAAGCACCTACCATATTTTTATAGCCGTCAAAATCCACTCCGGTTTTTCCCCCGATGCTGCTGTCGCACTGTGCCAGCAACGTAGTGGGAACCTGAACGAAATCAATGCCGCGAAGATAGGTAGCTGCTGTGTAGCCTGCCATATCTCCTACAACGCCGCCCCCCAGAGCAAGAATCAGATCCTTCCGGTCAAAACCGGCCTCTATCAGTGTTTTGTAAGCCTCTTTGATGGTGTCCAATGTCTTATGCTCTTCTCCTGCAGGAAAAGAAAACAGAATTACTTTACGGCAGATCGGCTCCAGTAATTCCTGCATTTGTTTTGCATAAAGCTTCTCCACGTTGGAATCCGTATAAATACAGATCTTTCGATTTTCCACGCCTAAATCCTGCAACTCCTGGGATAAATCTTCAAAAGAGTGGCTGAATACAATGTCGTAACATGGTTTTTTGTTATAAAGAATCGGTAAACGCTGTGCCATAAAATATCCTTCTTTCTGTCTTTTGTCTGTTTTCACATTTCGTAGATCCATACTCAAAAAAGGGCGATCTGTTCAGATCGCCCCTAAAACACTTTATTTATTAATGGGAACGTCAAAAGAGCCACTCAGGATTTCCTGAAAGTCTCCGGAGATATCCACGCTGGGTGGCGTTACAATAAAAATGTAATGAGAAATTTTCTGTAAATTTCCACTAATCGCATAACAGGAGCCGGAAGTAAAGTCAATGATTCTCTGTGCAATATCCACCTCAAGCCCTTCCAGATTTAATACTACCGTACGGTTTGCCAGAAGAGTCTCGGTAATCTCTCTTCCATCCTCCACAGAAGTGGGTTTAATCACACATACCTGCATACCGTCTGCGGAAAGATTCCGGGAACCACCCACAGAACGAATGGATGTTACTTTATTGGAAGCAGCCTTTTTGACCGGTCTGCTTTCCGGTTCCGAATCCTCTCTGGAAAAAACTGCCTTTTTAGGTGCGGGAGTTTCTTCCTCGTCATCATCATCGTAGTAATCGTCATCTACATATTCATCATCATCATCCGGGTTTAATTTCATATAATTTAAAAACTTGTCCATTACGCCCATGGTTGCCAATCTCCCCTAATCTGACGGTCTTTAAGCTGACCGGTCAGATTTTATAATTTCTTTCTCCAAAGATACCGGTTCCGACTCTCACCCAGGTTGCTCCTTCTTCCACAGCTACCTGATAATCACCGGTCATTCCCATAGAGAGCTCATTCATAGTAACATTATCAATGTTTTTCCTACTTATGTCAACAGCTAATTGTCGCAGGATACGAAAATATTGCCTGTTTTCCTCGGGATTTTCCACGAAAGGTGCTATGGTCATAAGCCCCTTGACCTGAAGATTAGGGAGCTTGGAAACTGACTGTACCAGATTCATCACATCCTCCGTATGAACCCCAAACTTAGACTCTTCCTCTGCCACATTGACTTCTAACAGGATATTGGCTGTCACTCTATGTTTCTCTGCTTCTCTGCTGATTGCCTCTGCAAGATGCAGACTATCTACACTATGGATACGATATGCCTTATCAATGATATATTTAATCTTATTGGTTTGCAGATGACCAATCATATGCCAACGGATATCTGCGGGTAAAACCGGCACCTTATCACACATTTCCTGTACTTTGTTCTCACCGAAATCTCTGCTTCCTGCAGCATAGGCTTCCTGCAGCATTTCCACCGGCTTTGTCTTACTGACGGAGATGAGATGCACCTCATGAAGGTCTCTTCCGCTTCTTTCACATGCTGCTGCAATATTGTCCCGTACCTGCTTTAAATTTTCCTGAATCATCTTAATAACCACGCCTTTCCGCGAACGCTTTTGTTCCCACCATATATCTTTTATTCATATATGAAATCGTTCACTGTCACAGCTTCCGCATTCAATGCAATATAGTCATACACGTTCAAACCATACTCTGTGTTGGATTTCACAATGGAATATTCATCGTTCTGATATAAAATCTGGATCTGCTTAAAGTCTGCGTATCCTTTATTGATATTATATACACCGATCAGTCCGCCTCTCTTGGATACCGTATAAGTTTCCGTGGAATTCGGCTTTACAATGACATCTCCGATCCGAAGCTGGGAGTCGTCCAGATAATACTCATTATCTGCATGCTCATAAATCGGGGTTTCAACAAATTCGCTGCTCTTGGATCCATCCTCTTTGTAGATTTCCTTCATTACGCCGAAAGAACTACTGTTTCCTCCCTGTACCACATAATCTTCAGGCACCAGAAAGAACTCCTTCTGTACAATGGATGAATTGGGGATTTTCAACCCCTCTTCCTCCTCCGTAATCAATTCAAGATCCAAAAAGCGATCCGTACAAAATGTCACCATGGAATTATTAAATTTCAAAGAAACAAAGGTTTCATCCGGGTCATCATCACAAATGCCCAGTAAGGTTACCTGTCCCCAGGATTCATACTGATTTTTTAAAAACCGGACTTTTACATACTCCATCTCATTGAGTTCTGCCGCCATGTCATTGCCTGCCCGGATCACAACCTCCCAGTCCTCCGAAGTGCAGACCTTGTATACGGTTTCTCCATTGGCAACCAGTTCGTTATTTAACAAAGAAGTTTTCTTATAATTCTCGCTGTCAAAATCCGCACTGCGGATTTCTTCCGGAAGCTTATTCTCGAAGCCGTCCACAGAATAAACCACGACACCGGTATTCTGGGCATAGCACAGATTGATTGCCCCATTGGATCCTGACAAAGCTTCAATATTCCCTAACAATGCATTATTGGCAAATTTCATTACCGTTCCCTGAAGTGTATATTTAAAATCATAAGTGGAACTGAAATTTTCTTTGGAAAAACCGTGTGTAAAGTTCACCATATCTGCCTTCAGTTCCGCTAAATCCGTGTCCGATAATGCATTTTCCCCGGATGTTGCTTCTCCCAGATAATCCGCAATTCTTCCTGTCTCATCAATGGAATAGACCAAATTGCCCACAGCAACCCGTTCCCCTTCCCTGGCATAATAATTCACATATCCTGCCCGAGGTGCCTCTACCAGCTGCTCCGTTCTGAGAGCAATTCCCTGATAAGTAGAATTTACAGAGAGAGAACCTTTTTTTACTTCATACCCCACTACCGGATCTGACTTTACATACATAACGACACAGATTACAAGATAAGCAAAAATTGCAAGAAAAATAAGCATACCGATATTGATATTAATCGGTTTCCGGTATTTTCTGATATTATTTTTCGCCAAGGTTCTCCCTCCTTCCTTTTTCCTCAAAAAACCCTCGGAAACATCCGAGGGTTTCTTATTTATTCTATCGTTTTTTATCTTAAAGAGCAATAATGACTTTTGATTTTAATGCATCCGGAAGTTCTGACTCGTCGCGAGATACACTCAGAATAAAGTCTACATGGAATTTCTCGCTGATTTCCTCCAGCTTGTCAATCACAGGAGTAATATCTCCTTCTTCCACACATGCAATCTTCAGGAAGCTGTCTAAGTACATCTGCTCCAGATCATGATCCTGGGAAATAATACCGCAGATAAAGCCCAAAAATTCCTGGCTATTCGTTATCAGATAATCCGGTACATTGATCAGTCTCACCTTATTATTCAGTTCATACATATGCTTTGTAGACTTATCCAGATAAACAACACTGCCGGAAACGGTCTTCACCTGACCATTTACCTTATCCAATAACTCTTTGGTCTTTCCTTTACCCTTTTTTCCTACAATTAATTGAACCATTGGACTCATCCTCCTAAATGTATTTTTACTGTCTTAATTATAAGTGATTTTATACAAAAAAACAACTTATTTTTCCACTTGTCTGTTGATTTCGTCTAACAATTCATTCATTTGTAAATACATATTATCGGTAGAATCCGAATTCATAATAACAGAAATATAAGGATTCCCGGAGGAATCTCTGGATAGTAAAATCAGACAATGTCCCGCCGCTGCCGTCGTTCCGGTTTTCCCTCCGATCACTGTAATTTTTTCCGGTGCTGTTGCCAGATTATCCCGCATATAACGATTGGTATTATTAACGGTCAGTTCCTTGCTCTCTCCATTTGCCAGGGTGTAGGTTGTGGTATAGGAAGGCATCTGTATGATCTCATTGAAAAGCTCATACTTCATAGCTTCATTAAAAATCAGGTACATATCGTATCCGGTCACAAAGTGACCTTCCTGGGTCAACCCATTTGGATTCAGAAAATGAGAACCGGTGGCACCGATGGCAGCTGCCTCCTCATTCATTAAATTACAGAAATTGTCAACAGAGCCTGCAACGCCCTCCGCAATCATAATTGCCACATCGTTTGCCGAATAAATCAGTAAAATATGTAAAGCCTGGTTCAGTGTCATCTGATCGCCCGGCTTTATTCCGGACAATTGCGCTCCTGACTCTGTAATCACACAATTTTCCGAAGCCGTCAGCATCTGTTCTGCAGACCCATACTTCAATGCCGTCAATGCTGTCATAATCTTGGTAAGTGACGCCGGATTCATGGTTGCATAAATATTTTTGGCATATAAAGTATCGGCATCCTTCAGATCGAAAAGACCTGCAACTGACGCCGTTTCCATATCGACCTGTCCGCTTGCCTCAATGTCTCCGTCCGCCACACAGAGATCCTGTGCAAAAGATTTCGCCCTCTCTGCAGATGAATTTACATTAACCCGGTAGGAACTCACTCCGTAATCCGTATCATATTGCATGTCATAATTAACCGTTCCGCATCCGGTGAGAGACCCTGCCAAAATCAACGTAACAAGAGCTGCCGCTAAATTACGGTACTTCCTATTTATACATCTCACGCCACTCAATATCTCCTCTGTCCAGTGATTTGATCAACAGTTCCGCTGTTGCCAGATTGGTGGCAAGAGGAATGTTATGCATATCACAAAGGCGCATGACATTATTGATATCCGGCTCATGCGCTTTAGGAGCAAGGGGATCACGCAAAAAGATTACCAGATCAATCTGATTGTGCTCAATCTGTGCACCAATCTGCTGTTCTCCACCCAGATGCCCTGCAAGATATTTGTGTATATTTAAATTTGTCACTTCTTCAATCAGTCTGCCTGTCGTTCCCGTTGCATACAAGTCATTTTTCGACAAGATTCCCCGGTATGCAATACAGAAGTTCTGCATCAGTTTTTTCTTTGCATCATGCGCAATGAGTGCAATGTTCATAAGAATTCCCTCTCTTGAATGTAATAATATAAATGCCTACCCTATTCGTTCCCCGTAATCGCCACGGTTGACCCGTTTTGCCTGTAACCTGACATTTAACACCAACCCGATTCCCATATAGCAGGAAAGTAGGGAAGAAAGACCATAACTTACAAAAGGCAGTGGCAATCCTGTATTCGGCATAATTCCCGTAGCCACGCCGATATTGAAAAATCCCTGGAAGCCGATCATCGCTCCTACCCCACAACAAATGAGCACGCCTCCTAAATCCTTAGCCTTTCTGGCACACAGACAGCATTCCAACGCAATCAGGATAATCAATGCAATTACCAGGCAGGCACCTACAAAGCCTGTCTCTTCTCCGATTACCGCAAAGATAAAGTCGGTCTGCGGTTCCGAAATAAAGTTTCCGTTCTTTACGGAACTGATTACATTGGTATTATATCCTTTTCCCAGAAGCTGACCGGAACCTATAGCAATCTTGGAATTCGTCTGCTGATAGGCTATGGTATTCGCATATTCTTCCGGATGAAGCCATCCTAAAATACGCAACTGCTGATATTCCTCAATAATCTGCTGATCCGGCTGCAAAATCATATATAAAAGTACAAGTGCTGACGGTACTGCCACTACCAGTACACCAAATATGATTTTGTAGCTTAGCCCTCCCATAAACAGCATAATGCAGAATACCACCGCAACTACAATGGTTGTCGACAGGTCAGGCTGGCTGTAAATCAGATAAAGCAGAGGCACTACAAGAATGATTGCAGCTGCCAAAAACTTGAATGTATTGATCTTATCCTTATATTTCATAATAAACGCTGCATAAAATAAAATCAATAAAATTTTCGCAAGTTCTGAGGGTTGAAATCGAATTCCGGCAAGAGACAGCCAACGCTGGGCACCACCTGCATCACTGCCCATTCCTGTGTTTACAAGAATGAGCAGTACCAGATTGATCAGATAAAAAAGCCAATAAAACTTCAGTACAATGGAATAATCAAACAGTGCAAGAAACAGCATGGCTGCCACGCCCATAAGCAATCCGTTGATCTGGGTAGACTGAACGGATGCCTTGGCAGATCCAATGGCAAAGATACCGATCACTGTCAGTGACACAACCAGTATGACTAACTTAAAATCAAAATCTCGGAGTCGGTAATTCTTAAACATAGTTTCCTCTTATCTCATTGGTGCAGATCAAGAATGGGAATATTGGCATACAAGGTAGGATTCTTGGCATTTCTGCCTTTTGTTCCCGTTTTTGTAATCTGAATTTCCATGCTTTGCGCATCAATCTTCATGTATTTGGAGATCACCTGTGCGATATCACGTTTAATCATCTCCATCATTTCCTCAGAACAATTAACACGATCTGAAATCAATAAAATCTTTAAACGATCCTTTGCAATGTCCCGGGATCTCTTCCGTTGAAAAAATCTTTTAAACCCCATGGCGCACCTCCTGTTTCTTCTGAAACATTCCCGAAACTCTGGTCCAGAAGGATATTCCCTTCTCAAACTCCAGAACCGGAACTTCCTGTCCTGTAATGCGCTCACAGATGTTCTGGTAAGCCTGTCCTGCTAAAGAAGCTCTTCCGACGAGAGGTTCGCCCTGGTTTGTACTGATCACCACATTTTCATCATCCGGCACGATTCCCAGCAATGGTACAGAAAGAATCTCCACCACATCTGCACTGGACATCATTTCTCCCCGTTTGACCATATCTGCCCGCAGACGGTTGATCAGCAGTTCGACTGTCTTAAAATTATTGGCCTCCAACAATCCTATGATGCGATCCGCATCACGGATAGCAGAAACCTCCGGTGTGGTTACCACAATAGCCCGATCCGCACCGGCAATTGCATTCTGAAACCCTTGTTCAATACCGGCCGGGCAGTCCAGAATAATATAATCAAATTGTGACCGGATCTGATCTAACAAACGGATCATTTGTTCCGGTTTCACTGCGGATTTATCTGCAGCCTGGGCAGATGGCAATAAATACAGATTGGGATGCCTTTTGTCACGGATCAAAGCCTGTTTGGCACGGCATTTTCCCTGAACCACATCTACCAGATTATAAACAATCCGGTTTTCCAGTCCCATTACGACATCCAGATTTCGCAATCCGATATCCGTGTCGATGAGTGCAACCTTTTTTCCCATAGATGCCAGACCGGTTCCCACATTTGCAGAAGTGGTGGTCTTACCCACTCCGCCTTTTCCTGATGTGACGACAATCACTTCACACATGACTGCATAGTCCTCCTGTTACTTAGCGAATTGGTTATATTGTCGCCTGTCCTTTCTTAAGTCCAGTATCTCATCCGTATTTATTTTCTGTTTATCTGGATCATTCTGTAAAGCAATTACTCTCCACCGGCTCTACCTGGATTTTTTCCTGGGTCTTGTCCACAAAAGCAATCATCGGTCCTTTCGCTTTGCGTCCCCATCCGCGTTTCCCCCTGATCTCTTTATCACTAACCCGGTAAGGTCCGATTTTCACACGACTGGGGGCAAAATCCAATGCTAAAACAAACGCATTTTCATCGGTTTGTGAACCTGCCCCACAGAAGATTTCTCCCCGAAGAGTTCCCATAACCAGTACATTTCCGTCGGATACCACCAATGCTCCTTCTTCCACATCTCCCAGTATCAGTAAATTCTGCGTCACCTGAATGGTCTGACCCTCCGTTACGTTTCCCCGGTAAATCTGGCACTGGTTCTGTTCCTCCGGTGTAGGGAATCTACGTTTCATCTCAGCAAGAGCTTTCACATAAACCGAACGCTCTTCCTCATCTCTGCCGATGATACAAATGACTTTAACCTGGGAATTGCTTTCAATCGTGTCGATAATTTGAAGTTCCTGTTCGGTATCCAGCTTCCGTCCCTCGATGGAAAGTGCAATCGTTGCCTCCTTAAAGAAATCGGAAGACTCTTTAAACTTCTTGCCTATTTCCTGTAAAAGGGTATCGAACTCCTCTTCTGCATCCAAAATCAAATTGATTCCCTGTGTATAGCTTTTCAGAATGACCGCATGTTTCATATATGTACCCCTCTAATCCGTATTGGTTGCACCACCGGATACGGCATCTGCCGTACCGGTCAGCATGGTTTCTTCATCCTCAACCTGGTAATAGTATTTGATCACATCCTGCGCAATCTGTGCCGCATAATCGGAACTGTAACCAAATGCTACACGGGCAGAAATGGCGATTTCCGGCTTATCGTAGGGCGCATACCCCACAAACAGCGCATGGTTTGGCCTGGATGCACTCTCCTGGGCGGTACCGGTTTTACCCGCTACTGCAATGGGGAAATTGGCATAATAACTCTTTTTCTCCACCACTCTGCGCATACCGGTATGAATCGCATTCCAGGAGGTTTCGGGCAGATCGATGGTATTGCGTATTCCTGCTTCATATTCCTTTACCAGATTGCCATCCCGGTCTGTCACCTTATCAAGAAGGGTCAGATTATAGCAGGTACCACTGTTTGCCACCGCTGTCACATATCTGGCAAGTCCGACTGTTGTATAGTTGTGGGTACCCTGACCGATGGCAGAACGAACCGCATCGAAGTCAGATACCTTGGGCTGGTACTCCGAAATCTCCACACCGGATTTCTCCGATAATCCATACAGATCGGCATATTTTGCCAGTTTTTCCAGACCTAAGTCACTGTTATAATGGTCTCCCTCGGTTCCCAGCCGGTAAGCTGTCTCATAAAAGAAAACATTACAGGAATTCTCAATACCTCCGGAAACAGTCAGATTTCCATGGGTACCTCTGGGATAAATCCAGCATCGGGGTGACGGTGTGATTTTTTCAAAAATACCATTACATCTGATGACGGTACTGGTATTGATAACCCCCTCCTGCAGGCCTGCTGTGGCAGATACCATCTTAAAGGTAGAGCCAGGCGCCGTACGCTGCTGTGTCGCATAATTTAACAGCGGCGAGGAAAGATCTGCATTCAGCTGTGCATAGTAATCTGCATCTACACCGTTAGCCATACGATTATTGTCATAACTGGGATAGCTGACCAGTGCAAGTACATCACCGTTATTGACATCGGTGATGACCACAGAAGCCGCGTAAGGATCCAACGCCAGCTGTGCCGGTGTGATATCCAGATTGCGGATCCGATTCGTCATAAAGGTGTACGCACTCTCTTTTCCGGACAGAAACTGTGCCTCTTCTTCCTCATCCAGTTCCACCAGATTCTGCTCCAACAGAATCGAACAGATCTGTTTCCCGGAGATCATATCGGATTTTATCATATAACGGTAAAGACGCTTGTCGAATTCTGCATTGGAATCCAAGTTATCCAAAATGATATCGACTATTTTTGCAAAGATTTCGTCGGAATCCGCGTATTGGCTATCCAGATCAAGTGTGGTCACATCTACCCAGTTCTGGGCAATACAGTATTCCAGATATTCTGCAAGACTGATGGTCTCATCCTTCGTCCAGGCAATATATGTGGCATCATTGGTGTCAATCTCATCTTCCAGAATAATCTTATTCTTATAAAGAATAGACGACACAATAAAGCTTTCATACACCTCGTACTCCTGGGAAAGCTGATTGTAGGGAGTTCGGTCTGTCTTCAGTTCCTCCCGCAATTTTTCTATCACGGTCTGTTTCTTCTGCAAATACTGTTCATAAACAGCCCGTTCATTTTCCTGTGCCTGCGGTGCCGCAAAGTGCGAAACATCAATAACACTGTTATTAATCAGTGCATGATAGACATCATAAATAGGAATGACGATATCACTTCGTGTCGCATTGGCTCCCGGGGAGTACTCCCTGATATTTTGAATTTTGGCCAGAAGAATACCGGCAAGCTTCTGTTCCAGAATGTGATAAATGGCCTCCTGCAAATCCTTATCAATCGACAGGTAAACATCATAGCCGGCCACCGGCTCCTTTCGGTCACTGGTCTCAATCACTTTACCAAGGCTGTCTACATAAACGGTTTCCGATCCTTTTTTTCCCTGAAGTGTAGTCTCCATGGTCTGCTCGATACCGGCTTTTCCTACAATATCAGACTGTGTATAGGCAGCATCCTGTTTCTGCAGTTCTTCCAATTCCTCCGTAGATACCCTTCCTGTATACCCAAGAATCTGGGAAAAATAAACAGCATCTGTATATTTCCGGATGGTATCCTCCGCAATCTGTACCCCATCCAGGGTATCGAGATTTTCCATGACTACCGCCACCGTTTTCTCTGAAACATCCGTTGCCACCGTAGTGGGGATATATTTCGTGTAACTGTTGGCGCTCATCGCATAGCGTACCGTCACAATTTCCAGCAGTTCCTTCTTCGTGTAACCCTGCCCTACGATAAATTCCTTGGGATTTTCTTCTGAATAACCGCCCACGGCATAACGGCTCTCTCCCGCCAAATAGGAAATAATTTCTTCTGCCGTGGCTGTCTGCTGGGCATACTTCAAATCAGAAACATATTTTTCTCCATATACATCCGCGATGAAACGAAGAAGCCGTGCATCCGATACATTGTACTCAAATTCGTTGTTGGCATTAAGAATAATATTAAAATCATTGACAATGCTGTCACCGTTTTTTTCGATAATGCCGATCAGACGATAGATGGTATCATTTAACGCAGCATTCTTGCCTTTTCCCGATTCATAAACATCCTCCAGTGTTACTGAATAAGCCAGTTCATTATATGCCAGCAGATTACCGTTCCGGTCATAAATATTTCCTCGCGTACTGGCAATGGAACGTTCTTTACGGATCGTCAATTGGAAATTATTCAGATATTCCTCTCCATGCACAATCTGCAGGTTAAACACGGTGTACACCAGAATCACTCCCAATGTAAGGAAAAAGATTACCAGAACCGTAATCCGGGAGGTTATGATATTGATAAAGCCATCTTTAAAACGATCAAACAAGATCCCTGACACTTCCCTTTTCTTTTTTCTCCAGTCGATTATGTACCCACAACAGTAACGGATACAGCAACAGGGCAATTAACAAAGTGTAAACAGCCTCCGGAATTATCACATGCAGCAGATAAAAAGCAAAATGAAATCTTCCGCGCAGCAAAAATAAAAAGATATAGCAGAACATGCCATAAGCCAGATCACTGACCGTAATCAACACTAACGGCAATTTAATGTCATCCGGATAAATAATTCGGGCAAACTTACCGTTTATAAATCCTATATACATATAAACCAGCGCATACATTCCCAGTATGCCGGCAAAAAATATATCACACAGCATTCCACAGATAAAGCCAAATACCAGACCGCTCTTCTCTCCTTTCATAAAGCCGTAAGAAGAAGTAAGAATCATCAGCAGATTGGGAACAATCCCCGCAAAAGTCAGAGATTGAAAGACCGTAGACTGAAGCAGAAAACAGAAAAACACGAACACAAGCCCGATTACATTACGTCTCATAATCAGTCCTCCGAAATCACCTGTTTGGTTTCCAGAATAACCAAAACCTCACTGAGATGTTCAAAATCCACTGCCGGCGTTAAGGTTCCCGATTTCGTCAGATTGTTGGCATCCTGGTTGATTGTGCTGACATAACCGATCAGAATTCCCGGCAAAAATTTCTCACTGATATCCGAGGTCACGATTTTGTCGCCTTCCTTCACAGCATTATCGCTGTCCACCAACTGTGCAAACCGAATAGATCCTTGGGAATACAGTTCCAGATCCCCACTGACCACCAGCTTATCCTCTGTCGCCAGTACCTCGCCACTGACATTGGAAGTATCTGCAATAATAGCCGTCACTTTGGACCAGCTGTCATGGACATCCACAATTCTGCCCACCAGTCCCTGACCGGCGATCACATTCATGTCCAAGGTAATGCCGTCATCCGCGCCTTTATCAATTACAAAGGAATGAAACCAGTTGCCGGAATCCTTCGCAATGATCCTGGCACCCACCTTATCATATTCCGTGTATTGGGCATCCAGTGCATAGAGTTCCCGCAGATTGATCAGTTCATACCGATCCTGCTGCAATGTGGTATTTTCGATGGTCAGGTCATTCACCTGCTGTTTTAATGCCTCATTCTCTGCGATCAGTTCTCTCACCCGCTCCAATTCCTGGGCACGATCATTCAAATAAGTAGATACGGTAGTGATGCCCTTCTGGAAAGGCACGAACACATAACCCAGTATGGTGCCGGAAGATCCTTTTAAGAAATTCGTATTAAATGTGATCAGAATTAAAACAACACAAATTACAGTTAAAATAAAAAGGAGATATTTACTCGGCAGAGTAAACTTTTCTCCTTTTTTCTTTATGATTGGGCTCATTTACTCATCCCTTCAATTGAGTAGGCTACCGATTTAAAATTATCATCTTTGATAATTTTGGACAAACCAAGTGCCACGCTGGTAAGCGGATTTTCTGCCAGGTTTACCTTTAAACCGGTACCGTTTGCTATCATCTCGGCCAGGTGACTCACGCTGGAAGCGCCGCCTGTCAAATAAATACCGTGACGGAAAATATCCGCACCCAGCTCGGGGGGCGTTCTCTCCAGAATCACCTTGACATTATCTACAATCGTAGCAAAATGCTCTTTCAGGCATTCATTTACCAGATTGGTGGGAATCGCTCTCTCAACAGGAAGCCCTGTAACAATATCCCGGCCATATACCACAGCATCCTGCTGGCTCTCCTCCAGCTGCTTTAAGTTGATTTTCACATTTTCCGCAGTTTTTCCACCTATAATCAGAGAGAACTCCCGGCGTACGGCATTGCGGATCGCATCATCAAACTTAAGTCCGCCTACCTTGATCAGTTTGCTTAAAACGATTCCTCCCAGAGATAAAATAGAAATTTCCGTGGTATCGTATCCCACATTGACCATTAACACACCCTGGGCATTTTTTACATCAATATCACATCCAAGACCATCTGCTACGGCCTTATCTACAATCATGATATTTTTCGCTTTCACACCGGCTTCTTTAATCAGATCATAAAAAGCTCTTTTCTCCACCTGGGTAATATCCCATGGCACTGCTACATAGTAGTCTGCCGGACGGATATTATTCTTGGTCATATCTGCAATAAAATATTTCACCAATGTCTCCATGTTGTGGATATCCGCGATAACACCGTTACACAGAGGGTAAGAAATGCTGATATTGGCCGGTGCCTTCTCATACATTTCAAAGGCGGAATTGCCATATGCAAACAATGTTGATTTATTTTCGATGGCGATAAGATTTTTTTCCACCATGACATTGTCGTCTGCACGACTGTAGATTTTAATGTTGTTCGTACCCAGATCGATACCGAAAGCGTTGTTAGCCAAAATAAAGCCCCTTTCTAAAAACATTTGGATTCTAAAAAGCTGGTATAGCACTGATCTCCGATGATGATATGATCCAACAGCGGAATCTGCAAAAGTTCTCCTGCTTTTCGTAATCGTTTTGTCAATTCATAGTCATCCTTACTGGGAGTGGGATCTCCGCTGGGATGATTATGTATCAGGATCACCATCACCGCATGATCCTCCAATGCCTGTAAAAATAATTCCCGTGGAGAAACCAGTGATGCATTCACTGTCCCGATGGACAATACCGTCTCCTTCACCAGTTCACATTTGGAATTCAGAGATAACAGTACCGCCTGTTCCTTCGTCGCATGACGCAGGGATTCCATATAATAGGCTGCCACCGTTGCCGGTCTTGAAAAGTCCAGCTTCTCTCTGGTGTGGCAGATCCAGATCCGTCTGGAAAGTTCTGCGATACATTTTAATTTCACCGCTTTCACTTCCCCGATTCCTTCCACGTTTTGAAGTTCTCCCAGGGTTAAATTACAAAGTCCCAGGATTCCTTCTCCCCGCAGGGATAAAATCTCCTCTCCGATCTGCAGAGAATTTTTTTCTTTTGTACCGGTTCTGATGATAATCGCAAGCAGTTCTGCCTCCGACATCACCTGCGGACCGTATTGCATAAATTTCTCATAGGGCAGGGGGCTGTTCACATGATACATAAGCACTCACTTTCCCTCTCTCGCAAAGACAGATTCCCAAAAAGCATCTAATATTTTATCATAAATCTATTATGATGTATAGAATGCAATCTTTAATTTTTTGTAAAAACCACCAGTCCTTTGTCTGCCAGAGCCTGTAAAGTACGGAACATTCCGAACTTTGCATGAGGCCAGGTAAGTCCTCCCTGGAAGTAAGCCGCATAAGGCTCTTTCAAGGGACCATCCGCAGAAAGTTCGATGGAACTTCCTGACACAAAGGCTCCGGCTGCCATAATGACCTGGCTGTCATATCCCGGCATATCCCAGGGCTCCGGTGTTACAAAACTGTCCACCGGTGCTGCTGCCTGAATCCCTTCACAAAAGGCAATCAACGCTTCCGGTTTTCCAAAGGTAATCGCCTGAATAATATCATAGCGTTCCTCCTTTGCATCCGGCACACAGGCATAACCTAACTTTTCATACAGGTTTGCAGCAAATACAGCACCCTTCAATGCCCCTGCGGTCACGGTGGGTGCAAGGAAAAAGCCCTGATAAAAGCTGCTTAAAACTCCAAGGGATGCGCCAACCTCTTTTCCCAGTCCGGGGGATGTCAAACGGAAGGCGGCATTTTCCACGCATTCTCTCTTACCCACAATATATCCGCCGATGGGTGCAAGTCCACCGCCGGGATTTTTAATCAGGGAACCCACTGCCATATCTGCTCCCACATCTGTGGGCTCTATTTTCTGGACAAATTCACCGTAACAGTTATCCACCATGCAGATCACATCCGGCTTGATTCCTTTAATGAAGGCAATCAGTTCCCCAATCCGTTCCACGGAAAGCGTAGGTCTGGTCTGATAACCTTTGGAGCGCTGGATTGTCACCAGATGTGTTTTTTCATTGATAGCAGCGCGGATTCCTTCATAATCAAATCCACCGTCCGGCAACAGATCCACCTGTCTGTAGGTAATTCCATATTCTGCCAGAGATCCTTTCGAGGGTCGGATTCCGATCACTTCCTCCAAAGTATCATAAGGTTTTCCCACCGGGGAGAGCAGTTCGTCTCCGGGGCGGAGATTACTCATCAAAGCCAATGCCAGCGCATGCGTTCCACAGGTGATCTGTGGTCTTACCAGTGCATCCTCCGTATGAAATACATCTGCATAAACCTGTTCCAGGGTATCACGTCCGATATCATTATACCCATATCCGGTGGTTCCTAACAGACAGGCTTCTGATACATGGTTTTTCTGCATGGCATGCAATACCTTACACTGGTTGTACTCTGCCACTGCATCAATCTGCGCAAATCGCTCCTTTAATCCCTCCAGCACCTGGTTTCCAAACTGGAAAACCGGCTGGGATATTCCCATTTTTCTATAGATTTCAAATAAATCCTGTTCCTGATTCTGCATTTTATCTAAAATAACCTTTCTGTTCTTTTCCTTCAATAATTCCTCTTTCAGCAAGTTCCGTCTCCATGGTCTGCAGAAGTACCTGGGAATCCTTTCCCAGTTCCTGCCTTCTGAGCCAGGTCACATCCTTTTCCCGTTTAAACCAGGTAATCTGTCTTTTGGCGAAATGTCTGGTATCCCGTTTAATCAGATACACGGCTCGTTCCAGGCTGCACTGTCCATCCAGATAATCCAGAATTTCCTTATAGCCCAGTCCCTGCATGGATACCATGCTCCGGTCACACCCCTGTGCCCGAAGTCTCTCCACCTCCTGAACCAGTCCCTGCTTCATCATTTCGTCCACTCTCGCATCAATCCGCTCATAGAGCAGGGAACGTTCATCGTCCAGCACGAAGTAGCAAAAGCAATACGGGGATTTTTTTTGGCGCTGCTGCTCATTATGTTCGGAAATCCTTGTCCCCGTCTCCTCAAAAAATTCTAATGCACGGATGACTCTTTTCGTATTATTGGCATGAATCATTTCTGCGGACACCGGATCCACCTCTTTTAGCCGTTCATGTAACCTGCTGGCTCCCTCCGGCGTTTTCGCCTGTTCCTCCAATTCATGTCGGAAACTTTTGTCTTCCCCGTTTTCCGTGAAATCAATATCATATAAAAGCGCCTGAATATAAAATCCGGTTCCTCCTACCACAATGGGGATATGTCCACGCTCGTAAATTTCCTCCATGGCTTCTTTGGCTTTCTGTTGGAACGTTACCACATTAAACTCTTCTTTCGGGTCTAAAATGTTAATCAGATGATGGGGAATCCCATCCATTTCCTCCGGCATGATCTTGGCCGATCCGATATCCATTCCACGGTAAACCTGCATGGAATCCGCTGAGATGATCTCTCCCTGTATACGTTTTGCCAGGGCAATGGAAAGTGCTGTCTTTCCCACTGCTGTCGGTCCTGTCAAAATTACTAACGGTTGCTTTTCCCTTTTCATTTATACAATCCGTTTAAATTTCCTTTCAATTTCATATTTACTCAAAGTCACAATGGTGGGTCGCCCGTGTGGGCAATTATAAGGATTGTCCAGGGTCAGCAGTTCGTCGATCAAAGCCTCCATTTCTGCTGTGGAAAATCTGGTATTGCCTTTAACAGCTGCTTTACAGGACATAGAAGCAATCTTCGTCCGCACTACATCTGCCGTTCCGCGCACCGGTCCCTGTACCAATTCATCCAAAATTTCCGTAAAAAACTGTTTCTCGCTGCACCCATACAAATCTGTGGGTACCGCCCGCAGGGCGTAGGCATTTCCCCCAAAATCCTCAATTTCAAACCCCAGTTCCGTAAAATAATTAAAATACTCTTTTAAGACACTTTCTTCCTGTCCGGTCAACGTAATAATGATAGGGGGATTCAGATATTGCGCTGCGATCGTTTTTTCCCGGTAATTCTTCATGAAACGTTCAAAGCGGACCTTTTCATGTGCTGCATGCTGATCCACCAGAAAGATTTTATCCTGAAAAGCAATAATCCAATAGGTATCAAAGATCTGCCCCAGGATCCGGTACTGCTGTCTGGCATCCTTCGTCAACAGCTTTTCTTCAAACAGATCCATCTGTACCGGTTTTTCAATGATTACCGTATCCTTTGCCTTAATCACACTGGAGGATGCAGGCGCTGTCTGCGGCCGGCTGTTCAATACCTTAAAGTCCGTCTTTTCCTCTTCATCATCAAAATTTATGGTAAATGCTGCATTTCCCTTCGCTGCTTTTTCCGGCATGACAACATTGGGAACCGGCTGCGGAATCACTCTGGGCTGCTCACTTATGGGATTGGCCATTCTTCTTGCCTCAAAGGGTTCCGGGACAGCCTCTTTCACCTGTGGCTCCTTTTCCTGCGGTGCCAGATAAACATCCGGAATCATTTCATGGACCTTCAATGCCGACTCCACGGAGCTTGCCACGAAATCAAATACGGCAGGTCCATCTGTGAAGCGCACATCCATCTTCGTTGGATGCACGTTTACATCCACATAAGCCGTATCAATATCAAAATGTAACACTACAAAAGGATACTTGTGCTGCATCAGGTACTCTTTATATCCTTCCTCCAGTGCCTTGGCAAGTAAATCGCTTCGGATATACCGTCCATTCACAAAGTATGTCTCAAAGCTCCGATTGCTTCTGTTCATCACCGGCTTACCGAGGTAACCGCTAAGCTTCATTCCCGGCACCTGGGAATCCAGGGGAATCAATTCGTTGGCAGTCTCTCTGCCGTAAATCCGATAGATGACCTCTTTCAGATCTCCATTCCCGGAGGTATGGAATTTCACCGTACCATTAACCATAAATTTAAAGGAAACCGATGGATGACTCAATGCCAGATGCTCCATCAGATCTGCAATATAGCTTCCCTCTGTGGTTGCAGTCTTCAAAAATTTCCGGCGTACCGGTGTATTATAAAATAAATTACGAACCATCACCGTAGTTCCATTGGGCGCTCCGATTTCTTCGCAGTTCTTTTTTCCATCCCCTTCACTGATATAACGGGTTCCGATCAAAGCCTCCGGTGTTTTGGTGATCAGTTCAATCTGTGCCACAGCTCCGATACTGGACAATGCCTCACCGCGGAATCCCAGACTTTCCACTATATCCAGGTCATCCGCACTGCGGATTTTACTTGTCGCATGACGCATAAAAGCCGTTTCAATCTGGTCTGACGGGATTCCACAGCCATTATCCGTCACGCGGATAAAATCAATGCCGCCTCCCCGGATTTCCACAGTGATTGTATCCGAACCGGCATCCATGGCATTTTCCACCAATTCCTTTACCACACTGGAAGGTCGTTCTACTACTTCACCGGCAGCAATCTTGTCAATTGTGTCATGATCCAACACACGAATCTCAGGCATAGTGCTCTCCTTTTCCTTTGTACCCATTGTTTGACGGATTTATTTTATCATACTCTCATCTCTTTGACCACAGGTCATTGCCACCGGTCATTACCTCCGGTAACTGCTCCACAAGATCTCCTGCCTTCATGGACGCTTTTCCAAACTTCTGCGCAGCAAGATCGCCTGCCGCCCCGTGTATTGCTACACCTAGACATACCGTTTTCCAACACCAGTCCGATGTGTTTTTGCTCTCCTTATCACCAAGGCCAAGAGCACACAAGCCTCCCAGAATTCCTGTCAGTACATCCCCGCTTCCTGCAGTTGCCATGCCGTCATTTCCCAGGGTATTGACAAAAACATGGGCATTTCCCGATTGCCGATCCGGAAACACATAGGTACGGGCATCCTTGCAGACAAGTACTGCCCTTTCATAAAATCGGCGCACCTCTTCTGTTTCCTGTTCCGGATCCGCCTTTAATGATGCTATGGATCTGCCCGTCAATCTTGCAAGTTCTCCCGGATGCGGTGTCAATACCAAAGGAAGATTACATTGTTTCAGAAGCTGGCGCAGCTTTTCCCTTCCGGCAATAAGATTTAATGCATCGGCATCTAACAGCAAAATTTTCTCTGCTATCGTTTTCCCCTCCGACGATTGCTTCAGGTATTGTAACGTGTGATGCAACAGCTGCTGTGCCGCTTCCCCGGTAGAAAGTCCGGGACCCACCACAATGCTGTCCGCCCACTGTATAGAATCCGCCAGTCTGCTGTAAACTTTTTCTTCTGCAGCACTGTTCAGGTCTTTTTTTTCATAGGTCAAAAGCATGGCTTCCGGAAGCGCGGTCTGTACAATCAGACGATTGGATGCATCGGTAACAATTTTCACCATTCCTGCCCCTACACCATAAGCGCCTCTGGCACACAAAAGAGCGGCTCCTGCCATATCATGACTTCCGGCAATCACTAATACCTTGCCGAATGTTCCCTTATTTCCGTAGGCTTTCCGCTTCGGTATTTTCTCTTCAATTTCATTTGCTGTATAGGTAACATGCACGGAGTCAGCCAAAGACTCCTGCGTAATTCCTGCATCAGCCAGTATTACCCTGCCGGCAAATTCACATCCGGGGAAACGAATCAGCCCCAGCTTTTGAAAGGCAAAGGTTATGGTAAGGTCAGCCCGTACTGCCATTCCCAGCACCTCTCCGGTATCCGTATGAATTCCGGTTGGAAGATCGAGACTGACGCACCATGTCTTTTCCGGGCGCCGGTTGATTGCCTGGATGATCCGGTTCATGGGTTCTCCAATCAATCGGTTTACCCCTACTCCCAGCAGGGCATCCACAATGACCTCCGCACTATTTATTTTTTCCTTTATTTCTTCATCCCCCGGCAGGTTTTCTCCGGTGCAGACAGGAACGCCATAGGCCTTTACGATCTGCAGCTGCCTCTTACAGGAGGGCGTGCATCGGGTCGGATCCCCCACCATAATCACCTGCACCAGCTTCTTTTCCAGAAAAAGCATCCTTGCCAGTGCCAATCCGTCACCGCCGTTATTGCCCACTCCGCAAAAAAATAAAAATTTTGTTTTCGTCTGAAGGTACTCTGCTAAAACCGCTTTTGCGGAAAGTGCTGCACGTTCCATCAGGACAAGACTTTCCATGCCAAACTGTTCACTTGTCCGATTATCCGCCGCCTTCATTTCCTGTGCCGTTACCAGATTCTGCATACTTTTCCCTCTTTGTTTTCCTATCGAAACAGAAATGTCATTTCCCGCTTATCTTGAAAAGGGCAACCTTACGGCTGCCCTCCCCTCATCCTTGTTGTGAATCCCCTATGTCCAGATTGTCCTTGGGATCATATTTCATATCAAAAAGTTCGATCACATCCGAACCAAAAATGTCATGCATGTAAGCATACAGATTGCGATTCGTTTCTTCCATCTCCTGCTTCTGCACCAGACGTTTCTTTAATTCGATACGAATCTGCTTCACCCATTCATCAATCTGCTGGATCTGGCTGGTATTTTCCTCCAGTGTTATATAACATTCTTCCATGGTCTGCAGCATCAGATCATAGTTTTTATCTTCAATGAGTCTGGGCAGATCCAACTGCTCGTCTTCCAAATTCTCCAGCTTCTGGTTACAATCCTCTATGAGACGCTTGCTCTCCTTCAGCTTCTTCTCCTGCTTGCTGCCCGTCTTCCCGGAATTCATTTCATCTGCCGCAACCATGATGCCACCCATCAGCTGCTTCTTCAGTGCCTTGACTTTTTTTACCTGGGTGTTGACCTGCCCTTGACGCACCAGAAGTTCATTTAACTCCGTAGCGGTCTTCTCCACCTGTGCAGGCTTCCCCTTTTGTTTAAAAAGCAAGTGCCATTTATTGTCTAATGTCAGTATGGGAATCTTTTTCCCTTTTAATGCCGGTTGAAATTTTTTTTCAGATCGTGACACCAAGCTCACCCCTTATATGTTCTCCGTGCTTTCAAAACGATTGAGATTATAGGATAATTTCATCAGGCTGTCGGACAAATGTACGTTTTCCACCTGTACATCCCTCGGCACTTTCAAATCCACATGGGCAAAATTCCAGATACCTTTGATTCCGAAACGCACCAGATCCTCTGCAATGGAAACAGCACTGGTCTTCGGGATCGTCAATACTGCAATGTCCACATCGTGTTCCTTCACGAAACGCTCAATATTTTCCATCGGCTGTACTTCGATATTCCGTACCTTTTTTCCACACAATTCCGGATCTTTATCAAAAATTCCCACAAATAAAAATCCTCTTTTTGCGAAATTCATGTAATTGGCCAGTGCCTGACCGAGATTACCCGCCCCTATGATAATCAGGTTATGTGTATGATCCAGTCCCAGGATCCGTCCGATTTCCTTATATAAATATTCTACATTATAACCGTATCCCTGCTGTCCAAAACCACCAAAATTATTGAAATCCTGGCGTATCTGAGAAGCAGTCACCTGCATCAGTTCGCTTAATTCCTGTGAGGAAATGCGCTCCACACCGTCATCCTTCAATTCCCCTAAATATCGAAAATAACGCGGCAATCTTCCAATGACAGCCTGCGAGATCTCTTTTGTTTCCACAACGCTTTCCCCCGTATCCGCAATTTCATATTTTATGTCTGCTATTATTATAGTCGTATGTTAAATATCTGTCAATCATTCACTGGCTTTTGCCAGTGAATGATTGACCTTCGCAGACTCAATTTAGTTTTGCTGTGCAAAAGGAGTCTGCTCACTTCTAAATCACATTCTTACGCAGCAAAACAGCAAGTGTTTTACTGCTGTATGATTGACAGAACAGGTTCTAAGGCTGTAAACTAGTAGCGTTTGTAACACATTGATCATCGGGAGATAAAACATGATTCTTTCAGCAGTAAATATCAGCAAATCCTTTGTGGAACACAAGGTTTTGCAAAATGTATCCTTTCATATAGAAGAAAACGAAAAAGCCGCCATCGTAGGTATTAACGGAGCCGGCAAAACCACCCTGCTTCGTATCCTGGTAGGCGAAATGGAACCGGACGAGGGGCAGGTCACCTATGCCAAAGATGCTACTTTCGGCTATCTTGCCCAACATCAGTCTGTGGATTCCGACAATTCCATCTATGAGGAACTTCTATCCGTCAAGCAGGAATTCATCGATATGGAGCATCAGCTCCGTTCCCTGGAAATTGCCATGAAATCTGCAAGTGGCGAAACACTGGAATCACTGATGGATCAGTACAATAAACTGACTAACCGCTTCGAATTGGGAAATGGCTATGCCTATCGCAGTGAAGTGGTTGGTATTTTAAAGGGTCTCGGTTTTGCCGAAGATGACTTCAACAAAAAAATTGCCACCCTCTCCGGTGGTCAGAAAACCCGTGTTGCTTTGGGAAAAATGCTCCTGCAGAAACCGGATCTGATTTATCTGGATGAGCCTACCAACCATCTGGATATGTCTTCCATTGCCTGGTTGGAAACCTATCTCCTCAATTATAAGGGAGCTGTGGTTATCGTATCCCATGACCGTTATTTTCTGGATAAAATTGCAGGTAAAATCATCGAAATCGATCAGACAAAGGCTACGGTTTTCAAGGGCAATTACAGTGCCTATGCCGCGAAAAAGGAAATCCTGCGTCAGGCTGCCTGGAATGCTTATATCAATAATCAACGTGTCATCAACCACCAGGAGGAAGTGATTGCCAAGCTCAAATCCTTTAACAGGGAAAAATCCATCAAACGTGCGGAAAGCCGGGAAAAAATGCTGGAAAAGATAGAAGTCATTGAAAAGCCTACAGAAACAAAGGCTGACATGCACATGACGCTCACTCCCAAATTCGTCAGTGGAAACGATGTTCTCACGGTAGAAGGATTGGCTAAGCAATTCGACAGGGAACCGCTCTTTACGGATCTATCCTTTGAAATCAAACGTGGAGAACATGTGGCAATCATTGGAGATAATGGAACGGGCAAGACCACCATTCTGAAAATCATCAACGGACTTGTGCCTGCTGATGCCGGAAAAATCACGTTGGGGAGTAACGTAGAGATTGGTTACTACGATCAGGAGCATCACGTATTACATATGGAAAAGACATTATTCGAAGAAATTTCCGACGACTACCCTGCTCTGACGAATACAGAAATACGTAACACCCTCGCTGCTTTCCTTTTTACCGGAGATGATGTATTTAAAAAAATTGAGTCTCTCAGCGGCGGAGAACGAGGACGAGTCTCCCTGGCAAAACTGATGCTCTCAGACTCTAACTTTCTGATCCTGGATGAGCCTACCAACCATCTGGATATTATGTCTAAGGAGATTCTGGAGGATGCGCTGAACTCCTATACGGGAACGGTACTTTATGTCTCCCATGACCGTTATTTCATCAACCGGACCGCACACCGCATTCTGGATCTGCGGAATAACCATCTTACCAACTATCTGGGTAATTACGACTACTATCTGGAGAAATCCGGTGAGACAGCTTCCAATCCTGTTTTCCAGACGGGAAGCTCCGCTTCCTCTGCGGAAACTACAGAGAACAAGCAAAACTGGCAAAAACAACGGGAGGCACAGGCAAAAGAACGGAAACGCGCCAATGATTTGAAGAAATGCGAGGATCAGATTGAACGGTTAGAAACCAGAAATACCGCTATTGATGAGGAAATGGCTCTTCCGGAGGTATGTCGGGATGTAGCAAGACTCACTGCCCTCTCCAAAGAGAAGGATGAAAATAATGAAAAATTGGAAACACTTTATGAACAGTGGGAAACACTGAGTGAGTCCTGATTTATCAACATAACATCAAAAAGCCACCATGTACGGAATTGCTGTACATGGTGGCTTTTTCGTGAATCAATTGTTTCTGTTTTTACAGATTCTCCAGGGTTTCACGAACTGCTTTAATAAAATCCTGGGTATTTAAAGTCTTGGGATTCTCTAATGTAGTGATTAATGCCAGATCCTTGGTCATCTTACCATCCTCTACCGTCTTGATGCAGGCTTTTTCCAGTTTGTCTGCAAATGCCATAAGCTCCGGAAGCTGATCCAGTTCCCCACGTTTGCGCAGGGCGCCTGTCCATGCAAAAATAGTGGCGATCGGATTGGTGGAGGTTTCCTCCCCTTTCAGATGCTTATAATAATGACGTTGTACGGTACCATGCGCTGCCTCATACTCGAAATAGCCGTTAGGAGAAACTAACACGGAAGTCATCATGGACAGAGAGCCGAATGCGGTTGCAACCATGTCGCTCATCACATCACCGTCATAGTTTTTACATGCCCAGATATAGCCGCCCTCAGAACGGATCACACGGGCTACCGCATCATCAATCAGCGTATAGAAATAAGTAATGCCGGCCTGTTCAAATTTCTCTTTATATTCTGCATCAAAGATTTCCTGGAAAATATCCTTGAAGGTATGGTCATACTTTTTGGAAATGGTATCTTTGGTGGCAAACCACAGATCCTGCTTGGTGTCTAACGCATAATTGAAGCAGCTTCTTGCAAAGCTTTCAATGGAATCATTCAGGTTATGCATTCCCTGGATAATTCCCGCACCCTTGAAATCATGGATCAATTCTCTGGTCTCACTGCCATCCTCTGCTGTGTAAACCAGTTCTGCTTTTCCTGCACCGGGAATCTTCATCTCCGATGCCTTATAAACATCGCCGTAGGCATGTCTTGCAATGGTGATGGGCTTTGTCCAGTTTTTTACATAAGGCTCAATACCTTTTACAATAATAGGTGCCCGGAAAACCGTTCCGTCCAGCATGGCACGAATGGTTCCGTTAGGACTCTTCCACATCTCCTTCAGATTGTACTCGGTCATTCTGGCTGCATTGGGAGTAATGGTTGCACATTTTACCGCAACTCCATACTTCTTGGTAGCGTTGGCACTATCAATCGTTACCTGGTCATTTGTCTCGTTACGATACTCAAGCCCTAAATCGTAATACTCAGTTTTTAAGTCTACGAAGGGAAGTAACAGTTCATCCTTGATGAGTTTCCAAAGAACTCTGGTCATTTCGTCCCCATCCATCTCTACTAAAGGGGTGGTCATTTTAATCTTGTTTGCCATACAATCCTCCTTGTCTGCTCCTTGTTTTTCTTATTTATCTTCCAGATATGCCTCACTTAGTCCATGTTTCAACATATTATTATAGGCATTAATCATGTGCTGATGTGCCAGTTCCTCTGCCAGATCTGCATTCTTTGCCTTGATTGCTTCCATAATCTGACGATGTTCATTGTTGGAAGCTGTGCTTCTCGCTTCACTGGACAAGGTTTTACGGCGCACCCGCATGACATACTGATGAAAATCCTTTAAGGTGTTTTCCAGCATTTTTGAATCACATGCCTCATAAAGCAATTCATGGAAACGATTGTCCAATTGTGCCATCTGTTCCAGATGGTTCTTGCTGGCATGAAATTCTGCCAGGTAAGTATTTTCTTCCAATTCCTCCATCTGCTCCTGCGTAATGTGTTCCGTTGCCCATCTGGCACACAATCCTTCCAGCCGTGCACGCATCATATAAATGTCCTGCACATCTTTCATCGTGATACCAATTACATAAGCACCCTTGTTGGGAATAATCTGAATCAGTCCCTCCAGCTCCAGCTGACGGAAAGCCTCACGGACCGGCGTACGGCTCACACCTAATTCCTCACCGATTGCCATCTCCTTCAGTTCTTCATGTTCCTTATACTTTCCATTCAGAATATCCTCCCGGATCTTTGAATAGACTCTTCCCCGCAACGAATACTTGTCCGTCACTTCCTGTTTCACATCAAAACTCATGATCTTCTCTTCTCCACATTTTTGCGCGTTTTCTCAGCGCATAACGAGTTTGTGTCAAGCCTGTGCAGACACAAATCCCGCAAATTGAAAAATTTTATTTTTCAATTTTGACTCCAGTGTGTTCCTCGATTTTTAGTCCGAGCTTCTCACAGCATTTATTGATTTCTGCCACAAGTTCCTCATCAGTAAGTACAGTCACACGTCCACTTGCGTACTCGGCGTCCACCCATTCCTTTACTGCTTTCACCAGTTCACTGGTTTTCTGTAACTGGGTTCCTTCCTCATGAAGCTTGTAGTAAGTATTCATCCAGTGTGCAATACCCGCCAGCCCGGAGGTGTTGGAAACTGCACAGAGAACCGGACGATTCAGGAACTTCTCTGTATCAAAAATATTGTAAATTTCCTCGTTCTTTAATAATCCATCCGCATGGATTCCTGCCCTTGTCACATTAAAATTCTTTCCCACAAATGGTGTACGGGGAGGAATGTGATAGCCGATTTCTTTTTCATAATACTCAGCCAGTTCGGTGATAACCTTTGTGTCCATGCCATTTAAATGCCCCTTTAACTGTGCATACTCAAAGACCATTGCCTCCAAAGGGGTATTTCCTGTTCTCTCACCGATACCAAACAGAGAAGTGTTGACACCGGAGCAGCCGTATAACCATGCTGTGGTGGAGTTGGTCACCGCTTTATAGAAATCATTATGTCCATGCCATTCAATTAAAGATGAAGGCACGCCTGCATGGGTATGAATTGCATAGATGATTCCCTGTACACTTCTGGGAATTACCGCACCGGGGAAGTTTACACCGTATCCCATGGTATCGCAGGCACGGATCTTAATGGGAATCTTATACTCTTCCATCAGTTTCATCAATTCCAGACAGAAAGGAACCACATAGCCGTAAATATCTGCACGGGTAATATCCTCTAAATGGCACCGGGGACTGATTCCCTCTTCCAGGCAGTCACGGATCACACTTAAATAATGCTCCATAGCCTGTTTTCTGGTCATTTTTAATTTCAGGAAAATATGATAATCGGAACAGCTGACAAGAATTCCCGTCTCCTTCATTCCGATCTCTTTTACTAATTTAAAGTCGTCCTTGCTTGCACGAATCCAGCTGGTAATCTCCGGGAATTTATATCCCCGCTCCATACATTTATATACCGCATCCCGATCTTTCTTGCTATAAAGGAAAAATTCACAGGCACGGATCATTCCGTTGGGTCCGCCAAGTCGATGTAAATAATCATAGATCGTCACGATCTGCTCCGTAGAATAAGGTGCTCTGGACTGCTGTCCATCCCGGAAGGTCGTATCGGTAATCCAGATGTCCTTGGGCATATTGTGTGGCACAATTCTGTCATTAAAAGGAATCTTTGGAATTTCAGAATAGGGAAACATGTTTCGGAACACGTTCGGTTTCTGCACATCATCCAAAATATACATATGTTCTTCTATTTCCAACAGATTATTATTCGGATTCATTGTCACCGGACGATTTTGAAATGCATCATAACTCATAACTTGCTCCTCCTCGTAAGAATATCTTTACGCAACTAAAAAGCACCTCGTATTATTGTATACAATCATACGAGGTGTTGTCAAGTACTACTACGGGATTCTGTTTTTTAAATATGTTGTGTGGTTTTCCTTCAACAATCCGGGGATCCAAAGCATTCCATACCCCTGTCTGCAAAAAGGTAAACCCACATCTACGCAGGAATCTGCCAGGGCCTTTCTGTAATCGGCAACACCGGCAGACGGGTATTTCTCTTTGAATAAAGCTGCCGCCCCCGCTGCTATGGGCGTTGCCATGGATGTTCCGCTTTTTTTACAGTAGCTGTTCCAGACTCTTCCGTTTCTTGCACGAAAATGTACATTACAGGAAATAATATCCGTTCCCGGTGCCACCATGTCCGGTTTTCGATGATTCCCCTCTGCTTTTGGATCTCCTATACAGGAATAAAACTGACAAAGATCTTTTCTTCCCTGCCCGAAACTCCCTTCGTGGCATCCCACTGTAATTACATTTTCCAGACTTCCCAACAGCGAAATCGTTCTGCTATTCGCAACAAAATTTCCTGCTGCACAGAAAAACAGCACTTTTCTGCGACTCAGGTAACGGATTAATTCTGTCACATACTGAAACTCTAAGCTTTGTTGTAAATTTGCCGCTCCAACAGAAATGTTCACTACCTGTATCGGTGTCTCATCCGTCAGATGTACTACCCATTCCAAAGCTTCCACCAATTGAGACAGATTTCCGTTTCCATCCCGATCCAGTATCTTTCCGCTCCAGATCCTGCTATTCGGTGCGATCCCCTGATATTTTCCATTAGAGGCCCGCCCATCACCGGAAAGGCATCCTGCCACATGCGTGCCATGACCATTATCATCCATACCCGTACCTGCAGGATCTGTAAAATCCACGATTCCTTCTATTCGCTCTGTCAAATCTGGATGTTTACAGATGCCGGTATCCAAAAAAACCACATGTACATCCTTTCCTTTGTAGGACACCTGATCGCACCCTGTCTGATGTCTGACTCGGTACACTTTTGCACACAGCTTTCTTTTTCATTATGTTATGCAAAAGTTATAAAAAAGGGTCTGTCCTCAAGGCTGTTGGTAAATTGCCAGATCTGCAATCCGATCCAGCGAAAAGGTAATGCAGGGAATTCCCTGTTTGGATGAGGATGTGAAGCTCACTTCCTTTAACAATCCGTTATCATCTAAAATGGCAAGATGCAAATTATTCACATTCCATTCGGAAGGCACCGGCAATGTACAGGAAAGCATCTGCTCCCCTAATTTATAAATGGGCACATCTGCCCGTACATCCTTCATGCTCATCGCAAAGCCATAAAAGATCTCCGGCGCCGCTTTCCCATAGGTTTCCTGGTAGGAATCAGCCAGCGTTTTCTGTGTAATGGTACTCTGTGTCATATCTAACTGATACGATGTATCCAACGATTTCAATTCGATGCTCACATATGTCTGGGGCTTAAACAAGCTGCTGTCAATGGTATAGGTCAATCCCGGCTGAATCGACACATCTGCACTCTTAGCCACCAGTCCGGAGGGATCTTTAATCTGATAAGTGATACCGGAAATTGTCACCTTTTCCGGATAGGAGGTCACCTTGCCATTCACCTTGATAATAGAAAGCGTTCCTTCCTGATCCGATGCCTTATTGCTGTCCATTCGGCATACAATCCCTGCAAATCCATATAAATCTCCATCCAGAACCGTTCCCTTTACATTACTGATTTCCTTACGTACAACCGCAATGGAAATTCCCTCAAAGGAACGATTTCTGTATGCTGTGTTCGATAATCTGGTCGCACGATTGGTATAACCGATCTGGGGAAGCTTGGTTCCCTGAAAAACAACAGTTGTATTTCCGTTTGCAAGATTGGTCTGATCAAAGGCGTCCCTGCCAATCTCAACGACAGTCTCCGGGATTTGAATTTCTGCAATCGGGCAGCCGTTAAACGCTTTGTCCCGAATAACCTCTAATTTATTGGCTCCGCTTACTGCCGTCAGAGAACTGCAATTTTCAAAGGCACTCTCCCCGATTTCCGTTAAAGTCGAGGGGAACGTAACAGTAGTAATATCTGTCCTGTTCTGAAATACACTGCCGGCAATTTTTTTCACTCCGTTAGGAATGGTCACCCGCTTTTTATTTCCTTCATAGGCGATGAGAATTCCATCTCCTACGATCAGATAGGCTTCCTTTCCCTTGGAAACAAGTTCCGTCTGATCCGCACGCCACTGCTGTACCCAGGCTGTCATATCAAAAGCAAAGGGTTCTATCTCCGTCACGCTATCCGGAATTTCCACATCTGACAACTGATCACAATGATAAAATGCACCATACCCGATCCGTGTCACCCCTGCCGGAATCACAATCTCTGTCAATCCGCTTCTTGCAAATGCGAAATCTCCGATAGCCGTTACATCCTCCATTATCGTATACTGGCTTAAGTTTTGTTTTTTATAGTAAGCGGCATCCACAATCTGACCATCAAGAATCTGTTTGACCTGTGGCTTATACAGGGTACTGCTATCCTGTCCGACCTGTTCCTCCTCTGCATTCTCCTGATCTTTAACTGTCGATGTCACGACAGAAGCAGGGTTCATAAAAATCACTGCTTTTCCACCAACTACAGTAGAAGAACCCAATACATTCCCATCTCCGCCTGTACTGCTTCCCGTCTCCGTGTTATCTGCCCGGACCAGCAAAAGTGCACCTGCGTCCACACATAGGACGCAGATGCAGGATAACAAGGTAATCAGAAGCTTTTTCCATTTTTTTGCTTCCATGCTATTCTCCCTTTGCAATACCAACTAAGCCAGTTTTCTTCTTTTCACCGGTTTATCCTTTTTCAGGAAAAGAAGGATCGATACAGCTGCAAATCCAATACTCAGAAACCACTTCGGTGCAATGCCATCTCCGGTCTTAGGAGTCTGGTCAAGACCACTTACCAGATTATTGGTGTCCGCGTAAATCGTATACGGTGAAAAATGAGTTGCACGGAAGGTTACACAAGCCACACCATCAATGGTGGTAAACTTCGGTGTCAAATCCTCCAGTTGTCCGTTTGCCACAGCAGCCGTTTTGTTATTTCCGGCATACTGAATCAAATCATCCGGCAAAGGAAGGGTAATGTCTACCGTCAATCCCGTGGTGTCGGTAATCTTTGTGGTTCCTGTGGAATCATACAGGGAAATATCCATTGCCACATATCGGATGGCATCCAAAGAACCGTATCTCGCTAACAGTGCCTGCTGTACTTCTTCGGTTGCTAATGCACTGTCAGAAATCTTAACAATGAAGTTGTCGGTAGAACCGTTTACCGTAGCTGATGCCAGATCCCGGTTGGAAATCCCCGGCTTGGTAATAGAAACCTTGGTTCCGCTATTGTTGTCACGGTTGGTAGTATTCGTCGTGTTTCCCGTGTTGGTTCCGTTATTTTTATTGTTGCCGCTGACAGAATTGTTCTTTAAAGGCCGCACCTCGTTGGAGCTTACCGTCAGATAAGAAGATCCGGAATCAATGTAATTAGCTGTTACAGTGGCGTTGCTTGCCGGCATGGTAATGGTGGTTGCCGCAGAACGGGAGCTGACAATATTCATGGTTGTACTCATCGTCCAATTGTAGAACGCTTTACCGGTAGGCGGGTTATTCGCCGTGATGATAACGGAGGTTCCTGCTGCATAGGTACCGCCGCCTGTTCCGTTTACAACCGTAAGGGTGTATTTACCGCTTTCATTTCCGCTGGTGCTTCCGTTATTTCCACTATTGCCACCGCTTCCGCCATTGTTGCCACCACCGCCATTGTTGCCACCACCGCCATTGGGATCATCCTTGGAACCATTGGTGTAATACTGGGCAACTAAAACCGTATCTTTGGTGATACCGATGTACTCACCGCTCCAGCCGGTAAAGGTATGTCCCTCCCATTTGGGATTCTCCGGCGGTACGGCATTCTTGCCTTCCTCAATGTACTGGGTTTCGCCTAACTGTTTGCCGTCATGGTCGAGGAAAATAACCCGGTAACTGTCACTGATCAATTCCACGGTCTGTCCATAGTAAGTTCCATACTCATAAGCAGAAGTATCCTTGTAAGTACGGATCACTACGGTAGGCTTATGTTCAAAAGCGGAGGTTGCAATAAAGACCTCCTTGCCTGGAATGGTGACATTCACTCTGTCATTTCCGGCAAAAGCTCTATCTTTGATGCTGTTCACAGATTCCGGTAAAATTACCGTACTTAAATTTTCACAGTCATAAAAAGCATCCTCAGGAATTTCCTGTAAAGAAGTCGCGTCAGAGAAGTCCACATAGGCAACATTATTGCATTCAGAAAATGCACCTTTTTCGATTTTTGAAATCTTGGTAATCATCGGATCATTGGTGGAGTTGATCACCGGCTGTCCCACTTTGGTTCCTCTGGATGCCAGACACTCTTTCACCTTGTAATAACCATTACCCAGGGTCTCATAAAGGATTCCATTATTATATACATAGTAATCGCTGTTTGCTCCTACAGAGGACATGGCAGGACAACCACGGAAGGGTGCCTTCCCCACATCTGTGCAGGCATCCCCAAGATTGACGGTGGTTAAACTCTCACAGTTATCAAAGCAGTAATCCGGCAAGCGCTTAATGCCACGCAGGGTAATGGACTGTACATAGTCATTACCTTTCACATCTGCCTCTGTTTTTTCCGTACCGTCTTTTCCATCCTTATAGTATCCACTGAACAATCCGCCTACTATCTCTGTACCATTCTCAGTCTTAGACTCCTGATACATTTTGTAAGCATCCTTGTTATTTCCCGTATTGATATAGGTCTGAACATTATTACGGTTAAAATTCTTTGCCCCATCACTGGTTCCATTAATAAAGGTGTTCGCATCCAATGAGGTAACTGCTTCCGGTACATCAATATTCAGGCAGGAGTATACCCAGTCTGCTTCCTCCGGGGTCAGGGATTCCCAAATTTTGTCGGAATTACTTTCTGCATTTGTCTTAATACTATATTTATTATTTTTAAAATAAGGTTGAGGTGCATCCTTATTGATGCCGTTATAGCCCAAGCCCTCCAAAATTATCTGCCACTTGGATTTTTGTGTTGTGCCTCCCTGACCATTATCCACAGTTACCATGGAACTTAAGTCATCGTTAATCCAAGGTCCATAGGTATCGTTATCTTCTGCATATAATTCTTCAGGAATGGCAGTCAATGTACCGTCTGCATTAAAGGCATCAATACATTTCTGCGCAAAGTTCTTTCTATATGGGTCAGAATCACTGTCTCCATAAATCTTATAATAGTACTGCTCCATCTCCGTGTTATGATCAGCATGGTCTTCATCCAGCTTGTCATACTTCGGATAGTCAATCAGTGTTACCTCTCCATCCTGGTTCTTGTCATACATGACTTTCAGATAGGTAGGGGACTGACTCTGGTAACAGACTCTCACACCAGTCTGGCTGTCCACATAGTTGTCCGGCTCCATAGCCCAGTCAAAAGGAGCATAGCCCTTAACAATGTCTGCATGGAAAGTCAGTTCGGTACTCTTTGTCTCAAAAGCGTTCGTTCCAATGGTAAAGTTATTGTAACCGGCAGTAGGGGTGTGGAAGGTTACATTTTTCAGTTTCGGACAGTTGGCAAACGCACTATCGCCCACTCTTGACACAGAATTGCCGAGAGTAACCTCCTCTAACTGAGGACAGTTCTCAAAAGTGCGGTTGTCAATCCCAGAGATAGAATCATCGGAAACGGTTACGGTCTTCAATTTATCTTTTACAGTGTCAAAGCATCCTTCCACCACGCTTACTACATCGTAAGCACCGACTTTACTGGGAATCACCAGGTCGATGCTACTGCTGGTGTTACCCGGTGCCTGGATACAGGAAGTCATTTTCCCACTTTTATCGACAGTAAGAATATAATCTCCTTCTTTACTTCCTGTCTCGTAATACTCCACCCCATTTAAGGTAAAGCGGTAAGGTACAAAGTCATTGACATAGGTCTTTTCATACCAAGTTGCCTGACGAGGATAAGCATAGTCACGCTGATTTCTCATTAAGGCAGGACCTTCTACATAGAAATCCGGGTTCTGCACATCGTAAAACTCAAATTTTTCACTGCCATATTTCACATATAGACAGCTATCCGGGAATTTCACGGATGCCAAGTTCGTACACCCTACAAACATATTCTTAGGAACAAGTTTGGCATTCTTTACTCCACCCATGGATTCCGTTCCAGGCTCTGTTCCATAGGAGGCAGGGAATACCACGCTCTTTAAATTAGAACGGCCTGCAAATAATAAATCCGGTAAATCTGTCAAGTTAGAAGGGAACTCTACAGAAAGAGCTACATCCGAAGTGCTTCCTTTCGCTACAGCAAGTGCCCCTACACCAATTGACTGAAGATTTTTATTCGTCACTCCATCAGGAAATGTAATTCCGGACAGAGACTGGCAATCATAAAAACACCATTTTCCAATGGTAAAATTACTGTTTATAGTGCTTAAATCAACACTCCCAAGGCTTAGGCAGCCAGAAAAGGCACCAGCACGAATATCCGTAATGGTGACAGGAAATTTCACACTGGTTAATTTGGTATTGTTGGCAAAAGCTTCGGAACCTATAATGGTAAGACCGGTACCTAAGTTTACACTTTCCAACTGGGTACTCTTAAATGCCGCATTTCCTAATGTCTTTACGTTAGAAAGATTTACATGTTTAATAAAGGAGTTATAAAAGGCATAATCTCCCACATATGCAATCTCTTGCGGCATATTCATTGTCTCAATGTTACGAACATTGTAAAAAGCATAATCCCCGATTGCCGTAATCAGACGATCTGACACTCCTGAGCACAAAAAGTTATTTGTATCCAGCTTAGTAGTTAAGGTACTGTCCAGTCCATCCTTGCTAAGAGCCTGAATCAAATAAGAATCTACAATAGATCCCTTCGTTGCATCCTGTACAGGAGTCAAGGTAAAGCTGCCACGATCAATCATTCCAGTCAGGTTGTCATACTCCAGTACATAATCACAGTAATATTGTCTCCGCATATCCAGAGATAAACCAGATGGAGTAAAGACACAATCTGCCGGCACGGTGGGTGCTGTAGGTTCTGTTAAACCAGTTTTATCTAAGGCATCATCATACTGTTTCTTTAACTCTTTATATCTCTCCAGGTCACTGCGATACTGTTTACAGGTTTTCAGCCATTCATCAAACACTGTTCCATTATATTTCTGAAATTTTTTGTAGTCGCGGGAGGATTCGTCAAAGGTATCTGCATAAGCAAAGGACTGCTGATCATTTCCCGCTCCGGTAGTAAAGTAAGTGTTCACTACATTAGGATCCACCGTCACATATCCGGTAGGAAGTCGCAAAGAAAGTGTCTGCTCCTGCACTGCAAAATCATCATTGTAATCACAAAGGACGCCGGTAGCACTGGAACTGCCGGTAGCACCCTGCAAATAATACATATATTGCCAATTCAAGTAATATCCGTTAGAAAGCCTGATAACATTATATCCTTTATAAACATCACTCATCTGAGGATTCTGGTGATAGAGGGAAAGGTTAATGTTGTTTCCCACCGGAACGGTGGTATAATAAGTTCCTCCAGTGGATGAGGAATCTGGTTCTGTTCCTGAACTAACGGTTCTGTCATCTTTTACCGGATAGCTGTAATCTGTAGTTCTATCGTCCGTTGCCTCCGCCTGCGTACTAACACTTCCATCATCCGCGCGGTTGGTCTGGGCAGGAATTGCCGCCACGATAATTGCCGTCACCATAAAAAGAGCCGCTACGGTGTATCGTATCGTTCTCTTGACTTTTCTCTTTAATACTCTTTTTTTGCCCTTATTCTTGCTCATCTGGACATCTCCTTTGACTAAAACCATTCAATTTAAACTAGGTATGGCTATCAATGTATGTATCGACACTTCTACCTTAAAAGCTTAGGTCTTGTTCCTACTTTATCCCACTTTTTTAGCAACTACCACAAATCGTCCCTCTGTCTCTGTGTGGTCACAGGTGGACAGAGTGAGAAAATGATCTCCGTACTGTACCGGCACCCCGGTATCATACAACGAAAGTCCGTTCATGGAATTCATGTAGGAATCAAACTCCTCCTGGGAGTTTGCATCAATAAACTGATAATACTTAAAAGTAATCTCATCAGAATTGTATACACGGGACTGAAAGGCGTAGACAATCTGGTAGGTTCCCTTTTCATAAATAGTATCAAACTGGATATAAGGGTGCTTTTCCCAGTAATCCTTGTCTTTATATTTGTCCAGCTGGCCAAACATTTTACCGGACTTCATATGATGTCCATAAATAATCAGATTGGTACTGGGTTTCAGCACATCACAGTCAGAGTCCAAAAAGATACTTCCGTTTTTATCATAATCCTGACTGATATTGTGGGTCAAATAATATTCGTTATTCGCTGTCTGCATCACCGGGTAATCAATGTTGGTATCTTCGATTTTTACCCAGCCGATGAGACTACGATTGGAATTATACAAATTCTGATATTCCTCCAGGATTTCCGGTGTATCCTCATCCTGTGTATAATGAATCGTCGTATTTCCCACTGATGTAGTGATTTCTTTGTCCTTTAAATCCTTCAGGTGATCGTAGGAAGCATCTGTTCGGTCTGCAAAATAATTATAGCCGATCAGGTAGGCAAAGCATCCAACTGCCACCAGGCTGCATGCTACCTGTACCAGTTTTCTCCTTCTCGCCCTTTTCTTCAATTCTTTCTGTATCTCCTTCCGCATCTGCGGAGAGCAGTCTTTTAAAGACTTATCTGTCTTTCCTTTGTTGTCTGTATCTTTCATGTAAAACTCCAAATCTGTTACCTGTGTAAATCCTTTAACTCATTTATTTTACTATACCTTGTGATTTATGCAAGTAAAAACATTTATCATCAGATTTCCTGTCACCACTTTTTCATCATCGCATAGGATACAGTATAAAAACCTTACGGAGGCTTATCAAAATGAGCGATTTAACAGCAAGCAGCTGCGGATGCAGCAACAACAACTCCAACAATAACAATAGCAATTGTGCATGTAACTGGATCTGGATCATCCTGTTACTTTCCTGCTTCGGCGGCAACGACTGCGGTTGTGGCGGAAACGGTCTTGGTATCTTCAACAACAACGGCGATGGCAATTGTGCATGCAACTGGATCTGGATCATCCTGTTACTCTCCTGCTTCGGTGGCAACGGATGCGGATGTGGATGCTGATCCTCCCCTGTACTTTTTAGGGAAGTAACAACATAAGTTGTTACAAAGACCGATAAACGGTAGATGAGACAAGGGGCTTTTGTATGGGAAAAGAGTGTCCGAATCACGTAGAAAAATTTGATTCTTTCTTCAGCACCAGGCAATTGAAGCTGATGAAGCTTTTTCTCCCATACATTGCCCCTGCTCTGCGACGTAAACTGATTATTTATATCAAATATCGGGAATGGCAGATTACTGTCCAGTATCTGCGTCGTCCCCCTCTTTTTTCGGAACTGCAGGAAAATCCCCCTAATGTTTTTCTGTCTGAACAGACAGAAGAACTATCTCCTGAGAAATTCTGTTCTCTGATCGATCCTTACCTGGATGAAAAGGGACGCAGCAGTCTCAAGCAATTTCAGGAAATGAAGGAAAATATGGAAATGTTTCAACAAATGCAGGAAATGATGGGAGCAATGGACGGTATGAATCAGGATATGGATTCTTTAAACTCTATGTTCCAAATGTTTGAAAATATGGGAAATCAAACCCCAACGGATTAGAAAGAAAGGAAGGAACAGAACATGAAGATGGAGTGGTTAGAGGATGAACGGTTGCAGCAGATTGCACCGGAGAAGCTGGAATTTATCTTAAGTCTTGCCAGCGAATGTGAAGGAAAAACCATAAAACAGGCACTGCCGAAAATAAATGCAGCCTTCCAACGCAGTAAGAAGCAGGGACTGCAACTGACCGGTCAGGAGGCCGCTATTTTATTTCATATCGTCCAAAACAACTCTACCCCGGAAGAACGGAAAAAAATCGAAAAAATTATGAACGCTCGTAAGTCATCTTCTTCGTAACCGTAATTGCCAAAGCACCGGGGCCAATATGGCAGGCAATACTTAGCGGAAGACGATCTATATAAATATCTGCTGCCGGGAATTCTTTTGACACTTCTTCCCTCCACGCTTCCGCAGCCGCCAGATTCTGGGTATGTGCCATTGCAATATGATAGCCGGTTCCATCCGTAATGCCGCCAAAGCGGCTTTCCATATCACTCTTAATTGCCTTGACCATAATGGACTTGCCCTGCTCTGTCGTGCGGGCTTTGGCATAAGCATCCAGCTTTTCTCCCTGAATCTGCAATACCGGTTTCAGACGGAGAATCGTGCCCAGTGCTGCAGCCGCCGGAGTGATACGACCACCTTTTTTCAGGTAGTACAAGGTATCCAACATAATATAGATACTGGAATTAAATTTATCTGCTTCCAGTTTCTCCCGGATTTCCTCTGCATAATAGCCGTTCGCCGCAAGCGCCTTCGCATCGAAAGCTGACTGTCTCTGGGTAACGGAAATACGCTGATTATTGACCACCTGCACTTTTCCGTCATAATCCTGCGCCAGCATCATGGCACTCTGACAAGAGCCGGACAAACCACTACTCATGGGAATATGAACGATTTCATCATATCCCTCTCCTAAAAGTTTATCCCAGAGACTGGTAACGGATTCCGGTGACGGCTGGCTGGTCAAGATATCAGAACCGGCTGTCTGCTCCTGATAAAACTTCTCCGCATCCAGATTAATATCTTCAAAATACGTTTCGTCATTAATCATAAAAGGCATCGGGAGCACATAAATACCTTGTTCCTCTCCCTGCTTCTGTGTAATACCACTGTTGCTGTCGGTGATGATCGCAATCTTAGCCACGATTGTTCACTCCTTTTTTATATTTTTACAAATTATTTTACTGTCAAAGTGTTGAGAAGTCAACTGCTCTTGTAAGTGCCAGTTCCAGATATTTTTTACAATTCTGATGTTCCTCGGCTAATAGCTCCGGATCTTCTGTCAAAAGTTCATCCACACACGCATTTGCCTGGGACAGGCCCAGTGCATCCTGATAAATATCTGCTATTTTAAAATTCATAGCTCCGCTCTGACGGATTCCGAACAAATCTCCCGGTCCCCGGAGCTTTAGATCCTCGCTGGCAATTTTAAATCCGTCATTCGACTGATTCAGGATTTCCAACCGCTGCATTGTTTCCTTTTTCTGGCTGCTGCTGATAAAAATACAATAGGACTGGGCATCCCCGCGTCCCACTCTTCCCCGCAACTGGTGCAGCTGTGCCAGACCAAAGCGTTCTGCATTTTCCACCAGCATAACAGTAGCATTGGGCACATTGATTCCCACCTCGATTACAGTGGTAGATACCAACACATCGATTTGTCTTTCTCCAAATTCCTCCATAATCTGATTCTTGATGGCAGGCTTCATCTTTCCATGAAGATAAGCAACCCGAACAGATGCGGGAAGATTATCACGTAAGGTTTCGGAATACTCCACAACGTTTTCCAGATTTTCCTCTTCTCCCGGCTCTACCATAGGACAAATGCAATACACCTGATGTCCTGCTTCCACTTCCCTGGCAATGAATTGATATGCCTTGGGGCGGTACTGTGTCCCCACTACACAATTCTTAATCGGAAGGCGGTTTGCCGGCAGTTCGTCCACTACAGAAATATCCAGGTCTCCATAAAGAATGATTGCCAGTGTCCTGGGAATCGGTGTTGCGCTCATAACGAGAATATGCGGATTTTCTCCCTTACCGGAAAAGTTTTCTCTTTGCCGCACGCCAAAACGATGTTGTTCATCTGTGACTACCAAAGCAAGATTGTGATAAACTACTTTTTCCTGGATCAGTGCATGTGTTCCGATCACCACATTGACCTCTCCTTTTCCAATCTGTGCATACGCCTCCCGTTTCTGCTTCGCCGGCACGCTCCCGGTAAGCAGTACAGGACGGAAGGGTAATTGGTATTTTCTGCTTAACTCTGTCAGATTTTCAAAATGCTGTCTTGCAAGCACTTCTGTAGGTGCCATCAAAGCTCCCTGACACCCGTTAGAAGCCACCAGAAGTAACGCCAGAAAAGCAAGAATGGTTTTCCCCGATCCCACATCTCCCTGCACCAGACGATTCATCACATGCTCTCCGGTCAGATCTGCTTTTATTTCCTCCCATACCCGTGACTGTGCCCCGGTCAGCTGATACGGCAGTGCTTCCAGCAATCGGCTGGTATCGGCTGTTTCAATCAGCTGTCGGCTGGTCTTCAATCGTTCGTTATGCTCTTTATTTTTGCGGATCAGCAAAAGGAAGAAAAACAGTTCATCAAAGGCGAGTCGTCTCCTCGCCTGCGTCAGAATCTCCATATTCTCCGGAAAATGAATATTTTTTATGGCCTGATCGTAAGTCATCAGCTGGTATCTGGCACGGATTTTTTCCGGCAGGGGATCTGTAAGTCTTACTTCCAAGAGAGTCTGTCGCGCGGCTTTGGTAATTGCCTGATTGGTAATTCCCTTCGTTAAAGGATAATGTGGTAAAACCGTTTCTGATAGCTTCGCAAATTCTTCTTCTCGGTAAAGCTTTGCCTGTTCAATCACCAGTTTTCCTGCTTTATTCTGCAGCATCCCCCTGAAAATATAGGTAGAACCTCTTTTTAAGGTGTTTTTCAGATAAGGCATATTAAAAAAGGTGAGAAAGATCTGTCCGGTTTGGTCTGCTACCGTATAATTTAAAATAGAGAGGTTCCGCACATGCTTTAAAGTAGGTTCTGCCGTGATTGTTCCCCGAAAAGCTACTACCTCTCCCAGATGACACTCTGCAATCGTGGCAGGTGCGTCAAACTTCTCGTATCCCCGCGGATAATATTCCAGCAAATCGCCCAAGACAAAGATGCCAAGCTTATTAAAAAGCTTGGCACTCTTTTCACCGATTCCTTTTAAATTAAGAATTGAGGTTTCTAAATTCATTGCACTTTGCGTGAGAAAAAATGATTTTCACACTACTCCACAGAAATAATGTAGTAATAAATAGGCTGTCCACCATACTGTAATTCTACATCACAGTCAGGATATTTCTCAGAAAGCTCTGCAGTCAGTTTTTCTGCATCCTTCTCGTCGATTTCGGCACCATAGTAAATGCTGACCAACTCAGCCTCGTCATCCATCATCGCATCTACCATAGCTCTGGTGATGGTATCCAAATCTCTTCCCACAGAAAGGATTCCCTTGTCACCAATTCCCATGTAGTCACCCTGTTTGATCACCTTGTCATCAATGGTGGTGTCACGAACTGCATAGGTGACCTGTCCGGTCTTCACACGGCTGATTTCCTCTGTCATTGCAGCCGTATTTTCTTCTACAGACAGATCCGGTACATAATTGATCACTGCAGTAATTCCCTGCGGAACCGTTTTGGTAGGAATCACTACGATTTTCTTATCTTCTACCAGGGACTGTGCCTGATTTGCTGCAAGAATGATGTTTTTGTTATTCGGAAGAATGTAGATCGTCTCTGCATTCACCTTATCAATCGCATCCAGCATATCGGCAGTACTGGGGTTCATGGTCTGTCCACCCTCAATGATGTAATCTACCCCTAACTGCTCAAAGATCTCTTTGATCCCATCCCCTACGGATACGGAGATAAATCCTGCCTCTTTTTTCTCTGCAGGCACTTCCGGTTCCGGTGTATGGGAGGCTGTCTGTACGGTAGCATTGCCACTGATCTTGGTCTCGATCTCCTGTGGCTTGTCTCCATTCATCTTGAACAATTTTTCCTGATGCTCCATCCGCATGTTATCAATCTTCATATTGGAAAGCGCACCATAAAGCAATGCCTTCTGAATAGCCAGTCCGGGATCATTGGTATGTACATGTACCTTCACGATCTCGTCGTCTGCTACTACCACAATAGAATCACCAATGGATTCCAGATAAGCCTTAAAATCCAGTTCGGTTTTAATATTAAAGTTTTTGTTCAATAAGATAATAAACTCGGTACAGTAACCAAATTTAATATCCGCATTTGCCTGTGCCTCATAGTTCATGGCAGGTGCAGATGCTGTAGGCGTGGACGGGGAAATGCTAAGATCCAGTTCTTTTCCCTGGAATGCATCAAAAGCGCCCTTTAATACCTGCATCAGACCCTGTCCACCGGAATCTACCACTCCTGCCTGTTTCAGTACTGGCAGCATCTCCGGCGTTTTCTCCAATGCATCATCGGATGCTTTAATCACTTCGTCGATAAATACCGTAATATCTGTCTCGCCGGCATCTGCAAGTTCTCTCGCCTTTAAAGCACCATATTTGGCTACCGTTAAAATGGTACCCTCCTTCGGCTTCATAACTGCTTTGTAAGCTGTCTCCACAGCCTTCTCTACAGCCACCGCAAGCTTCGCCACATCCAGAGTTTCCTCTGTAGCAGCAACTTTCGTGAATCCTCTGAACAGCTGGGAAAGAATAACGCCGGAATTTCCTCTTGCTCCACGTAAGGATCCGGAAGAGATTGCCTTGCAGAGAGTCTGCATGGTGATGTCACCCATTGCTTCCAGAGAAGAAACCTCCTTTGCTGCAGACATGATGGTCATTGTCATATTGGTTCCGGTATCCCCATCCGGTACCGGGAACACATTCAACTCATTGATCCATTCTTTTTTTGCTTCCAGATTTTTCGCACCGGCTAAGAACATCCTGGTCAGCATCTTAGCATCGATTGTTGTAACGATATCCACTGGTAAATCCTCCTTAATCAATTACTCTGACACCTTCCACATAGATATTGATTTTCTCAATGTCCATGCCGGTGAATTCTTCTACTTTATAACGTACATTACTGATCAGGTTTTCCGAAACAGCAAGAATACTTACTCCATATGCCACAATGACATGGAAGTCCAGAATCAGTTTGTTGTTATGAAGGGTTACGCTGATCCCTCTGGTAATGCTGTCCTTCTTGAGAAGTTTCACCAGACCATCCTTCATATTGATGCCGGCCATTCCCACAATGCCGAAGCATTCCATGGCAACAGCGCCTGCATACTGAGCGATCACTTCATTGTTGATTACAATATTTCCCATATGTGTATTCATTGAAGAACCTTTCATATTCCTACTCCATACCTTTCCGCGCCGAAGCGCACACTTGTTACTTTTCATTACATATCAGCAACCATTCTCGTCCATTATACCCTGTTCGTCAAGAAAAGGGAATACGAAAAATAAGAATTTTATTTTTACTATTAATTTATGCTTGCAATCTCATCGGATATCTGCTATCATACTACTGTTGTGTCGGCAAAGTATGCCGTCATGAAAGGAAAAACAGTATACACGCGGTTGCGTCGCCAAGGAGGTGCAGACAATGGCAAAATGTGATATTTGTGGTAAGGGCGTTCATTTTGGTAACAACGTGAGCCATTCTCATAGAAGATCTAACAGAATCTGGAATTCCAATATCAGAAGCGTTAAATGCAATGTTAATGGTACTCCGAAGAGAATGCACGTTTGCTCCAGCTGCTTAAGAAGCGGTTTAGTTGAAAGAGCTTAATACGTTCAAAAGCAAAGGACTCGATGAAAATCGAGTCCTTTTTTTATATCAGTCCCACTCTTCTGTCTCATATGATGTTACGGTATTCATATTCGTCTCTCAACCGCTCATACTCTGCATTGATCTGCTTAACCATCTCATGATCTCCGCACAGATTATCCGGATGGTAAATTTTCATGAGATCCTTATATCTTTTCTTAAGTGCAAGCAGACTGTTGACTCCTCCGAACAGACCGCCTTCCATCTGTGCTGTCCCGTAGCCATAGACATCCCGCGTTCGTTCCTGCTCTGCCCGTTCTTCAAAAAGCTGCCTGTCTTTTTCAAATTTCCGCTTATCCATATCCAGCTGCCGGAAACCATCCTGTAATATGGCAAGCTTCTTTTCAAAAAACAGATTGTCCTCCTTCAGTCGTTTCTGCTCCATCATAAGACGTTGATGCATAATATTGAGGTCTGTTTCTTTCTCCTCAATCCTGGTAGTTCGTTCTTCCAGTTCCTGCTTCAACGCTTCAACCCGAACATTTTCCTTGAAAAGCCATGCCTTGAGTTCTTCCATTTTCTCATAGCTGGTATAGCTCTCCACCCCATGAAAGGTGATTTTTTCTCTGTTCATTCCCGCCCCGCATTACTTACAAAAACACAAATTATACCAAAGCAAAAGCAACATAAAAATGAGAATCACTCCGATAATCACATCCGACACCAGTAACATCACCAGAATTCCTACTGCAATCCAGAAACAGATAAAACCGCCCATTCTTCCCATAATGCCACCGTTGCACTCATTCTTATAGATAGCTTATGCCGGTTCTTCCTTTTGGTTACTGTTCCTGTTCCTTCTCCGGAAAAGCGATGTCCACGGCTGCATCATCGGGAATCATCTCGTCCTTTTTGGTTGTGAACTTATCTACAATATCAGGAATCATGTCAAGCACCTTGGTCATCGCATCCTGGTTACGGACATTCACCAGCTTGGTGGAACCGTTTTTGATAACCAGTACTGCACTGGGAGTCATCTTTCCGCCCAGGCCGCCACCACCGCCATTTTTCTTTTCTCCTGCAGATGCGCCTGCACCCACGCCAAAGGTCACATCCACCAGAGGCAAAATAATGGTATCGCCCACTGTCGTTGCCTCTCCTACCACCGTTTTGGTAGTAAGAACCGAGTTCATTCCTTTTAATAACGATTCTACGATGCTGTTCATGTTATTGTCTGCCATCAGTTTTCCTCCTGCTTCCATTTATTAATGAGTTCTCGCAATTCCTTATTTCTATATATCTGCAATGCCAGGATGCCCACCGTTACCAGGCGGATGCGCCCCTTGCATTGTATCTTTCCTTCTACGATCTGCCGTTCAAAGTCCGCTTCTATATCAAATTTATCATATCCCCGGATGCCTCGTATTATACTGATCACACCAAGGATATAGCCGGTCTGGTCAGGCTGTCCTGTTCCAAAAAGCAGATAGCCTTTGATTTTCTGCGGAAGAATATGCCGCAACAGCTTTCCCGCTACCGGTTTTATCTTATCATAGATTGCAGGGATTGTGTAGCGTATCTTTTCCAGCTTCTCCTTGAGGGAAAAGGACTTTTTCTTCTCCTTCGTCTCCTGCTCCCGGGGCTGTGATTGTTCTTCCACATCATCGGAATGGGATTCCGCCTTGTTTTCCGTCTGTGATATGCTTTCTTCTGCTGTGTTTTCTGTCTGTTTCTGGGGAGCTTCTTTTTTCCTGTTTGTCTCCTCCGTGGCGGTTTTCTTTTTCACCGGCTCTTTCTCTGCCCTACGTTTTTCCTTCTTCTCCTTTTTCTCTTTGAAGAGGTCAAACACCGTGAAAAACAGCACCTTTACCTTCAAAACCTGTGGGTCGAAAAGCCGTAGCTTTACCCGGATAAATCCTGCCAGCCAGCCCACATCCGCCCGGATATGAATATTTTTCTTTTTCCAGCCATCTTCCTTTTCCACAAAAAGCCGATACCGCAGGGGGGCAAGCAGCACTGCCAGAATCAGTAAAAGCAAAAAGCCAATGATGCACAGCAATACGATGCCGATGATGGCCAGTACATGTAATACACTACTTAACATGCAGTCTATCCTCATCCAACAAATATTTTTTCAGATCACAGTCCCCATTCTGCTCATAGGACTGCATTGCAATTTTCTCTACGATTGCAACCGCCTCCTCATAGGATCCGGCAATTCCAATCACATACAAAGGTGCATGCCGGTAAAACGGCTGCATCAGTACTGCTGAGGAATAGATTTCCAATTGATCGGGTCCATTACACAATGTAATGACATAAACGCCCACCAGCCCTGCATTCGTATTCAGTTTTCTTTTTATTTTGCGGGGATTTTTGATGGAATCACCCACATAAAGATTTTTATAAAACTTCATACTTCCTGCCTTTAACGTTCGAGGCGGCTGCACATACGCTGCAGCCGCCTCAGTTTAGTCGTTTCTGTGAATTCCCCATCTGTTGGCTTTTTTCAGTTCCAGATATTCATTGTAGGCTTTTTCCAAAATCTGCTTCTCATTAGAGAATTTCAGCAGATGATATGCCTCATGATATTTATAAAACCCGGAATCGACAAAGAATTCTTCGCGCTGTGGTTTACTATAGTAACTGTCTGCCATCATCAGATACCAGTGTACATCTTTCTCCACGATATCTTCCGGCACACTGAAAGAATATTCACTTTTTCCAACATATTTCACAATGGTCGCCTTCGCGCCCGTTTCCTCCAGCACTTCCCGAAGTGCCGTCTGCGGATATTCTTCGCCCTCTTCTACAGTACCCTTGGGCAATACCCAGCCTTCATACTTATTCTTGTAATTCTTGTACAAAAGCAGGATTTTCCCTCTGAAAATAACCACACCGCCACAGCTTGTCGCCTCTATCATTGCAAGACCTCCTGTACTGGTGTGTCATGATGACTTGTCTATCAGTATAAAGGATTCACACAATAATTGCAAGTTTTAGTTATGTGGGACTAATCTTCTGCAAAATAGCAATCGAAAATACGTTTTGCAATCGGTACTGCATGATCTCCACCGCTTCCGGCGCCTTCCAGAATAATCGTCACCGCAATTTCCGGATTCTCTACCGGAGCAAATCCGGTAAACCAGGCGTGGGATTCTCCCTTCACATCATTGTACTCCGCAGAACCGGTTTTTCCTGCCACGGTATAATCCAGCCCGGAAAGTCTGGTCGCCGTTCCCTCTTCCACTACCTGGGTCATAAGTCGTGTCAATTCTGCTGCCTCTTCTCCGGTGATCAGCTGCTCTGCTCCCACTTTAGGCTTATTCTGCTTCACGATCTGCCCGTCTGCCCTTTTCACACAATCCATCAGATATGGCTGCATCATCTTCCCCTGATTCGCGATGGCAGCTGTGAGCATATTCAGATGCATGGGTGTCATCAGTGTATTTCCCTGTCCGATTACCGTTTGCATGGTTTCATAGTCTCCGGTAGTTTTAGAAAAGCTCATTGTACTGCTTCCGACGGAAATTCCAGCCGGAAGCTTTTCATTAAAATAAAGATCCCGTAAGGTCTTTTCAAATTTTTCCCGGTCAAGCTGCATTCCGATATTGGCAAAGGAGGAATTGCAGGATTTCGCAAACGAAGTGGTAAAGTCCACCGTCCCATGCTTCATATGATGATAACAGTTAATAGTGTTGCCTTCATAGGTATAGCTGCCGTTACACTGAAACTCGTACCGGTTTAAATTCTGGGGATACTCCCGGATATACTCCAGTGCCGTGAGAATTTTAAAGGTAGAACCGGGAGGATATTTTCCGTTAGTTACCCGGTTCACCAGCACACTGTTATTCTCTTCCTTTGTGATTTTGTCCCAGATACCATCGATTTCATTTGGATCAAAATCCGGTTTGGATACCATAGCCAGCACCTTTCCGGTAGAAACCTCCGTCACCACCACTGCACCTTTATAGACTCCCAGTGCATCATAGGCAGTCTGCTGCAAATCCACACGTAAGGTCGTATATACACTGTCTCCCGGATTTTTCTGTCCGTTCTGGCTGTTTGACAGTTTTTCTGTTTCTGAAACAGAGGACTGCATCAGATAATAATTCTCTGTGGCTTCCAGACCGGCTTTTCCTTTGGTGGAATACCCCACCGCATGGGCAAACAGCTTTCCATACGGATAATCCCTGGTTTCTTTCCCTTCCCTATCCGTAACCGTTTCTGCCAGTACCGTTCCGTCTGCCGCATAAATGGAGCCTCTGGTATTTTCCTGCATCAACAGCTGCTGTCTAGAATTGTAACTATTATCAAAGAATTTCTGACGATTCACCTGGGTATACCAGGTGACATACCCGATCATTCCCAGAAACAGAAAGGCCGCCAGGTAACTCACCCGCAGAATTCTTTGCTGCACCTTCTTTTCCACCAGTGGTTTCCTGTCTTTTTCCTTTTCACGCCCTCCGGTACCTACCAATACACCCTGTACCATGAAAAAGGACAAAATGGTTGTCAGTACAGAGCTTCCACCATAACTTACCAGGGGCAGTGTTACCCCTGTCAGGGGAATACATTTCGTCCCGCCACCAATGGTAAGAAAAGTCTGGAACAAATAGCTGACTCCTAACCCAAATGCCAGGTATCTCTCAAAACCCGCCTCCTGATGGAGTGATGCCTTCATCATAAGCAGGAAATTGTCCACACAGAGAATAAACAGACATACGGCAAACAGCAGCCCCATTTCCTCTGTGATTGCCGAAAAAATAAAGTCCGTCGTCACATAAGGAATCGCTGCCGGATTTCCCTTGTTTAAACCGGTTCCAAAGAAGCCGCCGTTACTGATGGCAAACAGTGACTGCGCTATCTGATAGCCCGTCCCGTCAATTACGCTCCAGGGATCTTTCCAGGCCTGTACCCGCACCTGGACATGGCGAAACAGTTCATAGGCTGTTATGGATGCTCCCGCCCCTCCTGCCAGACCTAAAAGCAAATAGATCCGTTTTCCTGTAGCGAGCACAACCATAAAAATATAAATCATAAAGAAAATCAATGCACTCCCCAGGTCTCTGGAGAACGCTAAAAGCAGCACATGAACTGCTGCCAGTGCTGCCGTGATGCATACCTGCGAAAAATTCACTGCCTTTGCAAAAGCTGCTGCCAGAAATACAACAAACAACGGTTTTACCAGTTCGGAAGGCTGAAAGGTTACTCCCAACAGGGTAAGAGACAGCTTGGCACCGTTACTCACTGTTCCCAGAAAAGCTACAAGGCTTAGCAAAAGGATACCTGCACAGGCATAAATCCAGGGATATTTTTTGAGAGTCTGTCCGTATCTGCTCATCAGCCAGGGTAGAAATAAGCCTGCATAAATCGCCACTGCAGCCACTGCAAACTGATGCATTGACCGTTGGAGATTCAACCTTGCCAATATAGTAAAGCTGACAATCAACAGTATACACATATTATGCAACAGCAATCTGCTTCCCTTAGGATATAACATGGCAAAAAACCCCATGGCTCCCAGTAAAACAACTGCCTGCACAGCAAAATAAAACAAATAGACATAATCTCCCTTGGATAATGTCAACGACAGAAAACCGGAAAAGTGAAACAAAGCCATAAGCAGTTCCTGCCGCACATAGCCCCATTTACGTTTTTCTCTTGGCTTTCCGGAAAGGAAGCATGCCTCTAATGTGTAGAGAGCAAACAGTATAAGAATGATATATCTCTGATATGCATGAAAATAAAAGAGAATCTGCTGCATAAATTATTCTACGCCTCGTTTATAGTGCCCTGTCGTATATTCCTTCAAGGGGAATTCTCCAGGCGCGTGTTCTTCTTGCGGAAGGTTTCCCTTTTGTGCACTCATCCGTCCATGAAAATAATCCAAAATGTCCTCCATCTGTGAGACCGGTTCATCGGTAAATTCCAGCCGTCCCGACAAAACGGATGGCTGCTCCATAATCTGTGTAAAGACGCCATGTAAGGATTGCGGCACACTATTATAAATGATATTGGTACAATGTGCACAGTCAAACTGCACCGGAAAGTTTTTATGATAACGATCCGTCAGATTCCAGAACTCCGTTTCGCCTTTTTTGCCAGTTGCCTGTGTCCTCCCTTCTTTATCGTAACGACAGGTTCCACAGGTCTTGCGGATACAATTGGCTGTGTGCATCAGGGCTGTTCTTCCATAAAGGATTTCTTCAAAACAGCCTTCTCCCAGTTCCCGCTTTTCATATTGATTTAATTCCAGAGGCAGGGTAATTTCATCCACATAGGCCGCTAAAAATTGCTCTGCCTCACGATTCCACACATACAGGGAAGCATCTGCTACAAAGGGCTTTTTCATTCCTTTCTCCCGCAGATATTGTAACTGTTCCAGATTGGCAAGCAGTACACCGTCTGCCTTTTGAAGCATCGTTTCCGGCTTTCTGTTCCATCCGCCTCTGGAAATTCTCGGAAATCGCAGATAGCATTTCTTTCCATCGTGCTGTAACTGTTCGATCTTTTCCGCTCCCTTTTCCCACAGGTTATCCGGAATATAAACCCGGGATACAAACTCCCAATGCTTTGCCTGTTGGGCAAATGCTTGCAGCTGCTCCAGGCTCACTACAGAAACGCTGAGACTTTTGGACTGTTTCGTCTGACTTTTGTCCGCTTTTTTTTCTTCGATAAGAGTTTCCGGCAATGTTCGTTTCCATAATACACCCGTTTTCTGCTGTAGAGCTTCCACTGCCTCCCTGCGAAGCGCATTTAACTCGCCCACCGGAACAAATACCGCTCCTTTTATGTTGCAGATAAAGTTTCCCAGGATATAAGGAGTATTGCCAAGTTTGGCAAACTGTTTCCGAATATCAGCCTCTGTAGCAGGACGGTTCTGTGCTGCCTGCACTGTATTCCCGGTTATCCGACACTCCTGCAGTTCACCGGCCTGTTCCAGGCGGATCTTCACCTGTGCCGGTTCCCCCACCGTTAAAAGCACTTCCATATCTATGGGAAGCCCGGGAAGCTCCCTGACATATTCATTGGTTATGCGCTGTGCCAATGCCTCATCCGTTCCTACATAGCCCGGCTGATCCAACGTAATCATTTCTTTTCCGTTTCTCCGCTCATAGTAACCTTCCGATCGTTCACTGCGGATATAAAGCCCGGAGAGCAAATCCAGATCTTTCTTTTCCACCTGATAATGTGCCGGATTGGGATCTGCGAGATACCTGTCGATATACTTACGATAAATGGCCGTTACTCCCGCTGCATAAGCAGGCTTTTTCATTCTGCCCTCAATCTTAAAAGAATCGATCCCCGCATCCATCAGTTTGGGCAGCAGTTCAATCGTACACATATCCTTTAAGGATAACGGATACCCTTCTCTCCCTTTCACCGTGTATGGTAACCGGCAGGGCTGGGCACACCGGCCTCTGTTGCCGCTGCGTCCTCCCAGAAAGCTGCTGAACAGGCATTGTCCGGAATAGCAATAACAGATTGCCCCATGAATAAAGGTTTCCAATGCCACGCCGGTATCTTTTTTAATGCGAATCAGTTCCTCCAGAGACAATTCTCTGGCGGGAACCACGCGGCAGACACCCTGCTCCTGCAAAAACCGTACTCCTTCAGAGCCTGTAACTGTCATCTGCGTACTGGCATGCAGTTCCATTTCCGGGAAAAACTTTTTGCAAAACGAAAGGACCCCGAAATCCTGTATAATAATTCCATCCAGTCCTGCCTCGTAAAGAGGCGCAATATAATCGTAAAGTTCTCCGAATTCCCGTTCCTTAATAAGGGTATTCAGTGTCAGATAAATCTTCTTTCCGTGAAGATGCGCCAGCTGTAATGCTTCCACCAGCTGTTTCGTTGTAAAATTGTCGGCGTATGCACGGGCATTAAACTTGTCACCCCCCAGATAAACCGCATCTGCTCCGGCATTCATGACCCCTATAAAGCTGTCCCAGTTTCCTGCTGGGCTTAATAATTCCGGCATCGTTTTTTCTCCTACTGACATGGTAAAGGTACGCCGCTAGGCGCATTTTCAAAAAAGCTGTCCTCTCCTTTGGAAAAGACAGCTTTCGTATTGTTCCTATTATTTTTTCTGGTCTTTGAGTTCTGCTTCCAGCCGCATAATTTTACGGTTGTCCTCATTGGACTGCATCTGGGCATCCTTCGCGGCTTTTTCCGCATTTTCCAGTTTGATCTGAGAGGCAATCAGTTCATGCTTCAAATCATACAGTTCCTTCTCCTTATTGCGGATATCTTCTTCCAGCAGTTCGATCTGCTTCTTCGCCTTAAAGTAGTCATCTGCCACGTTCAGCTGCAGCAGAACATTCTGCATATCCCCCGGCAGGCGTTTAAAGCTATCCACCTTGTTATACTCCGCAAGCTTGTTATTAATATAGGAAGCAACCTTCTGTAAGTACGCTTCGCTTTCATAACCGCTTAACGTAAATACTTTTCCCCCAATGATTACTTCGGTATCTGTCTTCTGTGACATAACGTAATCCCTCGCTACAAAATATGCCGCTCATCATTTGATAAATATACAACATTTATTATATAGCATATCGTCAGATAATTTCAACCCCTAAATGTGCATAGGCATATTCTGTCACTACCCTTCCTCTGGGTGTACGATTCAAAAAACCATTCTTAATCAGGTATGGTTCATACACATCCTCGATGGTCCCGGCATCCTCGCCGATAGCAGCAGCCAATGTATCCAGTCCCACCGGTCCTCCATGAAACTTTTCGATCATGGTGAATAAAATATTTCTGTCGATATGATCCAGACCACGCTTATCCACATCCATCAAATCCAATGCCGTGTTTGCAATATCTTCCGTAATCCTGCCATCATAACGCACCTGGGCAAAATCCCGTACTCTTTTCAGAATACGATTGGCAAGTCTTGGCGTTCCTCTGCTGCGGCGTGCCAGTTCCATCGCCCCGCCTTCATCAATTTCTACCTTTAACAGACGGGCGGAGTGTTGAATAATCAGTTTTAACTCTTCATCCGAATAAAATTCCAATCGGTGAATAACACCAAAACGATCCCGCAGCGGTGCTGAAAGCATTCCGGCTCTGGTCGTTGCTCCCACTAAGGTAAATTTAGGCAGATCCAGGCGGATAGAACGGGCAGAAGAACCCTTTCCGATCATAATGTCAATGGCAAAATCCTCCATTGCCGGATAAAGAACCTCCTCCACCTGCCGGTTCAGGCGATGGATTTCGTCCACAAAGAGCACATCTCCCTCCTGCAGATTGTTTAAAATGGCTGCCATTTCTCCCGGTTTTTCAATGGCCGGTCCACTGGTCACCTTCATATGGGTTCCCATCTCATTGGCGATGATTCCGGCCAGCGTGGTTTTTCCCAGTCCGGGAGGACCATAAAACAATACATGATCCAGACTTTCTCCACGGCTTTTCGCTGCATCAATATAGATTTGAAGACTTTCCTTCGCCTTTTCCTGTCCGATATATTCTTTTAATGTCTGAGGACGAAGGGAACCTTCCAAATGTACATCCTCTTCTGTTATGTTCGTCTCAATCGATCTTGCCATGCTTATCCTCGTTTCCGTACACACTTACTACACTTCTAAAACATGTGCTTCAAAGCTGCCTTTAATAATTGTTCAATATCCATTGTCTCATAATCTTCTACCTGTTTGATTGCTTTCAGCGCATCTGTAGAAGTGTATCCCAATGCCACCAGTGCCTCCACTACATCGTTACGCACGGACAAATTATCATCGATATGGGGATAGGATGCCGTTTCTGCTCCGATCTGTGTCTCCTGGATGGAAACCTTGTCCCGAAGCTCCAGAATCACACGTTCCGCTGTTTTAGCTCCGATTCCCGGTGCCCGGCTGATAGCCTTGGCATCCCCGGAAAGAATAGCAAACCTAAGATCATCCGGTGTCAGCACAGACAAAATTGCCAACCCGCCTTTCGGTCCGATTCCGTTGACACCGATCAGCTTTTTGAAAATATTCAAATCATCTTTCGTAAGAAAACCGTATAACAAAAAGGCGTCTTCCCGCACACAAGTATAGGTATAAATTTTGGCTTCCTGCCCTACTCTCGGCAAATACTCTGCCGTCCTGCCGGAAACATACACATTGATACCGATGCCGTTCACATCCAGAACCACACAGTCTTCTTCTTTATCCGCAACGATTCCTCGTACAAAACCAATCATAATTCTTCTCCAAAGTATTTTTATCAGACCTGGCAAAATATGCAGTCAATGTAAAAAACGTTTCAGGTATCCGTATACAGAAACACTGACAATACCGATTAACGCTCCTGTCAGGATTCCCGCAACAAGTAACCAGGGCAAATAATACAGCAAATGTATATTTTCCACGACACAGATAGCAACCACCAGCTGTCCCAGATTATGAAACACACCTCCCGCAATACTGACTGTACTCATGCGAAAGTGATACTTCTTCAAAATCACCATAACTCCAAAGCTCAAAATTGCCCCCGCCATACTATATAAAATAGCCACAAGATTGCCAAATAGAAAACCGGATAAAACCACACGAAGTACATTGAGTTCCAATGCCATCTTCCATCCAAAGGCATATAAGGTCAACAATACCGCCAAATTGGCAAGTCCCAGCTTCACTCCGGGGATTCCAATCGTAAGGGGAAGTAAGGATTCCACATAGGATAAAATCAGAGCGAGTGCCAGCATGAATCCTAAAAATGACACCTGCCCGGCTTTATTTTGCGATTGCATCCAGTTCATTTTCCTCCGCTTTTCCCTCAACCTCAATCACAAGTTTGTGAGGCAGACATACAATGGTCTGTCCCGTGCGGCTGATTTGTCCCTGTTTGATACAAATTTCATCCGGACAGTCCGCTTCTGTAATCGCCGCTTTCCCGTCCTTGATCACCAGTCGGTTGCTTCCGGCTTCCGTCTGAATCACCTCATCCACAGAAGCTTCCAATGACCATCTGCCTACTTCTTCTCCATCTACATAGACTGTCACCTGCGTCCCCCGGTCTGAAAAAAGCCAGAATCCTATCGCTGTAAGTAATGCGATTGCCAGCAGCCCGCCTATTAATATCCAATCCTTTTTCTGTTTTTTCATATTCATTTCATCCTGCATTTCCGGTCTTTTGATATTGTACCATAAATCAGTGTTATGGTAAAATAACTTTATGCTGCATGTCAGCTGCAAAACCGTACTTATTTCAGACAAATTTAAAAGTGAGGTATTCTATATGAAAATTATATTCATACGCCACGGTGACCCGGATTACATCAAAGACTCTCTGACAGAAAAGGGTTGGCGTGAAGCAAAGTTACTGTCCCAGCGGGTCTGTAAGTGGGATTTTGTTACAGATTTCTATTGCTCCCCTCTGGGGCGTGCAAAAGATACTGCCTCTTTCTCCCTGGAAGCATTAGGCCGGAAAGCACAGATTATGGATTGGATGCAGGAATTCTGGCATCCCATCGCTTCTCCTGTCGATGGACACGAGCAGGTCTGTTGGGACTTCATGCCGGATTACTGGACTGCCGATGACCGCTTTATGGACAAGGAGCACTGGTTAGACACCCCTATCATGCAGTCTAATCCGGAAATTGCTTCATGTTGTAACGAAGTATATCACGGTCTTGATTCCATACTGGCAAAATATGGTTATCAGCGCCGGGGTCATTATTATGTGTGTGATGAAAACACCGATAGAGATGCCACCATCGTCCTTTTCTGCCATCTGGGCGTTACACTGTTAATGATATCCCATCTGCTGAATATCTCTCCGGTGCAGTTATGGCAGGGCTTTTTCCTTGCTCCCACCTCTGTGACAATTCTCGGCAGTGAAGAACGCCAGTCCGGTATCGTCCAATTCCGTGCCCAGACAGTAGGAGATACCACGCATTTGCATGACGGAAAAGAGCCCATTTCCCAGGCCGGATACTTTACAGATCCTTTTCAATTATAAAAAACCTTCGCATAAAAGAATCCCTCCGAATACTCGGAGGGATTTTTATCTTTTGTACATTTCTGTGTTCTTTTGTAAGATTTATCTTTCGTATGTCACAATCATACCGAAAAAGTCGTTTGCTGTCAAGCTTTCCTCTTATTTTTGGTTGATATAATTTACCAGTCCTTCTGCATCAATGATCTTTTGCATAAAGGGCGGAAATGCCTGACCTTTGAATTTTTCGCCTGTAGTCAAATCCGTAATGATACCGGAATCGAAATCCACTTCCACCTCATCGCCGGCTTTAATTGCCTTGCTGGCTTCCTCACACTCAATAATGGGAAGGCCGATATTAATGGCATTGCGATAAAAAATTCTGGCAAAGGTAGTAGCAATGACACAGCTTACTCCGGCTGCCTTGATGGCAATAGGAGCATGCTCTCTGGAAGATCCACACCCAAAATTTTTCTCTGCTACAATGATATCTCCCTTTTTCACACGGTTCACAAAGTCTTTATCGATATCTTCCATACAGTGGGTTGCCAGTTCTGCCGGATCAGAGGAATTCAGATAACTTGCGGGAATGATAACATCCGTATCTACATTATCACCAAATTTAAAAACCTGTCCTTTTGCTGCTTTCATCTGCTTCTTCCTCCTTTATAAACCCAGCTCTGCGGGTACAGAAATCTTACCGGTTACAGCACTTGCCGCTGCAACTGCAGGGCTTGCCAGGTAAACCTCAGAATCAACATGTCCCATACGACCTACAAAGTTACGATTGGTAGTGGAGACACAACGCTCTCCGGCTGCCAGAATTCCCATATAACCACCCAGGCAAGGGCCACAGGTGGGAGTACTTACCACAGCGCCAGCCTGGATAAAAGTCTTTAACAGTCCTTCTTCCATGGCATCCATGTAAATTTTCTGGGTTGCAGGAATTACGATGCAGCGCATACCTTTGGCAACCTTGCGTCCTTCCAGTACCTTTGCTGCGATTCGCAGGTCATCCAATCGGCCATTGGTGCAGGAACCAATCACTACCTGATCAACCTTTACCTCATTTTCCAACTCTTCTACCACATGGGTGTTTTCCGGCAAATGCGGGAAGGAAACAGTGGACTTTAATGTACTTAAATCAATGGTGTATTCCTCATCATAAACGGCATCCGGATCTGCCTCATATTTCACATAGCTTCTGGTGGAATGTTCTTTCATGTACTGTTCTGTCAGCTCATCCACAGGGAAGATCCCGTTCTTTCCGCCCGCTTCAATTGCCATATTGGCAATTGTGAACCGGTCATCCATAGACAGATTTTTTATTCCTTCGCCTACAAACTCCATGGATTTGTACAAAGCACCATCTACACCGATCATGCCGATGATATGTAAAATGACATCCTTACCGCTTACCCATTTGGAAGGTTTGCCTACGATATTGAATTTGATGGCACCGGGTACCTTAAACCATGCTTTACCGGTTGCCATTCCGGCTGCCATGTCGGTACTTCCTACACCTGTGGAAAACGCGCCCAATGCACCGTAAGTACAGGTATGGGAATCCGCACCAATGATGCAGTCACCTGCCACAGTCAGACCTTTTTCCGGCAACAGCGCATGTTCGATACCCATCTGTCCCACTTCAAAATAATTGGTGATCTCGTTGCGGTATGCAAATTCACGCACGCATTTGCAATGCTCCGCAGATTTAATGTCCTTATTCGGTACAAAATGATCCGGTACCAGCGCAATTTTATCCTTGTCAAAAACACCGTTTACTTTCATTTTTTCCATTTCTTTGATTGCAACAGGGCTTGTAATATCATTTCCCAGAACCAGATCCAGATCTGCTTCAATCAATTGTCCTGCTTCCACCGATTCCAGACCGGCATGTGCAGCCAGAATCTTTTGTGTCATTGTCATTCCCATGGTTTTAACCTCCGATCATCAATCTTTCTAACTGAGAATTATTGTACCATAAACTTTGCTATATCAAAAATAGATATTATTTATATTTACCATAACTATTTTTTATAGTATGATGATTTTATCAGATATTTATCGGAAAACCAGGAGGAAAATCCTCTGCTCCTTTGCAGTCGCATTTTCCTTCGGAAAACAAGGAGGATTATCATGGAAAATCATTTAAACTCCTACCAGATTTTTGTAACCGTGGCACGCCTGGGTAATATCTCTGCGGCCTCCAAGGAACTGTATATCTCCCAGCCCGCTATCAGCAAAGCCATTGCCAATCTGGAGGACTCACTTGGCACTAAGCTTTTTATCCGAAATTCCAGAGGGGTAAAACTTACCGAAGAAGGTCAGATTCTGTATCCCCAGATTGCAACGGGGCTTACTGCCATCCATCACGGAGAGGAACAGCTAAAGGCTTACACCAAAATGGGGTATGGACATCTGAGTATCGGTGTCAGCACTACCCTTTGTAAGTTTGTGCTTCTTCCGGTTCTCCAGGCCTTTGTACAGGAGCATCCCCACATTCAGATTACCATAGAAAATCAATCCAGTATCCATACCTTTGCTTCCCTTTCTTCCTCCTCCATTGATATCGGTCTGGTCGGAGAGCCCAAGTCTCCTTCCATGGAATTTCTGCCGGTAATGGAAATCTCCGATACTTTGGTGACCACCGACAGTTACCTGGCTGCTCTTCATGACCGCCAGGCACAGGATCCCGATAGTCGTGCCACCTTAATGCTTTTAGACCGGGATAATCTCACCCGCCAGTATGTAGATCATTATCTCACCGGCAGCAGACTTTTTCATGAGCAGACACTGGAGGTTTCCAGCATGGATCTTCTGATTGAATTTGCGAAAATTAATCTGGGCGTTGCCTGCGTCATTGAAAACTTTGTTGAAAAGGAATTACATGACGGAACACTGATCCCTTTTCCAACTGCTCCCCGGATTCCCAAACGAAAAATAGGATTCGCCTGGCCTATCCAGACAAATCCTAATCCATCTTTTCATACCTTTTTAACTTTTATTAAAGAACATCCTGAATATCTGTCATCGTGCTGCTAATCAGCACATGGTAGATCTCTGCCAGTTCCTTGGGGGAAACGGTATCCATACCGGTTCTGATCCACTCCAGTAAAAACATACATAACGATCTGGAGTAATAATCCACAATTCTCTCTTTGGTAAGCCATTTGTATTTCGTGCTGGTCCGAATGGGAGTCTGCTCCATATAATCAGACACCAGTTCATACATGCAGGCATTTACAATCGAATCAAAAGAATTCTGTCCCTCCAGACGTACTGCATGTTCATAAAAGTTCTTATTATTGTACAGATTGGTAAACATCATCTCCATCGCTTCGTCCAGATAATGATGTCGAAGCAACGGTTTCACAGGCTCAATTACTTCTGTACGCAAAATCCATTCCAACAGTTCGTATTTATCCTGAAAATGATTATAAAAAGTAGGTCGAATTACACCTGCTTTATCAGTAATCTGCTTGATGGTAATTTTTTCGATCGGTACAGTCTGTGCCAGTTCCTTAAAACTGTCCGCCAACAGCTGATCGATATTGCCACTGTTTTTCATTCCTGATACTCCCTTAATACTTTCCACCGTTTCCTTATCTTATCACAAATCCCTTGAAGTTTGCAATCTTTTCCCATTTCATACTAAATGGTGTTTTTCCAAAAAAGGGGCAACCCTTTCGGATTGCCCCTGGAATACTTCATAATGAAAAATTAGTTGTTGATGAGCTTGTCATCTTCATTGTTCCAGCTATACAGCTTACGGATCTCCTTACCAACCTTCTCAGAAGGATGCTCAGCAGCCAGCTTACGCATAGCTTTGAAGTGAACCTGACGTCCGGCAGGACTCATATCCAGCAAGAATTCTTTTGCAAAAGTACCATCCTGGATATCGGAAAGAATCTTCTTCATTGCTTTCTTGGTATCCTCGGTGATAATCTTAGGTCCGGTGATGTAATCGCCGTACTCAGCAGTGTTAGAGATGGAATATCTCATTCCCTCGAAACCAGACTGATAAATCAGGTCTACGATAAGTTTCATCTCATGGATACACTCGAAGTAAGCATTTCTCGGATCATATCCAGCCT
>OGJJ01000097.1_pt1 | contig 77783 bp, 67 predicted proteins | sample 1572081 | NCBI WGS metagenome assembly OGJJ01 (sample SAMEA2582122, study PRJEB24529) | metagenome | biome: Human gut stool | place: China | collected 2011
CAATCGCAGCCACAGGCCACAAAGCAGTAAAAGACGCAGCGGTAGCAGCCACCTGCGAAACAGCAGGAAAGACCGAAGGAAGTCACTGCAGCGTCTGCGGAACCGTACTCAAAGCTCAGACCACAACAGCAGCGCTTGGTCACAGCTGGGACGGCGGAAAGGTGACAAAAGCAGCAACCTGCACCACAGCCGGAACGAAGACCTACACCTGCACCCACTGCAAAAAGACACGAACAGAAACAATCGCAGCCACAGGCCACAAAGCAGTAAAAGACGCAGCGGTAGCAGCCACCTGTGAAACCGCAGGAAAGACAGAAGGAAGTCATTGCAGCGTCTGCGGAACCGTACTCAAGGCCCAGACCACAACAGCAGCGTTAGGTCATGATTACGGAGAGTGGAAAACAATAAAGGCTGCAACTTATACAGAACCGGGACAGGCAGAAAGAGTTTGCAGAAGAAATGCATCACACAAAGAATACCGCCAGCTTCCGATACTGGAAAAAGCGAAGATCGCTCTGTCAGCCTGCAGCATTCAGCTGTCAGAACAGACCTATGTATACGATGGAATCGAAAAAACACCAACAGTAACCATCACTTACAACAAAAAAACACTGACAGAAGGAAAAGACTATCAGGTATATTTTGCAGATAATGTAAATCCGGGAACAGCAAAGATCACCGTGATTGCCAAAACCGACAGCGATTATACAGGAACAGCAACAAAAACCTTTGAGATCCGAAAAGCACTTCAGGAAAATGCAACGGTGATCGAACCGGGCGCATTCAGCAACTGTACAAACCTGGTGAATCTGAATATCAAAGAAAACGTAACAGAAATAGGCGACAACGCATTTGCAGACAGCAAAAATCTGCAGAATATCTATTTCTACGGCAACAGTCCGAAACTCGGAAATAACATCTTCAAAAATGTAACTGCAACCGTATACTATCCATACACAGACAAAACCTGGTCCCTGGATATCCTCCGGGATTACGGTGGAAATATTACCTGGGTACCATGGGATCCAAAAACAGGCAGTCCGGCAAAACGAAGCCTTGCATTGTGCGATATCAGGATCGCAGAGCAGAAATACACCTATGACGGAACCGAAAAAACACCGGAAATGATCATCATGGATGGAAACTATACACTGCGGAAAAACACAGATTACACTGTAAAATGCAGCAATAACATCAATGCGGGAAATGCAGAGCTGGAGATCACAGGAGCCGGAAATTACAGCGGAACTTACAAAGCAGGATTTCTTATCGAACAGACAAAGCCGAGCCTGAAATTTGACAGAAAAACAATAACTGTAAAATACGGCACAAAACCATTCCTCTGTGCACTGTCTGAAAAAACAACAGACGGAACCATAACCTACAGTTCCAGTAACCCCAAAGCTGCCGTCGTAGATCCAGCCACCGGTAAAGTAACCATCAAAGGCGGAGGAACCGCGGCGATCATGGCATACGCTGCAAAGGGAACCAATTATACCTCCGGCTCCACCTTCTGCACCATCAAAGTAACAAAACGCAGCAATACCATCAAAGCCTCCAATATCCGGCGGACCTGGTATGCAAAAGCCCGGAATATCAGCATCAATGCAAAAGTTTATGGGAAAGCTCCGCTGAAATATTCTTCCAGCAGTAAATCTGTAAAGGTAGACAAAAAAGGAATGATCACGATTGCGGCAAAATTCACCGGCAGTGCAAGGATTACGATCCGTTCTTCCGCCACAGCAGGATATAATGCCGCCACAAAGTACATTACAGTCACAGTCAACCCGGCAGGAACTACTCTGACGACGGCAAAGAACCTGTCAGGCAGAAAAGCGCAGATCACATGGAAGAAAAACGGATATGTGACCGGATATGAGATCCAGTATTCCGTAAACAAAAATTTCAGATCCGGAAGCAAAAAAACAGTGTCCGGAGCATCCAAAACGAAATACACGCTGACAAAGCTTCAGAAAAACAAAACGTATTACGTAAGGATCCGCACATACAAAAAATCAGGAACAAAGAAATATTATTCTTCCTGGAGCAAGGTAAAAGCAGTAAGGATCAGAAAGTAGAGGCATGGAAATGAAGATAAATAAAAAAATACTCGCAGGGCTTACAGCTGTCAGTATGCTGACCTGCGGGATATGGATGGAAAGTGTTTTTGCAGCGGATACATTCAGTGCGGAGGAGACAAAGGAAGCTGTATCGGATACTGTGACGGATCTGTCGGCAGAATCCATTACAGGGACTGAAACGGAAGATGTCCCGGTAATGGACGCAGCAGAACCGGAAAATAAATCTGAGATTTCAGAAACTCCAGAGATGTCAGATGAGCCGGCAGCACCGGATAATCCAGAGACACAAGATACATCAGAAACACCGGAAGAAACAGAGCTTCCGGAAAATGAAGAAGCGGATATTCCGCAGGAAATGCTCCCGGATGATCAGCCGGAAGCAGCATTTGAGGAGAACGCAGCATCGGAAGATATGGAAACAGAAACCGATCAGGCAGAAGAAAAGAGCGGTTTTTGCGGAGCGGAGGAAAATACCGTATCCTGGAGCCTTGATGAAAGCGGAGTTCTCGAGATCGCAGGACAGGGAGCCATGAATGAATGGCAGAATGAGGAAGAAGTCCCCTGGAACGGATACCGTGACCAGATAACAGAGGTCCGGATCAAGGAGGGCATTACCAGCATCGGAGCCTATGCATTTGCAGACTGCGAAAAGCTTGTAAAGCTTGACATTGCGGACAGTGTTCAGACTATAGGAGCATTTGCATATTTTAACTGCAGTGGTCTTTCCACACTGACCATCGGCTGAGATCATCGGGATTACAGGCTGGATCAGACATAATAAGAAGCCCCGGAACACGAGGCAGCTTCAGAGAAGTCATAATTTCGACTTCCTGAGGTCTGTCCGTGTTCTGGGGCTTTAAGTTTTTTTGGGTATCCGAAAGGTGAGATTGTTATCTATCTGATTACAGAGCAACTCAGTGGATCGCCATACCGGCTACAAAGAAATACATTACAACAAAATGGCACACACTTCCCAGCATCACAAAAACATGAAATACTTCGTGGGAGCCGAAATTCTTATGCTTCGCATTGAAGATCGGAAGTTTCAGGGCATAGATCACACCGCCGATGGTATAGATGATGCCGCCGGCAAGGAGCCATCCGAAGCCTGCGCGGGGCAGACTATGGAAGATCGGAACAAAAGCAAGTACACACAGCCAGCCCATTCCAATGTAGATCACAGAGGAAAGCCATTTCGGGCAGTTGATCCAGCAGCCCTTGAGGATCATTCCGATGATGGCAACAGTCCATACGAGGGCACAGAGGATATAGCCGGTGCGTCCGTGGAGAACGATCAGGCATACAGGAGTGTAGCTGCCGGCAATCATCACGAAGATCATCATATGATCCATTTTTTTCAGACGGCGGTTCACCTTGGCTGTGGAGTTTACGGAATGGTAAAGTGTGCTTGCCAGGTAAAGAAGAATCATGGTAAGGATAAAAACACTTACTGCAAAAACATGGAGAACATCCGTGCTTCTGGCCGCCTTCACGATCAGCGGAGTGGCTCCGGCCACGGCAAGAAGCATGCCGATTCCGTGGGTTATGGCGCTTCCCGGATCTTTTAATTTAAATTTCATATAAAAACACCTCCTGCAAAAAATCTGCTGTTTATATCATATTGACAACTTCATGATCGGTTCACCAATGATGGATTATTGTGACAGTTTATGACACAACAACGTAGAAATTGATAAAATAACATGTAGTATTCAAAACTACATATCAAGTATACGAATACTATACCACTATTATTCAAAAATGCAACCCCTATTTTCAAAAAAACTTTATCGGGATTTATTTCTGCAGCAGGCATACGACAATGCGGTTCCTGCGACGGATAAATAAGAGATTTTTATGCATATTTCTCCCAGTTTTTCGCATAATAACCATATGAAAAACAAATAGTTGACATAACATTGACGTACGATAAACAGAAAATACAGGAGGAATTCAGGAAGATGAAAGCAACGGGAATTGTTCGCAGGATTGATGATCTGGGCAGGGTTGTGATTCCAAAAGAGATACGAAAGACACTGCGGATCAAGGAAGGGACGCCACTGGAGATTTTTACAGACAGGGAAGGACAGATCATTCTGAAAAAATATTCGCCCATTGGAGAGCTGAATACGTTTGCCGCGGAATATGCGGAAGCATTAGTGCAGACCACCGGACTGACTGCCTGTATTACAGATCGTGATCAGGTCGTGGCGGCATGTGGCAGCGGAAGCCGGGAACTGGAAGGCAAAGAGATCAGTTCTGATCTGGATGCAGTCATTGCCGGCAGAGAATGCAGACTGGTCAGTCGGAGCAGCAGGGAAAATATTCCGATCATTGTTGATGACAGTGATTCTTTTGAACGAAAAATGATACAGCCTGTCCTGTGTGCCAGCGATGCGATCGGGGCTGTGATCCTTCTGGCCAGAAGTGAAAAAGCGGAAATGGGTGACACGGAGCGTGCACTTGTCCGCACAGCAGCCGGTTTTCTTGGCAGACAGATGGAGCAGTAGGGCGTGCATAGAAAACAGGAAAAATATCTGCATAGCTGTATATAAATATCAGATACCGGAAGCAGCAGATCAGGGAGGGTGCGGACACCGTGAAGGAAAGCAGTGGTATTCTTCCAGAGTCAGATTTGTGATAGTGAGCCAGGAAGCCAGAGGTTTGGTCACATAGCGGATGTGCCATGGCTCGTAAGGGATGCCGGTGATCTCCTCTTTGTTTTTGGGGTACCGGAGGATAAAGCCATAGAGCGGAGCGTTCTTTTTCAGCCAGCGACCTTCACCTGTTGCGGAAAACCTTTCGGAGAGCTCCATATGGATGGAAGGGCAGGATACATCCAGAGCAAGTCCGCTCTGGTGCTCACTTGTTCCAGGCTCTGCAACGAAAGGACTTCCCGTAAAAAGCTCCTTCTGTCGCTGGTAGGAACGATATCCGGAAACTGCCCACAGGTTCAAACCGCATCTGTGACAGGCATGGAAAAGCTGGGAAGCGGCTTTTGCAGCCTGATACTCCAGAAGCCGCTTCGGATCTCCCGGTGCTGCTTCAAATGGAAGTCCGATATCGATGAGATGTTCCGGCACAAAGGCTTCCGGCAGAGGATGCTCCCTGCTGATCAGCCGGGTATAAAATTCTCTGTGCAATAAAAACCCCCCTTTCCTTATCCATAAGCTTATGATAAGAAAGGAGGGTTTATGAATGCTTATTTCTGTTTATCAGAGCTCTTTTTCACTCATTTCTTCCAGGAGAGCCTTCTTCATGTCATAGAGTGACTGGGAGAGATCTACATAAACCTTCTGCGGATTTACAAAACGTCTGGATTCATCCCACAGTGTGTTTTGCTCCTGTTTGCAGTAGTCGCGGAGTTCCATGACAGATGGAGACTTGTAAACGCTCTTACCACCTTTAATTACCGGAACAAGGAGCTCACGGAGTTTGTAGGTTCCGCCAAGAACCTTGGTCTTTTTCCAGGTGTCAACCGGGTCGAAGATCACCATAGTTTCTTCCGGATCGAATTTCTCATCTGCAAGGCAGATCAGATCGGCCTTGATCTTGCCGGTCTTTTTGCTGTAGATACGGTATACAGTCTTGTTGCCCGGGTTGGTAACCTTTTCTGTGTTTTCGGAAAGCTTGATCTTCGGCTGGAAGGTATCGCTGTCAGCGTCCTTTACAGCGGCAAGTTTGTATACGCCGCCGAATGCCGGATTGTTATCGGCTGTGATCAGTTTGGTTCCGACGCCCCAGGAATTGATCTTGGCATCCTGGGCCTTCAGGCTTTCGATAAGATATTCATCAAGATCGCTGGAGGCAGAGATGGTAGCATCATCGAAACCGGCAGCAGCCAGCATCTTGTAGGCTTTTTTGGAAAGATATGCAAGATCACCGCTGTCGATACGGATTCCATAGTTCTTCAGCTGGATACCTTCCTCACGCATCTCCTCAAATACACGGATCGCATTGGGAACACCGGATTTCAGGACATCGTAGGTGTCAACCAGAAGAGTACAGGAATTCGGGTAAAGTCTCGCATAGGTCTTAAAGGCAGTGTACTCATCCGGGAAACTCATGATCCAGGAATGAGCATGTGTTCCGAGAACCGGAACGTTAAACATCTGGCCGGTCAGTACGTTGGAAGTACCGGCACATCCGCCGATCACTGCAGCTCTGGCACCGAAGATCCCGGCGTCCGGACCCTGGGCACGGCGAAGACCGAATTCCATGATGGGATCGCCCTTGGCTGCGTGGCATACACGTGCTGCCTTGGTGGCAATAAGACTCTGATGGTTCATAATGTTCAGGATGGCGGTCTCTACAAGCTGAGCTTCCATGATCGGTGCGATAACCTTGACCATCGGCTCTCTCGGGAAGATCACGGTCCCCTCCGGAATTGCGTAGATATCACCGGTGAATCTGAAGTTGCTCAAATACTCAAGGAAATCATCCTCAAAGATGCCAAGACTTCTCAGATAGGCAATGTCTTCTTCTGAGAAACGGAGATTTTCGATGTATTCGATCATCTGTTCTAGTCCTGCGCAGATGGCAAAACCGCCATCGCATGGATTGTTGCGGTAGAACATATCAAAGACAACGGTCTGGTTGGTAGGGTTTTTGAAATATCCCTGCATCATGGTAAGCTCATAGAGGTCCGTGAGCAGAGTAAGGTTATTTGCTCGCATAGCGTTCTCCTTTGGATGCCTCCGGATATTGTGACCGGAGGGAAATACACGGTTGTTTCCGCTCTTTTTATTATACGGCTTATTATAACACAAAGGAGTGGATTGTAAAATTTTTTTTACTGCGTAAACCCGCATATAATAGGGAGTTTTAACAGCAGTTTAAGAAATTTTGAAAAAAAATAAAAAAAATTAAAAAAAGGGGTTGCAATTTCAAAAAAGCTGTTATATAATAACATCCGTCGCAAGCGATAAGGCAAGCGAAAAACAAAACACATAGGGCTATCGCCAAACGGTAAGGCAACGGACTCTGACTCCGTCAGTTCAAGGTTCGAATCCTTGTAGCCCTGCTTCTTAAGTACCTCGGTTGAGAGGTACTTTTTTTGTGCTCAAAAATAAGAAGATATTTGCAAGTTGCTGTTCACTGATAATATTCGCAATCCGCTGCGCCAAAAAAAACAAGTGCGTTTCTTTCTGCCAAGTGTTACAATAAAGTATAGACAGTATGACAGGAGGCATGAATGAGTTACAGTTTTGAGAGTCGAGTAAGATTCAGTGAGATCGGAGAAGATGGCTGCCTGACGTTGCCGGGAATTCTGGATTATTTTCAGGATTGCTGTACCTTTGAATCCGAGCAGACAGGAGTCGGTATGGAAGTATTAAAGGAACAGAAAAGAGCCTGGGTACTTTCTGCATGGCAGGTGATCACGAAGCGGTATCCAAAGCTTGGTGAAAATATAAAAGTAACAACAATTCCTTATGGATTCCGTGGATTTATCGGAATGCGTAATTTTATTCTTGAGACAATGGATGGTGAGAAGCTGGCATGGGCCAATTCCTACTGGTCCTTTATCAATACAGAAACCGGTCTTCCGGAAAAGCTGACACCGACAGATACAGATCCCTATGATCTGGGCGAAAAAATAGAGATGGATTATGCACCAAGAAAGATCGCGCTTCCGAAGGAACGGGAAGTGCAGAATGCTTTTTCCGTACAGAAGCATCATCTGGACACCAATCATCATGTGAACAACTGTCAGTATATCCGGATGGCAGCGGATCATCTGCCTGAGGATTTTAAAGTCGGTCAGCTTCGTGCTGAATATAAACGTCAGGCAGTACTGGATAATGTTATCGTTCCGGAAGTATATATGACAGAAAATAAAGAAACTGTAGTTCTCAACGCGGAGGATAAAGAGCCTTACGCAGTAGTTGAGTTTACAAAATAAATACAAGCGGTAGAGAATATTAGTACTATACCGTAAAAGGAGGGCGCGCTATGCTTGAAAAATTAAAAGAAGAAGTTTACAGAGCAAATATGGATCTGCCAAAATATGGTCTTGTTACTTTTACATGGGGAAATGTCAGTGGGATCGACAGGGAGCAGGGCCTTTTTGTGATCAAGCCAAGTGGTGTGGATTATGACAAGCTGACACCGGAAGACATGGTAGTGGTAGATATTGATGGAAATAAAGTAGAAGGAAGATACAATCCATCCTCTGATACACCGACACATGCAGTTCTTTACAGAGCGTTTCCGAATATCGGCGGTATCGTACATACCCACTCATCCTGGGCAACAAGCTGGGCACAGGCAGGCAGATCGATCCCGTGTTATGGAACCACACATGCAGATTACATTTACGGAGAAGTACCATGTGTGCGTAATCTGACCAAAAGAGAGATCGAAGAGGCATATGAGAAGAACACAGGAGTTCTTATTGCTGATTATTTTAAAAACAAAGATTATGAAGCAGTACCGGCCGTGCTGTGCAAGAACCACGGACCTTTTACCTGGGGTAAGGATGCTCATGAGGCAGTTCATAACGCAGTTGTTCTTGAGGAGGTTGCCAAGATGGCATCTCGATGCGAGCTGATCAATCCGGATGTAAAACCGGCACCGCAGGAGCTTCAGGATAAGCATTACTACAGAAAACATGGTGCAAATGCATATTATGGTCAGGTAGACCTGGAAGACTGATCAGAAGAAAAAACAGTTTGACCCGATGGTGGATCGTCAATATCCGCCTGAGTGGAAATGCCGCGGAACAGTACCGCGGCATTTTTTGTCGAAAAATGCAGAAAATGTCAGATTTGCTGACCTTTAACACAGATGCCGCCGAAATATGTGCTAATGTCAAGAAAAATGCAGAACATTAACACATTTATTAAAATAGGTGGCAGGATGAAAATATACGCTTATCAAGGAAAAAAGAATGTTTCCGGAGAAAAAATACGCCAGATGAGGAATATGAAACGGATGTCGCAATCTGCGTTGGCCGCAAAAATGCAGGTGGAAGGAGTGATGCTGGAGCGTGACAGTATCAGCCGGATCGAAGGAGGAGAACGTTTTGTAGCAGATTATGAACTGCGGGTGTTTGCCAAGGTACTGGGAGTGGATGTGAAGTGGCTTCTGAACGAGCAGTAAATAAGGCAATATTGGATTATAGTTCACTGGTAATATTCCGCTGAGAACGGAGTGAAAAGTAGCACAATATTGGTCTGACTGGCAGGAATCTGTGTAAACTACTTGATATTTATGTCGGAAACTGCTACAGTATAAAGAAAAAAAAGACGGCCGGGAAGCCCTGTGGAGGGCAAACGGTCACGGATAAGAAGATAGAGGCGCGGATTTTATCAGTATTTATGGATGCAAGGCCCTGGCAGGCTGTTCATAAAGAAAGGAAAATCTGCCGAAGTGCTCTGGAAGGCCAGATGACAGGGTGCTGGGATAACGTAGAATATGCGTTGTACTGTCACGGATGTGGAGCGCTATCGGTAGCACTTCGGGAAATCTGCATTTAATATGCTGAATGGAGATTTTCTGACAGGCTATAAGTTAAATAAGGATTATTTAACCGGAGGTGTTCTTAAGAAGAGACAGCCTCCGTTTTTTTGTCCCCGAAAAAGGGAGGAGAAAAATGAGTAAAAAAGCAGGAACAGCATTGTCTGTTATGGCAATGATATTCATGGGCGCACTGGCAAGTCCTTTGACTGTGCTGGCTGCGGATGCGGAGGAGACTTACCAGCCTGCTCTGTATGCAACAATCTGGGCACTGCTTCCACCTCTTGTAGCGATCATCCTTGCGCTGATCACGAAAGAAGTATACAGTTCTCTGTTTGTGGGAATTGTAGTAGGAGCACTGCTTTATTCCGGTTTTAAATTCGAGGGAACCGTAACACAGATTTTTGAGGGAGGAATCATCAAGGTTCTTTCTGACAGCTATAACGTAGGAATCCTGATCTTCCTTGTTATCCTGGGATCTGTGGTATGTATGATGAACAAGGCCGGCGGCTCTGCCGCATTCGGACGATGGGCCAGCAAAAAGATCCACACACGTGTGGGTGCAGAGCTTGCATCGATCATCCTTGGAATTCTGATCTTCATTGACGATTATTTTAACTGTCTGACAGTAGGAAGTGTTATGCGTCCGGTAACAGACAGACATCATGTATCCAGAGCAAAATTTGCATATCTGATCGATGCGACAGCCGCTCCGGTATGTATCATCGCACCAATCTCATCCTGGGCGGCAGCAGTCAGCGGATTCGTAGAGGGACAGGATGGACTTGCGATTTTTGTAAGAACCATCCCGTATAACTTTTACGCGATCCTTACTATTGTAATGATGGTTGGCATGGTACTGATGAAAACCGAGTTTGGTGCCATGAGAACACATGAGATCAATGCGCTGAACGGAGATCTTTATACAACATCTGCAAGACCGTATGAGAATGCAACGGATGATGAGACACCGAATCCGAGAGGAAAGGTGATCGATCTTGTGATCCCGATCGTTGTGCTTGTTATCTGCTGTGTCATCAGTATGATCTACACAGGAGGATTTTTCAGCGGAACAGATTTTGTTACCGCATTTTCACAGAGTGATGCCTCTACAGGCCTTGCAATGGGAAGTGCTTTTGGTCTGGTATTTGCCATTATTTTCTATATGATCCGCCGTGTGATCAATTTCAGAGACTGTATGGGATGCATCCCGGAAGGCTTCAAGGCTATGGTACCGGCGATCATGATCCTGACCTTTGCATGGACACTGAAGGCTATGACAGACTCACTTGGTGCAGCGGTATTCGTAGAAGAAGCAATGCGTTCTGTTGCCGGTGGTATTGAAGTTATCCTTCCGGCCATTATTTTCCTGGTTGGATGTGGACTTGCATTTGCTACAGGTACTTCCTGGGGAACCTTTGGTATCCTGATCCCGATCGTTGTTGCGGTATTTGAGAAATCCAGTCCTGAGATGATGATCATTTCCATGTCTGCCTGCATGGCAGGTGCAGTTTGCGGAGACCACTGCTCACCGATCTCCGATACAACGATCATGGCTTCCGCAGGAGCACAGTGTGATCATGTGACTCACGTTTCCACACAGCTTCCGTATGCGATCCTGGCTGCGGCAGTATCCTTTGTAACTTATATTGTTGCAGGTTTTGTAAAAACAGCATGGATCGCTCTTCCGGTGGGAATCGTGCTGATGCTGATCGTACTTTTTGTCATTAAAATGATGAATCCGATGCCGGTTGAGAAGCCAACAGAATAACAGACTAACCCAATGTGGGGGCAGGTTCCCCCATGAATCGCAAATAAAAGGCAGTGACGGAAAGAAATTTCCGAAGCTGCCTTTTTTGTGCTTTCTATAATAATTCTCTTATGTTATAATGCAGGACAGACAGCAAATAGTAAATGATCATATATAGTTTTAAGGAACAGGAGTAAGAATGATAGAATTAGGTAAAAAACAGAAATTACTGGTTGTAAAAACCGTGGATTTCGGAATATATCTTGGAGAGGACCGAAACGCACCTCAGACCGAGCGTGTGCTTCTTCCGTCCAAACAGGTACCGGAAGGAACCAAAGCAGGTGATGAGATCGAAGTATTCATCTATAAGGATTCCCAGGACAGACTGATCGCAACGACCCGTGAGCCGATGCTTCAGGTGGGACAGACAGCAGTCCTTAAGGTAAAACAGGTCACCAGGATCGGTGCTTTTCTTGACTGGGGACTGGAGAAGGATCTTCTTCTTCCGTATCATGAGCAGACCAACCGGGTCCGTGAAGGCGAGGAGTGTCTGGTAGCTCTTTATGTGGATAAGAGCAGCAGACTCTGTGCAACCATGAAGGTGTATCATTATCTTTCCACCAGAACTCCTTATGTACCGGGAGATTTGGTAAAGGGGCGTGTCTATGAGATCAGCGGGAATTTCGGCGTTTTTGTTGCGGTAGATGATAAATATTCCGCTCTGATCCCGGCACGGGAGGCAACAGGCAAGTACAGACCGGGAGCTATTCTTGATCTTCGTGTCACAGAGGTGAAAGAGGATGGCAAGATGAATGTCAGTGACCGCCAGAAGGCTTACATCCAGATCAATGAGGATGCAGAGAGCGTATTCAGCGTGATCGAGGAATTTGCAGGGGTGCTGCCATTTGATGATCATGCCTCACCGGAAGTCATCAAGAGAGAGTTTGGCCTCAGTAAGAACGCATTCAAGCGTGCAGTCGGTCATCTGATGAAGGAAGGAAAAGTAGAGATCCGTGACAAGAGAATCTACATTAAAAAATAACAAGGTGTTGACCGGCTCCGGATCAGACACGCTCCGGCACGTTCAGAGAAAAGTGCAGAGCGGGGAGGATCCGGAGCCCTGTTTTTTACGATAAGGAGAATAAATTTGGAGTTTACACATTTACATGTCCATACAGAATACAGCCTTCTGGATGGCTCCAATAAGATCAAAGAATATGTAGCCAGAGTAAAAGAACTGGGTATGGACAGTGCGGCGATCACCGATCATGGCGTTATGTATGGTGTCATTGATTTTTACAGGGCTGCAAGAGAAGCCGGGATCAATCCGATCCTCGGATGTGAGGTTTATGTGGCTCCGGGCTCCCGTTTTGACAGAGAAGTGGGAAGTGGGGATGACCGTTATTATCATCTGGTCCTGCTGGCTGAGAATAATCAGGGATACAGCAACCTGATGAAAATTGTATCCAAGGCATTCGTGGAAGGGTTTTATTACAAGCCACGTGTGGATCTGGAGCTTCTGGAAAAATATCATGAGGGTATCATTGCCTTAAGTGCCTGCCTGGCGGGAGAGGTCGCCAGATATCTTGCACGTGGAATGTATGAGGATGCCAAGATCGCGGCATTACGTTACCAGGATATTTTCGGAAAAGGAAATTTCTTTCTGGAGCTTCAGGATCATGGGATCCCGGAGCAGCAGACTGTAAACCAGCAGCTTCTCCGTATGCACAGAGAGACGGGGATCGATCTGGTTGCCACCAATGATGTGCATTACACTATGGCAGAGGATGCGGAACCACATGATGTTCTTCTTTGTCTGCAGACTCAGAAAAAGCTCAGCGATGAGAACAGAATGCGCTATGAGGGCGGCCAGTATTATGTGAAATCGCCGGAGGAGATGGCGAGGCTTTTCCCATATGCGCTGGAAGCGCTGGAAAACACGCACAGGATCGCGGAGAGATGTCATGTGGAGATTGAATTTGGTGTGACCAAGCTGCCGAAATATGATGTGCCGGACGGATTTACCTCCTGGGAATATCTGAACAAGCTTTGCCATGAGGGACTTGAGCAGCGTTATCATCCGGTAACAGAGGAGCTGAAAAAGCGCCTGGATTATGAGCTGTCTACTATCAAAAATATGGGATATGTAGATTACTTTCTCATCGTATGGGATTTTATCAAATATGCCAGGGACAACGATATCATGGTTGGTCCGGGACGAGGTTCTGCCGCAGGAAGCCTGGTCGCCTATACACTTGGGATCACCCAGCTGGACCCGATCCGCTATGATCTGCTCTTTGAACGTTTCCTGAATCCGGAGCGAGTATCCATGCCGGATATCGATGTGGATTTCTGCTTCGAACGGAGACAGGAAGTTATTGATTATGTAAGAAGAAAATATGGTGATGACTGCGTGGTTCAGATCGTTACCTTCGGTACGCTGGCAGCCCGCGGTGTCATCCGTGATGTGGGCCGTGTTCTGGATATGCCTTATGCCCAGGTGGATACCATCGCCAAGATGATCCCACAGGAGCTGAATATCACCATTGACAAGGCACTGGGAATGAATCCGGAGCTTCGCAAGGCCTACGAGGAACAGGACGATATCCATCGTCTGATCGATCTGGCAAAACGTCTGGAGGGGCTTCCGAGGCATACCTCCATGCATGCGGCAGGTGTTGTGATCAGCCAGAAGGATGTATCGGAATACGTACCCCTTTCCAGAGCACAGGATGGTTCCATTGTCACGCAGTTTACCATGACAACACTGGAAGAGCTGGGACTTCTGAAAATGGATTTCCTGGGCCTCCGTACCCTGACGGTTATTCAGAATGCTGTGAAAATGGTGGAAAAAAGTACCGGTATGCTTCTGGATATGCAAGAGATCGACTACAACGATAAAAAGGTACTGGATTCTCTCGGAACAGGACGTACTGACGGCGTGTTCCAGCTGGAGAGCGCCGGAATGAAAAGCTTCATGAAGGAGCTGAAGCCGCAGAGTCTTGAGGACGTGATCGCGGGAATTTCGCTTTACCGTCCGGGCCCCATGGATTTCATTCCGCAGTACATCCGCGGAAAAAACCGTCCGGATACCATCCGTTATGATTGTCCGCAGATGGAGCCGATCCTGAAGCCGACCTATGGCTGTATCGTATACCAGGAGCAGGTTATGCAGATCGTCCGTGAGCTTGCAGGCTATACCCTTGGACGAAGTGACCTGGTACGCCGTGCCATGTCCAAGAAAAAAGCTTCTGTTATGGCAAAAGAACGCCAGAATTTCGTTTACGGAAATGCCGAAGAGGGAGTACCGGGATGTATCGCCAACGGTATTTCCGAGGAGATCGCAAACAAGATCTACGATGAGATGACAGATTTTGCAAAGTATGCCTTCAATAAGTCTCACGCTGCCGCTTATGCGGTGGTCTCCTACCAGACGGCATATCTCAAATATTACTATCCGGTAGAGTTCATGGCTGCACTGATGACATCCGTTGTGGAAATGCCAAACAAGGTTGCCGAATATATTTCTGTATGCCGCCAGATGGGGATCCGGATCCTTCCGCCGGATATCAATCATGGTGTTTATGGCTTTTCTGTTGACAATGGTGCCATTCGTTATGCACTTTCTGCCATCAAGAGCATCGGCCGTCCGGTAATCGAGGGGATCGTGCGGGAGCGTGAGGAGCACGGAGAATATACCTCCCTGAAAACATTTATTGAGCGAAATATCGACCAGATCAACAAGAGGGTTGTGGAAAATCTGATCAAGGCCGGAGCGCTGGATTGCCTGGAGGGAAACCGGAATCAGAAAATGACGGTTTATACGCAGATCATAGACAGTATCAACCAGGATAAGAAGCATACCATGGCGGGACAGCTGAGTCTTTTTGATATTGCGCCTGAAGAAGATAAAAACGAATTTGAGATCCGTATGCCGCAGGCTGCAGAATATCCGAAGGAGACGATACTGACCTTTGAGAAGGAAGTTCTCGGCATCTATCTCAGCGGTCATCCGCTGGAGCGTTACCGGAATATGATGGAAAAAATGATCTCTGCAAAAACTTCTGATTTTCAGCCGGATGATGAAACAGGGATACCGGAGGTTTACGATAATCAGAAAGTGATCGTGGGCGGAATGATCACGGATAAAACCATAAAATATACAAAGAATAATAAGGTAATGGCGTTCCTTACAGTGGAGGATCTGGTAGGCACCGTGGAGGTTGTGGTATTTCCACGTGATTACGAAAAATGCCAGATGTTCCTGAATGAAGATGCCCGGCTCTTTATTCAGGGAAGAGTATCCGCAGAAGACGACAAAGCCAGTAAGCTGATCCTGGAAAAGGTCCGTCTTTTTGATGATATGCCAAGAGAACTGTGGCTCCAGTTTGAAAGCCGGGAAGAGTACGCAAAAGCCGAAACCGGTCTGGTAGACGATCTGATGGAATCCAGAGGAAACAGCACGGTGGTTATTTATCTCAAAGATGTCAAGGCAATGAAGAAACTTCCTCCTGCTTATCAGGTCCATATCGAGGATTCCTGGCTGGAACGCATGTGTGAAAAATATGGAAGTTCCAATGTTAAAATTGTGGAGAGAGTATTGAAAAACTTATAAAAATGCTATAAACTATACCCGAATATGTGTATTACAATAGGTTGTTTCATAAGATGGAGGATAACAATATGGCAGAGAACAAAATCAAAACGATCGGCGTTTTGACCAGTGGCGGTGACGCACCTGGAATGAATGCTGCAATCCGTGCTGTTGTCAGAAGAGGATTAAGCAGCGGACTGAACGTAAAGGGAATCTATAAAGGATACAGCGGTCTCTTAAATGAAGAGATCAGAGATATGACAGCAAAGGATGTTTCCGATACGATTGAGCGAGGCGGAACAATTCTTTATACTGCCAGATGTGCAGAGATGAGAACAGAGGAAGGACAGCAGCAGGCTGCAGAGATCTGCAGAAAGCATGGGATCGACGGCCTTGTTGTTATCGGTGGAGACGGTTCCTTCGCAGGTGCTCAGAAGCTTGCGAACCTTGGAATCAACACCATTGGCCTGCCGGGAACTATTGACCTTGATATCGCATGTACCGAGTACACCATCGGTTTTGATACTGCTGTAAATACAGCTATGGAAGCTATTGACAAGGTACGTGATACATCCACATCCCATGAGAGATGCAGTATCATCGAGGTTATGGGACGTAACGCCGGATACCTTGCAGTATGGTGCGGTATCGCAAACGGTGCTGAGGATATCCTGATCCCGGAGAAATATGATTATGACGAGCAGAAGCTTATTGACAATATCGTAGAGAGTCGTAAGAAAGGCAAGAAACACCATATCATCGTAAATGCTGAGGGCATCGGCCATTCAGAGGCTATGGCGAAACGTATCGAGGCTGCGACAGGCATCGAGACACGTGCAACTATCCTTGGTCACATGCAGCGCGGTGGAAGCCCTACATGTAAGGACCGTGTATATGCGTCCATGATGGGTGCTCTCGCAGTAGATCTTCTTGTTGCCGGAAAACGCAGCCGTGTGGTTGGATACCGTCATGGTGAGTTTGTTGATTTCGACATCAATGAGGCTCTTGCAATGCAGAAGAATGTAGATTCCTACATGTGGGAGGTCTGCAATTCTCTTTCTCATAATTACAGAAAATAAAAATATTTATGAACTTAAAAAAAGTTTCAGACGGATTGCATAAACTGAATACGTCACAAATAATTGCCCTCGGCTTTGCGGGGGTGATTTTTGTAGGTGGACTTATTTTATGGCTGCCGTTCTGTAGCGCACCCGGGCAGGCTGTTACCTTCCCGGATGCTGTTTTTACAGCGGCGACCAGCGTATGCGTGACAGGACTTTCCACAGTTGTCATGGCAGTTCAGTGGAGCCCCATTGGAAAAGCGGTTATCCTGTGCCTGATACAGATCGGCGGGATTGGACTGATCGCACTGGCAAATATGATATTCATCAGCCTCCGGCGGAAAATCTCCCTGAAAAACCGGCGGATCATCAAGGAATCCTATAACCTGGATGAAATGGGTGGAGTCGTGGCTGTAGTCCGCAGTGTGGTGAAATGCGTGTTTCTTGCAGAAGGAATCGGTGCGGTCCTGTATGCGTTTTGCTTTGTACCGGAATTTGGAATAAAAAAAGGTCTGGTGCATGCCATATTTCTGGCGGTATCTGCATTCTGCAACGCAGGGATCGATCTTTTCGGGGAAACAAGCCTTTCGGTATATGTGAGCAATCCGCTGGTCAATATCACTACGATTGGCCTGATCATTGTGTCAGGTCTTGGATTTATCGTCTGGTGGGATCTGTGGGATAAATTCCGCAAGGTTCTGAGAAAAGATCTTTCTCCATCCAGAGTTTTTCGTGTATTGCGGCTTCAGAGCAAGCTGGTCCTTACGATGACCGGGATCCTGGTATTTTCAGGGGCATTTCTGGTATTTATTTTTGAATCCGGAAACCCTGCCACGCTGAAGGGGGCACCACTGGGAACAAAGATCATGGCATCCTTTTTCCAGTCAGTGACAACACGTACGGCGGGCTTTTATACCATGGATCAGGCGCTTTTGTCCACACCTACAGTGATCATTTCCCTGCTGTGGATGTTTATCGGAGGATCACCCATGGGCACTGCCGGTGGTGTGAAGACTACTACCATTGCGGTTCTGATCCTTTCCATTGCAGCATATCTTCAGGGAAAAAAGGATGTAGAGGTATACGGCCGCAGGATCCGTGAGAGCTATCTCCGTTCGGCCATGGTTGTTGCAGGAACCAGTGTACTGATCCTTTTTACCATGACGGTGCTTCTGTCCGCAGCAATGCCGGGAGTGGATCTGGCAGATGTTTTATATGAGATTACTTCTGCGGGGGCTACAGTAGGACTTTCCAGAGGACTGACACCTCAGCTGAATGTGGCAGGCAAGTGGATCGTGATCCTTACCATGTATCTGGGACGTATCGGACCGCTGACACTTGGAACAGCAGTTGTGATGCGTGTACGCAACAGGCCGGGAAGCACAACGCATCTCGGTGAAGAAGATATCATGATCGGTTAAACAGGAGAATAGAATGAAAAATAAATCTTTTGCCGTGATCGGGCTTGGACAGTTTGGAATGACTCTGGCGGTGACGCTGGCAGAGTCAGACTGCGATGTCCTTGCCATTGATGACAAAGAAGAAAATATCGAAGAGATTTCCGAAAAAGTAACCTATGCGGTAAAAGCAGATGTCCGTGAACCGGGAATCCTGAAGGCTCTGGGAGTTCAGAATGTGGATGTAGCCATTATCGCAGTTGCCGAAAATCTGGAAGCCAGTATTTCCGCGACCATGCAGGCCAAGGATCTGGGAGTGCCCTTTGTAGTTGCAAAAAGTATGAATTCTCTTCATGGACGTATACTTGACAAAATTGGTGCAGATAAGATCATTTATCCGGAACAGTCCATGGGACTGCGGGTTGCCAGAAATCTTATGTCCGGCGGGTATCTGGATGTGTTTGAGCTCTCTGCGGAGTTTAGTATGGCGGAGTTTTCCATACCGGCATCCTGGATCGGAAAAAATCTGATAGATCTGAATGTGCGGGAACATTTTCACATTAATATTATTGGCATCAAGCAGGGTGAAAATGTCACGGTAGATCTGGATCCGTCCGAACCGCTTCCGGACAACTGTTCCATAATCGCTATCGGAAAAAACAAGGATCTGAATGCAAGTCGTGAGGAATTACGTTGACCGAATGCGGATTGCCAGAAGGAGAGAAATGAAAGTATGATAACCAGTGTGTCAAATGCAAAAATAAAAAATGTCATGCAGCTGAACCAGAAGGCAAAAGCCAGAAGAGAGCAGGGCCTTTTTGTGGCAGAGGGCCGGAAAATGTTTCTGGAAGCACCGGAAAGCTGGGTTTCCCAGGTGTTTATCTCCGAGACAGTCTCCCGGGATGGAGAGCTGATGTCCCGGGCAGAAAAATATCCCTGTGAGATCGTGAAGGATTCTGTATTCCGTCAGATGTGTGATACCAAAACTCCCCAGGGAATCCTGACAGTTCTGAAGCTGCCTTCCTGGAGCGAGGAGGAGGTACTGGCGGGAGAAAATCCTCTGGTCATGGTTCTGGAGGATCTTCAGGATCCGGGAAATGCGGGAACCATTCTCAGGACCGGTGAGGGCGCCGGCGTAAGCGGAGTTTTCCTCACAAAAACCTGCGTGGATATCACAAATCCCAAGGTGATCCGTTCTACCATGGGTTCCATTTACAGAATGCCTTTTCTATACGTGGAAGATGTGGTATCATTAGAAAAGAAGCTGAAAGAAAAGGAAATCCGCAGTTTTGCAGCTCATCTGAAGGGCGAGAATTCCTATGATCAGGAATCCTATAAGGGCGGTACCGCATTTTTTATCGGAAACGAGGGAAAGGGCCTGACCGATCAGGCAGCGGAGGCAGCAGACTGTCTGATCCGCATTCCCATGTGCGGAAAGGTAGAATCGCTGAATGCTGCCATGGCATCAGGAATTCTGATGTACGAAGCTGCAAGACAGAGAAGAGAATAAGAGAGGAGGGGTTTTATGACACCTTTGGCCTGGCTTGGAATACTGGCAATTTTACTGGTAATTGAAGCGATCACGGTAGGACTTACCACTGTCTGGTTTGCAGGCGGTGCATTTGTGGCGTGCATTGCCTCGTGGCTTGGAGGGGGAATTGTTGTACAGCTCCTTTTATTTTTCGGAGTTTCCGTGGTGCTTCTGATCTTTACCAGACCTCTGGCGGTCCGCTACATGAACAAGGGCGTGGAAAAGACCAATGCAGAGAGTCTTCTGGGAAAAAGAGCCGTAGTGATACAGACGGTCAACAACCTGGCCCAGACCGGGCAGGTGAGGATCAATGACATCGAGTGGACTGCACGGACCGCAGATGACGGGGAAGAAATTCCAACAGGTGCAGTGGTTGAGATCGAAGAGATCCGCGGAGTGAAGCTGATCGTAAAAGAACTTAGCAAGGAGGGCTAAATTATGGGTGGAGTTGTTGTTTTGCTTGTAGTCATCGTTCTTGTGCTGTGGGTGCTTGCATCCTGCATCCGCATTGTACCACAGGCCTATGCAGTGGTACTGGAACGTCTTGGTGCTTACAAGGCTACCTGGAGTACAGGAATCCATTTCAAGGTTCCGTTCATTGAGCGTGTTGCAAGAAGAGTAAACCTGAAAGAACAGGTTGTGGATTTTCCACCGCAGCCGGTAATTACCAAAGATAATGTAACCATGCAGATCGATACGGTTGTATTTTTCCAGATCACAGATCCGAAGCTTTACGCATATGGCGTTGAGAATCCGATCATGGCTATCGAGAATCTTTCTGCTACAACACTTCGTAACATCATCGGTGATATGGAGCTGGATGAGACACTGACATCCCGAGAGGTTATCAATACCAAGATGCGTGCTTCCCTTGATGTGGCTACAGATCCATGGGGAATCAAGGTTAACCGTGTGGAGCTTAAGAACATCATTCCTCCGGCAGCCATCCAGGATGCCATGGAGAAACAGATGAAGGCCGAGCGTGAGAGACGAGAAGCTATTCTGAAAGCAGAAGGAGAGAAACGTTCCACTATCCTTGTTGCAGAGGGTAAAAAACAGTCCGCTATCCTGGATGCTGAGGCTGAGAAGCAGGCGGCGATCCTTCATGCTGAGGCTCAGAAGGAGCGTATGATCAAAGAGGCTGAAGGACAGGCACAGGCAGTTCTTAAGGTACAGCAGGCAACTGCAGAAGGACTTCGTATGATCAAGGAAGCAGGAGCAGATGAATCTGTTCTTACTCTGAAGAGCCTGGAGGCTCTTACAAAGGTTGCTGACGGCAAGGCAACGAAGATCATCATTCCGTCCGAGATACAGGGCATCGCAGGGCTGGCAACATCCCTGAAGGAAATCATGACAGATAAAACGGCAGAGCAGAAATAGATCTGAAGCCGTGAGGAGGACATATTATGAATCTTAAAGGAAGAAATTTCCTGACATTGAAAGACTTTACACCGGAAGAGATTACTTACATGATCGACCTTGCAGCAGATCTGAAGGCCAAGAAAAAAGCAGGAGAGCTTCATGAGTACTACAGAGGCAAGAATATTGCTCTGATCTTTGAAAAAACAAGCACAAGAACACGCTGTTCCTTCGAAGTGGCAGCTCATGATCTGGGAATGGGTTCTACCTATCTGGATCCCACAGGCTCCCAGATCGGAAAGAAGGAGAGCATTGCAGATACTGCAAGAGTTCTCGGAAGAATGTATGAGGGAATCGAGTACCGTGGCTTCGGTCAGGATATTGTTGAGGAGCTTGCGAAGCATGCAGGTGTACCGGTATGGAATGGTCTGACAAACGAGTATCATCCGACACAGATGCTTGCAGATATGCTGACAGTACGTGAGCATTTCGGCAGACTGAAAGGTCTGAAGCTTGTATACATGGGTGATGCCCGTTACAACATGGGTAACTCCCTGATGGTTGTATGCTCCAAGCTTGGTCTTGATTTCGTAGCCTGCACCAATAAGAAATATTTCCCGAATGATGAGCTTGTAGAACAGTGTCAGCAGTGGGCAGAAGAGGCAGGTTCCACCATCACTCTCACAGAGGATGTGGAGGCAGGAACAAAAGATGCGGATATCATCTACACAGATGTATGGGTATCCATGGGCGAGCCTGACGAAGTATGGACAGAGCGTATCCACGACCTGACACCATACAAGGTTACCAGACATGTAATGGAGAACGCCGGTGAAAAGGCGATCTTCCTCCACTGTCTGCCGGCATTCCATGATCTTAAGACAAAGATCGGAAAAGAGATGGGCGAGCGTTTCAACCTTACAGATATGGAGGTTACAGACGAGGTATTCGAGTCTCCGCAGTCCAAGGTATTCGACGAAGCTGAGAACCGTATGCACACCATTAAGGCTGTGATCGTTGCAACATTAGGAGAGCCGGAGAAATAATGTCAGATTTATTTAATGAAGAAATAATTTCACAGGCAACACATACAAAATGGGCGGGCAAAACCGTCCATTTTGCAAGAGAAACAGATTCCACCAACCTCTGGGGAAAACGTGCCTGGAGGGAAGAAGGCGCAGGACACGGAGAACTGTTTGTGGCAGAATATCAGTCCGCAGGACGCGGACGTTTTACAAGACGATGGAGTGCGCCGCCGGACAGTGCCATTACTATGAGTATCCTTATCTGCCCGGAATTTTCCCCGCAGAAGGCGCCGATGCTGACACTTGTTATGGGACTTTCAGTTGCACAGGCAGTAGCAGAGATCGGACTCGATGTAGGGATCAAATGGCCTAACGATGTAGTTGTTTCCCGCAAAAAGATCTGCGGCATCTTAACCGAAATGACCATGAAGCAGGATAAGATCGGCTGTGCAGTTATCGGAGTGGGAATTAACGTAAATATGAAAAGCTTTCCGGAAGAAATGGCAGACAAGGCCACCTCTCTGTATCTGGAAAGCGGACATCCTTTTGACAGGGCACAGGTAGTCGGGCTTGTGATGGAGCATTTTGAGGAAAATTATGAGAGATTTGTACAGACAGAGGATCTCAGCGGCCTGAAGCCGGATTATGAGAAAATGCTGGCGAATCTGAACCAGCCGGTACGTGTACTGGATCAGAATGATCCATATGAGGGGACCGCAAGAGGGATCAATGCCGGCGGAGAGCTTCTGGTAGAGCGTGCAGACGGTACAGTCGAGGAAGTAAATTCCGGAGAGGTTTCTGTACGTGGTTTATACAGCTATGTGTAAAACATGCAGCACAGACCGGATAAAATTTCCGGCAGCGGTTTTTCGGTGATGCTTTATTGCAGTAGTGGAAGAAACAAGAATCTCCCTGCTTTAGCTGTGGGGAGTGTCAAGTTATAAATAAAGGAGATTTTATGTATCAGGATAACATTGTGCTCTGCGGAGCAAGCTCTTATGAGCAGAAATATTATTTTAACCAGGATTTTGCGTCTCTTCCTGAGACGGTAAAGCAGGAGCTGCAGATCATGTGTGTGCTTTTCACAGAGGATGTAGGAGGAATCCTGACACTGGAATTTGATGAGGATGGCAGTCTGCAGTTTAAGACTGAGGCCCTGGAGGCAGATGCCCGTTTTGACGAGATCGGAAGTGCACTGAAGATCAAGGAGCTCCAGCGTGACAAAAGAGAGCTTCTGGAATCTCTGGAAATGTATTACAAGGTATTTTTCCTGGGAGATATCCCGGATGAGGAACTGCAGAAAAAAGCAGATGCCGTTGAGGACTGATCCATGAAGATGCAGTGGAAGATCGGAAATGTGGAGATACCGAACCCCTTTGTGCTTGCACCGATGGCAGGTGTTACGGATCTGGCATTTCGAAGACTTTGCAAGGAGCAGGGGGCAGGCCTGATCTGTATGGAGATGGTCAGTGCCAAGGCGATCTCTTTTCATAATAAGAATACTGAGGCGCTTATGGAGATCGATCCCGGAGAGCATCCGGTGTCCATGCAGCTTTTCGGCAGCGAGCCGGATCTTATGGCGGAGGTGGCAAAAAGCATCGAGGAGCGTCCTTTTGACATTCTCGATATCAATATGGGATGTCCGGTTCCCAAGGTGGTAAATAACGGCGAGGGCTCCGCACTTCTGAAAAATCCGAAGCTGATCGAAGAGATCGTACGGAGCGTTTCCGGGGCGGTTTCCAAGCCGGTAACGGTAAAAGTACGCATCGGATTTGATGAAAACACACCGGTGGATGTGGTGGAGATCGCAAAACGGGCGGAGGATGCAGGTGCAGCAGCTATTGCTGTGCATGGAAGGACCAGACAGCAGTATTATTCCGGTCAGGCGGACTGGGATGCTATCCGCAGGGTGAAGGAAGCGGTGACTATTCCGGTGATAGGAAACGGAGATATCGTTTCTCCGGAAACTGCAGAAGCCATGCTTAAAGAAACTGGCTGTGACGCTGTGATGATCGGTCGTGCAGTACGTGGGAACCCGTGGATCTTCCGGGAACTGAACCACTATTTCCGCACCGGGGAAAAGCTTCCCAGGCCAACCGCAGAGGAAGTATGCGAGATGATCCTGCGTCATGCCGAAGATCAGATCGCGATCAAGGGTGAGTATATCGGAATCCGCGAAATGCGGAAGCATGTAGCATGGTATACAGCCGGTATGCGCCACAGTGCGGGAATTCGGAGAGAATCTAATAATATTTCAAGCTATGAAGAGCTGAAAAAGCTTACAGACATGGTACTGGAGCGATAGAAGGGAAAAGTATTTCGGAGAAAACGAAACGTTCTATTGACAAGGAACGGGGCGCGTGCTACAGTCAGTTAGCGGGAATCCGCAGAAAGTTTTTTGTTTTACAGGAGAAAAATAATGGCAGATAAAATAGCAGTTTTAATTCCTTGCTACAACGAAAGCAAGACGGTAGCAAAGGTTATCCGCGATATGAAAAAAGCACTTCCGGAAGCTGTGATCTACGTATATGATAATAACTCTACAGATGGAACAGACGAGATCGCCAGAAAAGAAGGGGCAGTTGTCCGTTATGAGCATCAGCAGGGAAAAGGAAACGTGATCCGCAGTATGTTTCGGGATATCGATGCGCAGTGTTATCTTATGGTAGATGGTGACGATACTTATCCGGCAGAGTTTGCAGCTGAAATGTGCAGCAAAGTTCTGGAGAAAGGCACAGACATGGTAGTTGGTGATCGCCTTTCCTCTACATATTTTACAGAGAACAAGAGACCTTTCCACAACTTTGGAAACAGCATCGTAAGAGGTTCCATTAACCGTCTTTTCAAAAGCAACATCAAGGATATCATGACAGGTTACCGTGCCATGAGTTACCGCTTTGTAAAAACATTCCCGGTACTTTCCAGGAATTTTGAGATCGAGACAGAGATGACGATCCACGCCATCGATAAGAACATGCAGGTTGAGAATGTAGTCATTGAATATCGTGACAGACCGGAGGGAAGTGAGTCCAAGCTGAATACTTATGCAGATGGATTTAAGGTTCTGAAGACTATTGTGAAAATGTTCAAGAATTACAAGCCGCTGGAGTTCTTCTCCCTTATCGCAGCAGTGCTGTTTGTGGTGGGAATGGCCTTCTTTATTCCGGTGCTGGTACATTTTCTGGAGGTTGGGACAGTGGAAAAGATCCCGACACTGATCGTTAGCGGGTTTGTGATCCTGACAGCTATCATCTGCTGGTTTTCCGGGATCATCCTTTCTACACTGGTCAATCAGCATAAGCAGGATTTTGAGTATCAGACACAGATGGTGACTAATCGTTATAAAGACCTTTTTCCGGAGAAGAAATAAGGAATCAGACCGGGCAGGATAATACAGAAAAGCCGTGTTGAAATCTGGGATTTCGCGCGGCTTTTTTACATACTTCAGGGATCCTTTTTCGACGTGGAATGCTTGACAATACTGGGGCTTTTCGGTATAATACAGGAATTGTGAATATCCTGAGATTTTTACGCCCTTTTTTAGAAAAAAGAGCTCTTGGGAATGGTAGCAACAGAAATATCCGAAGCTGTATTTTTTTCAGAAAAAACAGCGCGGTTTTGAAAGGAAGTAAGGCAAAATGGAAGAAGCAAAGAAGAACTTACTCACATATGCAGGACTTAGAAAACTGGAAGACGAGCTGCACGATCTGAAAGTTGTTAAGAGAAAAGAAGTAGCAGGAAAGATCAAAGAGGCCAGAGAGCAGGGAGACCTTTCCGAGAACGCTGAGTACGATGCAGCAAAGGATGAGCAGAGAGATATCGAGGCACGTATCGAGGAGATCGAGAAGATCCTCAAGAACGCAGAGGTTGTAGTAGAGGACGAAGTCGATCTTGACAGAATCAGCGTAGGCTGCAAGGTTAAGGTTCATGATTATGAGTTTGAGGAAGACATGGAGCTGAAGATCGTGGGTTCCACAGAGGCTAACAGCCTTGAGGGAAAGATATCCAATGAGTCTCCGGTAGGTAAAGCGCTGATCGGTGCACACACCAACGATATCGTTGAGGTTGAGATGCCGTCCGGAATCATGAAATACAAGGTTCTTGAGATTCAGAGAAACGTATAAAGCAGACAACGGAGCGGATCGCAGAGATCCGCTTGAACGACAGATAGATTAAGGAGGCCAACAAGTGGCAGAGCAGAAGAAGCAGGATGTAAACCAGCTGCTGAAGGTACGTCGTGACAAACTGGCAGACCTTCAGGCAAATGGCAGGGACCCGTTTCAGATCACAAAATTTGATCAGACACATCATTCCCTTGAGGTAAAGAATCTCTATGAAGCACATGAGGCAGAGCTTCTCAAAGATCGCAAGGAGCTTGATGTAACAGGTCTTGATGAAGAGCAGGCAAAAGAGGCTCAGAAGAAGGATTATGAAGAAAGAAGAAGCATCATGGACGCAAGCCCGATCCACGTATCGATCGCAGGACGTATGATGTTCAAGCGTGTAATGGGAAAAGCTTCTTTCTGTAATATCCAGGATTTACAGGGTAACATTCAGGTTTATGTGGCAAGAGATGCCATTGGAACCGATTCCTATGCAGATTTCAAGAAATCTGATATCGGTGATATTTTTGGTCTGGAGGGATTTGCTTTCAGAACAAGAACAGGTGAGATCTCCATTCATGCAGAGAAGATGACTCTTCTTTCCAAGAGCTTACAGATCCTTCCTGAGAAATTCCACGGACTGACAGATACAGATACCCGTTATCGTCAGAGATATGTGGATCTTATCATGAACCAGGACAGCAAGAATGTATTCATCAAACGTTCCCAGATCCTTAAGGAGATCCGTAACTTCCTTGCAGGACGTGACTTCATGGAAGTAGAGACACCAATGCTGGTTTCCAACGCAGGCGGTGCAGCTGCAAGACCATTTGAGACACATTACAACGCACTGAACGAAGACGTTAAGCTTCGTATTTCCCTGGAGCTTTATCTTAAGAGACTGATCGTAGGCGGACTTGAGAGAGTTTACGAGATCGGCCGTGTATTCCGTAACGAGGGTGTTGATACCCGTCACAATCCGGAGTTCACTCTGATGGAGCTTTATCAGGCATATACTGATTATGAGGGAATGATGGAGCTGACAGAGTCCATGTTCCGTTACCTCGCAGAGAAGGTTTGTGGTTCCACAAAAATTTCCTACAATGGTATCGAGATCGATCTTGGAAAGCCTTTCGCACGTCTGACCATGAACGATGCCATCAAGAAATATGCAGGAATCGACTTTGACGAAGTAGCAGATGATGAGGCAGCCAAGAAGCTTGCTGACGAGCATCATATCGAGTATGAGGATCGTCATAAGAAGGGTGATATCATCAACCTCTTCTTCGAGGAGTACTGTGAGAAAGAGCTGATCCAGCCGACATTTATCATGGATCATCCGATCGAGATTTCTCCTCTGACCAAGAAGAAACCTTCCGATCCGAACAAGGTAGAGCGTTTCGAGCTCTTTATCAATACATGGGAAATGTGTAACGCATATTCCGAGCTCAACGACCCGATCGATCAGAGAGAACGTTTCAAAGCACAGGATGCCCTTGCAGACGCAGGTGATGAGGAAGCCAACCACACAGATGAAGACTTCCTGAATGCACTGGAGATCGGTATGCCGCCAACAGGTGGTATCGGATACGGAATCGACCGTCTCGTTATGCTCCTGACAGACAGCCAGGCTATTCGTGACGTACTTCTGTTCCCGACAATGAAGCCGTTGGACACTCCCAAGTCGGAGAAAAAGCCTGAGGAAGTCGGTATCATCGGCGGAGCTAAGGGTACGGTCGAGATCGAGATTAAGGACGAGCCGATTGATTTTTCCAATGTTCAGATCGAGCCGCTGTTCCAGGATCAGGTCGATTTTGACACCTTCTCCAAGAGCGATTTCCGTGCCGTAAAGGTCAAGGAATGCGAAGCCGTGAAGAAGTCCAAGAAGCTCTTAAAGTTCGTTTTGGACGACGGAACCGGCACAGATCGGGTCATTTTGAGTGGTATTCACGAGTATTATGAGCCGGAAGAACTGGTTGGAAAGACCTGCATCGCAATCACCAATCTGCCTCCGAGAGCGATGATGGGTATCGATTCCTGCGGTATGCTCATTTCCGCCGTGCATCACGAAAACGGTGAAGAAAAGTTGCATTTGCTGATGGTCGATCCTCACATTCCGGCAGGCGCAAAGCTCTATTGATTGCCCCAAAATTGTCGGTGCTTACGCCACAACTTACGCCAATTTACTCCGAGCTTACGCCAAAAATGCGTTTGAAATTCTGCGATTGCAGACAAGTTCCGATAGCATACGATAAGTTCATATGATTTAAGCCCGCTGATTTCGGTCAGCGGGTTTTTTCTATTTCTGCCCCTATTACATCTCCGTGATGTGATAGGGGCTTTCTTTGTCCCTGAAAGGTGGTCGAAAAAATTTTTTGAAAATTCTCTTTGTTATTTCCGAAAAAAGTTCCCAGTTGGTTAGTGAGGGCAAAAACCTCACGAACCTTGAAAACAGAATACACATTCAACAGGTACATTCCTGATCGGGGGTGAAAGCCCCAGCCGGATGAAGGTGCGCCACGAACTTCCTGCCCACAAGGGTTATCACGGAAAGCAAGGTTGGTAGCGATTCCGAACCATTCTGAAATATCCGCTTGCTACGGATAAGGCGATGAAACGAATCAGGGACAATGATACTTCCCTATGGGGCTGGCGGAGTACCCGGCAGAGGTGAGATTCCTATGAGTTCGGTCAGCAGCCGAACGCCTGTTGATTTCCTTTTACGCATTTGGGGGATGAGATCGAGTTAAATGCGACCACCAAAGCACAGGACTCGATTCCTGTGTTTTGGTGGATCAAGCGATCCAAATCTTACAAGAAGGAGGAAAAGCGAAATGCCAAACTGTAAAACCATTGCTATCTGCAATCAGAAAGGCGGCACAGGCAAAACGACCACAACGGTCAATTTGGGTGTCGGGCTTGCACGACTCGGCAAGAAGGTACTCCTTGTAGATGCCGACCCGCAGGGCGACCTCACAACTTGCCTTGGGTGGCGAGATAATGACAGTCTTACGACGACCATTACCGATAAGCTCTCCGGGGTTATCCGTGAAGATCATACAGACCCACGAAGCGGCATTCTGCATCACGAGGAAAATGTCGATCTGCTCCCTGCCAACATCGAGCTGTCTGCTATGGAAATGATGCTTGTCACCGCAATGAGCCGTGAAACCATTTTGAGAAGCTATCTGAGCAAGGTCAAAGACAATTATGACTATGTACTGATTGATTGTATGCCTTCGCTCGGTATGGTCACTCTGAATGCGTTGGCGGCGGCAGATAGCGTAATCATTCCCGTGCAGGCGCAATATCTTCCTGCAAAGGGAATGACCCAACTGATGCAGACCATTGGAAAGGTCAGGCAGTACATCAATCCGAGCCTGCGAATCGACGGTATTCTTTTGAATATCGTAGATAACCGCACCAACCTCGCAAAAAGCACTGCCGACGCACTGCGAAAGAACTTTGGGAGCGTTATTAAGATATACCGTTCCTCCATTCCTATGGCAGTGAAAGCCGCAGAGGTCGCTTCCAAGGGCGTAAGCATCTACAAGTATGAGCCGAGCAGTCCTGTTGCAAAGGCTTATGCTGAGTTCGCAAAGGAGGTGTCTGCCGATGGCAGGAAGAAAGAGCGACTTCACTCTGCCGACGCTCGATGACCTGTTTTCTACACAGGAGCTTCGGGACGATGCCAAGCTCAGTAAAATCCGAGATATTCCCCTTGAGTTGATCGACGATTTTCCCGACCACCCATTTAAGGTACGGGACGACGAGGATATGATACAGCTTGTGGAGAGCGTCAAGGAGCGAGGAGTTATTACTCCGGCTACCGTGCGTCAGAAAGAGGACGGCAGATATGAGTTGATTTCCGGTCACAGGCGAAAACGGGCTTGTGAGCTTGCCGGGTTTGAAGCACTCCGTTGCGAGGTCGTAGACCTTGACCGTGACGCCGCCACCGTCCTTATGGTGGAGAGCAATTACCAGCGGTCGCAGATACTTCCCTCGGAAAAGGCGTTTGCCTATAAAATGCGGCTGGAAGCGATGAAGAGGCAAGCTGGCAGACCGAGTAAAGATAATTCTGCACCAGTGGTGCAGAATTTCGATGGGAAAACAACACGGGAAATTGTTGCCGCCGAGAGTGGAGAAAGTCACGAACAGGTTCGACGCTATATCCGTCTGACAAACCTTGTGCCGGAGCTTCTCGACCTTGTGGACGAGGGGAAAATTAAGATGCGCCCTGCGGTGGAGCTTTCCTATTTGGACGAGGACAGTCAACGGGCGGTGGTCGATGAAATCGACCTGAACCAATGCACCCCGTCCCACGATCAGACCATTCGTATGCGGAAGTTCTTCACAGATGGAAAACTCACGCCGGAGGTGGTGTCCGTCATTATGGGCGAGGAAAAACCAAATCAGCGTGAGAAGATCGTCCTGCGTGGGGACAAGGTGCGAAGTCTGATCCCGAAAAATATCCCCGTAAGCCAAACGGAGGATTATGTGGTCAAAGCACTGGAACATTACAGCCGCTTTCTTCGTCAGCGGGCAGAGCGTGACAGCCGATAGGTACACGGAGTATGTTTTCTGCTGTCCCCTTCCTCGCACTCCAACCCCTGAGAACTACCTGACTATCCGAAATAAACTATCTCCTGATTTATCTTTATCTCTCTAAGTTAAATCTATCTAAGAGCAAACGGAGTTCGCACAATTCGGAAAACTGCGTTTTGGCGGTATGATGAAAAGTTGCACTTCAAAACGCATCTTTGTCGGAACGGTTCTCATCTGGTAGAATGTTGACGAAGGGAGTGAAGTGAATGAAACCAAAAATCGCAGTTATTCTACTCGCTGTGTTTCTGTGTCTGACCATGGGGTGCAGCAACACCTCGCCAATCACCAAAGAGCCTGCCTCTGTTTCTTCTTCGGACAGTAAAATCGTCCCCAGCGAATCAGAAACGGCTCAGGCAGAAAAGAAAACGGAGGTTGACCGTCCCCAAAGCACAGAATCACAAACGGATAGCCGTGCCGCAGAGTTCCCGGCAAGCGTATCGGAAAGTGACACCCAAACAACAGAGGTTCCCGATCAGGCTGACCACAGCACGGCAGTGCTACCACAGCCGAGCGAACCTGAAAAGAAAACAGACGAGTCCGAACGCCGACCGGAAACCGCTGCCCCGACAGAAAAAGAACAGCCCACACCTCCGGCAACGGAAGAACCAAAACCGGCAGAACAACCTCAACCGACCGAACCGCCGCAGGAAGAACCAACAGAGCCGGCATTTGACATCGGCTATTGGATCTGCTTTGCCAAGAGCTATGCCGAGAGTGTCGGTCTTACGCTGAACAGCGAAGCCGTGTACTGCTGGGACAATCCCATTGATGCAGATGTCGGCTGTATCTATCTGGAACGGGACATACAATCTCGACTCAATCGCTATGCGGCAGATGCGGAAATCACCGATGCGTGGGTCTGGTATGAGCCCGTCTCCGCTGGCAGCTATCTGATCTACATCGGATACGCATAAAACTAAACACTTTGAAATCAGCATCGCAGTAATGCGGTGCTTTTTTCGTATCTACAAGGAGGTACGCAAATGAAAAAAATCTATCGCAGAAGCATTACAGGGCTTATGGCGCTGCTGATCTGCTTCACAACCATTCTCGGCGGCGGTATTACCGCCTTTGCCGCTTCCTCTTCCGGCGAGGTGGCAAAATCCTATTCCATTGGTTTTCCTCGAAGCGGGGATGCCAACCTCGATTACAGCGGCACTTGGGGTCATGATGAGCTGCATTATATGAACGGCTGGACCTCCGGTGAGGCAACATGGATGACCACACTGCACACCATCGGTTCCTTCGATGGCCCTGCCTGCTACTGCATCGAGCCGGGGGTTCCCCGTCTGCTGGAGAAAACCTATACAAGATACGGCGAGGATTATTGGAAGAACTATCCATCTGATTACAACAGCACCATTGATGCCGATACCATCAAGACGCTTCTGGGCAGAATCATGCAGTATGGCTATCAGGGTGACTTATCCCTCGACTGGCGCTCGCAGAATGAAGCCGATGCTGACAAAATGGCGCACATGATGGCTACGCAGGTGCTGGTATGGGAAACGGTTGTCGGAGAGCGGGATGCAAACTTCAACCATGTTGACCCCGGCAGTGCTGACGCCGTGAAATCCGTGTACCGCACCTCTCACCCGCTGTATAGTCGCTTCTCTGCTTACTACGACAGCATCGAAGCCAGCGTTCAGAGCCATACGGTCATTCCCAGCTTTATGAGCAAGACCCCCAACAAGGCGCAGACTGTCGAGCTGAAATGGGATGGTAGTCAATATACAGCTACCTTGACCGACAGCAATCATGTGGTGTCGAACTATACCTTCAGCAGCAACCTGCCCGATATTGTCTTTACGACCAATGGTGACACGCTGACCATTACCGCTAAGACTGCCCCTGCGGAACCTATGACCATCTCCGCCAGCAAGAACAATATCCGTAAGGGCATTGTCGTATGGAGCGACGGTCACTATGGGCCTGACGGAACCATGCAGGATGCGGTCACTTATGCAGCCACCGTTATGGACCCCGTGCAGGCGTTCCTCAATCTGAAGGTGTCCTACGGCTCTGCTAAGATCGTCAAAACCTCGGAGGACGGCAAGGTGGATAACCTCACCTTTACCCTCACCGGCAACGGCATCAATCAGACCGTCAAGACCAACTCCAAGGGCGAGATTCAGATCGACAACCTGATGCCCGGTGTCTACACCGTGACCGAGATGGATTACGACAAGTATGAGCCGCAGGAGTCCCGCCGTGTGACGGTGGTTTCCGGTCAGATTTCAACCGTGACCTTCAACAACAAGCTCAAGCGTGGAGATTTGCAAATCATCAAGTCCTCGGAGGACAATCTCAACGAGGGCGTGACCTTCCACCTTTACGGCACTTCACTCTCCGGCATTGCCGTGGATGAGTACGCTGTGACCAATTCGGACGGCGTGGCGACCTTTGAAAATGTCCTCATTTCCGGTTCCACACCTTATACCGTGGAGGAAGTGGACACTGCTGTTCGCTATGTTGTTCCCGAAGCGCAGTCTGCACCTATCAACTGGAACGAGGTCACGAACCGTAGCTTCCTCAATATTTTGAAGAAGTTTTCCGTGACCGTGACCAAGAGTGATGCTGAAAACGGCTCTGCACAGGGCGACGCTTCTCTTGCCGGTGCTGTTTACGGCATCTATAAGGGCGAAACCCTTGTTGATACCTACACCACCGACAAAAACGGGCAGTTCGTTACCAAGGAGTATATCTGCGATAACGACTGGACAGTGAGAGAAATCACTCCCTCTGAGGGTTATCTGCTTGATACCACCGTCCATAAGGTCGGTGCAGAGCCGCAGCTTTATACCGTGGAGCATAATCAAACGGCAAATGATGTGACCGAGCAGGTCGTAAAGGGCAATATTGCCATCATCAAGCACACCGATAACGGTGATACGCAGATCGAAACACCCGAAAATGGTGCCGAGTTTGCGGTGCATTTGAAAGCCGCTGGTAGCTACGAGGTTGCAGAGGACACCGAGCGTGATTACCTCACCTGTGATGAAAACGGCTTTGCCCAGACCAAGGATATGCCTTACGGCATCTACACCGTCCATCAGGTATCCGGCTGGGAAGGCAGCGAGCTGATGCCCGACTTTGATGTGTTCATTTCTCAGAATGGGGCGACTTATCGCTACCTTATCAACAACGCACCCTTTAACAGCTTCATCAAAATCGTGAAGCAGGACGCAGAAACCGGAAAGACCATTCCTTACGCCGGTGCGGGATTTAAGATTTATGACCCGGACGGCAACCCCGTAACAATGACCTTCACTTACCCGACGCCCACCACCATTGATGTGTTCTATACCAATGCAGAAGGTTCTCTTGTCACGCCGGAAAAGCTGTCCTTTGGAAAGGGATACTCTATTGTCGAGGTACAGGCTCCCTATGGCTATGTTCTCGATGAAACGCCCGTGTACTTCGATGTCACGGAGGATAATTCCACAGAAGAAAGCGGGGTTACGGTAGTAAAAGTGGATAAGCCCAATATGGCACAGAAGGGCACCATCACCGTGGAAAAAACCGGCGAGGTGTTCTTCGGCGTTTCCGTCATCGGCGGCGCAGATGAAAGCGGAAACGAACTGCCCACCATCTATCAGCCGCAGTATGAAAAGCGTGGACTTCCCGGTGCGGTCTATGAGATCGTCGCCGCAGAGGACATTACTACGCCGGACGGCACTGTCCGAAATCAGAAGGGTGAGGTCGTGGACACCGTAACTACCGACGAAAACGGTGTCGCTACCAGCCGGGAACTCTATCTCGGCAAATATGAGGTGCGAGAGATCACAGCACCCCACGGGATGGTGCTCAATCCCGAACCCCATTCCGTTGAGCTTGTCTACGCCGGCCAGAGCGTTGCCGTAACAGAAACGGCGACTTCGTTCGAGAACGAGCGACAGACGGCGGAAATCAGCCTTGTGAAATCCCTTGAAGCGAATGAGCTGTTCGGCATCGGCACAAACGGCGAGCTGAAGAACATCTCCTTCGGGCTGTATGCCGCCGAGGAAATCGTCAGCACCAGCGGCACATCCATTCCCGCAGACGGACTGATTGAGATCATCACGCTGAATGAGGACGGCACGGCAATGGCCAAGACCGACCTGCCGCTTGGCAGCTACTATGTGAAGGAGCTTGCCACCGACAGTCATTATCTGCTGTCCGATACTAAGTACCCCGTGACCTTTGAATACGCCGGTCAGGATATTGCCGTTGTGAAGATTAGCGCCAATGACGGGAAAACCATCGAGAATGACCTGATTTACGGCTCCGTTTCCGGCAAAAAGGTCGATGAGAACGGCAACGCCCTCGGCGGTGCGCTGATCGGTCTGTTCCGCACAGACGACGGCGAGTTTACAAAAGAAACTGCGATTATGACTGCCACTTCTGCCGAAGATGGCAGCTTTTCTTTTGAGGGCATCCCTTACGGCACTTGGTATGTCCGTGAGATCGAACAGCCCGCCGGCTTCGTGCTGGATGACACCATCTATCCCGTGACCATCGGCGCAGCCGGGCAGGTCGTGGAGATCGAAATCGTCAACAGGTATGTCCGTGGAAACATCCATCTGACCAAGGTGGATTCCGAATATCCTGACAATAAGCTGACCGGAGCAACCTTTGAGGTCTACAAGGACAGTAATGCAAACGGCAAGCTGGACGACGGTGATGAGCTGCTCGGCACACTGACCGAAAAGGAAAAGGGCGAATACAGTATGAACGACTTGTTCTACGGTCGCTACTTTGTCAAGGAAACCAAAGCCCCGGAGGGCTTTGTCCTCGATACCGGTGTGTATGAAGTGATGATCGACACCAACGGCAAGACCTACGAAGTGGAGAACAAGGCAGGTGTCGGCTTCATCAATGATGCTATGCGAGGCAACCTGAAAATCGTCAAGACCTCCTCTGATGGCAAGGTCAAGGGCTTTGCTTTCCGAGTCACCGGAGCAAACGGATATGACATTATCCTTGAAACCAATGACAGAGGTGAGATTTTCATTGACGGGCTTCGCATCGGGGACTATACCATTTCTGAGGTAAGCAACTCGGCTTCTTCGATGTATGTCCTGCCTGCCGACAAGAAGGCAACGGTCAAACTCGGCTCCACGACCATTGTGGAGATGCACAATGTGTTGCGTGATACACCCAAGACTGGCGACACTACCAATCTGCCGCTGCTCTACGTCCTTGCAGGACTGTCCGCAGTGGGCATCGCTGTGTGCGGCGTTATCGGCTTCAGGAAAAAGAAAAAGGAGGATCGTAACTAATGGAACCTAAAACCATCGTGGCTATCGTACTGGTAGCCTTTATCATCGGCGGCTTTATCTTCTTGCAGACTAGATCGAAAAACAAGAAGTGAGCTGATTATCCAAGGGGCGGAGCAAAAACTCCGCCCCTTTTCTACTACCCGAAGGAGGGATTCAATGAATCAACAGAATACCGTGGAAAGCCGGGTGCTTTCTATCTTGAAGGACTGTCCGAGAGCAAGGTTCGACGATATGATCCTGATTATGCACTACTACAACCGCTATGCGACTTATCTCAGAGCCGGCGAACTGCCTCTCAATGACCTTGCATTCAACTACAAAGTCTACGGACTGCCGTGCTTTGAAACCATCCGCAGGGCAAGGCAGCGTGTGCAGTCGCTTTTTCCGGAATACTCCCGCAACGCTGAGCAGGATGATATGGTTATCATCATCGGCATTCTCTGAGGTAACGGCTATGGAAAATGAAAAGAGAAAGGTCGGTGATTACACCGTCCTCTGCGCCGTGAATATCGGCTCCCGTGAAATCATCCTTGCCGAGAATGAGCAGAGTACCAACGGAGAACGCTTCCTCTGCTGCTACGGAGAGCGCAACGACATATTTGAAAAGTTTACCGAGTGTGCTGTTGGTGACGACTATATTGATGCAGCGCTGTTCTTTGCAGAGCGCATCAAGCAAGATGCCGAGAGGTTTCGGGAAGAGGTTGAAAAGCTGGATATTCCTGTGACGGTTATCACCCAAGCGGACTGCATCCCCGACCACTATAAGAACGACATCAACGGCAAAATCATCGCCATCAACCCGGCAATCCTCAAGCCGGAGTATCAAAGAGCAGATCGACAGCTTTTCCTTGTGACCGGTGGCTTCGGCGCTTCAGCAAATGCCCGTGGCAGCGCCGTATTTTGCAAAAATCTCTATGACGGCAAGAATACCCGTTATGAGCGTATGGATGTGCTGGGTGAAGTAAAGCCGGAGCGTATGCCTGATTGGGCAAAAGAAAAAGCGGCTGCTTTTAGCCGCACAATTCAAGAAAAAGACCACGAGCGATAAGGAGGTAAACATCTATGGCAACAAAGAAAACCGCAGCCGAACAGGGCTTGCAGCAGAAAATGAAGGTGCTGGCAAAGCTATTTGAGGCAGGTTGCAAAACCGAAAAGGATCTGAAGGCGTTGACGCTACCCACGATCCTGAAAATCCCCGATGTAACGGTGGCAGATATGACTATCATCACCGAGCTTCAGGAGCAGGTAGCAAAGAATCGCCTCTTTTCTTACTTGGGAGGTGACACGGATGAGCCAAGCGACCCGACCGAATGACCGGCATATCATCTGGAGCGATATGCACCTTGATGTGGATGACTGGTGGGAGGGCTATAAGGAATTCCTTGAAATAAACGAGCTGGACGCTGACCCCAACGATGAGCAGGCACTCTACGAATGGATGGTGGAAACCAATGGTGACTACCTCTCCGACGAACGGGTGAACCTGAACATCCAGCTTTCCCAGCCCATTATCGTCATTGGCGACATCGGCAGATGGAACGGCAGAGTGATGGGCTACAAGGACATCCCATCCGGCAACATCCGAGATTGCCTGTATGCCGACACCGACTATACCGAATGGTATGTAGATAAGTACGGCGATCTTCGTGCCGATGCTATTCATCACGATGGCACAAATCACTATCTCTACCGTGTGTTCAAAGACGGCGTTTCCGAAACACAGATGGAGAACCTGAGAGATAAAATCTATCACGGCAAAGCTACACGAGCCGATATTACCCGGCTGACCCGGCGACTTGGGGATGAGATCGCCGCCGTTTACGGCTTTGACATCCCGAAACAACGAACACCGCAAGAAAGGGGCGCAAGATAATGACAGATTTCACACTGCGACCGCTGACCGTTCCCGAACGCAAATACACCTATGCTCAAAGCTCGCAGCTTCAAGGGCAGACAGGCAATATCGGTTATCTGCGTGGGGACTTCGGCTCAAGCGGCGATCAGTTTTATACCACTTGGTTTGATACCCGACCGCAATGGAAAAGCGATGAGTTCAAGCGGGACTTGGATGATGTAATCAACGCCCTGCGCTCCGAGGAGTACGGACTGCTTCAAAGCCGTTCTCAGATGGTGCGTTATGGGCGTGAGAACAAGGAAAGCGAAATGCAGGGTGCTTATACCACTGAGTTCGGCTTCCGAGCAGATACCGAGAAATATGCGTTCGTGCTTCGCTGTAATCCAACGAGGGGCGACTATAACTTCTACTGCCTCTGCTATGTAAAGGAATTGCTGGACAAGCACATCGAAGAAGCCAACCGGGATATTCGCTTTATTGACAGCCACTATAAAGAGCTGTTCCGTATTCCGGACGGAGAGCGCATCATTGTGACCGACCGTGACGGTAAGACGGAAAGCTATCCCTGCCGCTATATTGACAACTATCACACAGAGGTCGGACGCAATCTCTTTCACATTTGCGAGTTTGCCGAGCGTATGGAGCAAGGCGGCTGTACCTACGCTCCTATGGAGCCGCCCTTGCCTCCGATGTGCTATTCCATACTCCCGTCTACCGGCGAAGTCATTCAAATCGACCGCTGGCAAAAGGGCTATACCGCCACAAGTTTTAACGATGGGAACCGTGCGGAGAACGAAGCAATCAAAGACAAGTTCAATGAAAAGCTGGGTGTCAGCAAGGCGCAGGAGCAGGCAATGCTCGCCGGTTCTATGATCCGGTGGGACTCCATTGCCGCCAAACCCAAGAGCTATGATGAGAACGGCAAAGCCATCAAGCCAAAAGACTATGAACGATAAGGAGGTGTCCGCCGATGGCACGAAAATACGACTTCATCTCGGAGCTGTATAACCGAACCTGTAAAACGGTCGTTGCAAGCCCCGCAAGCTGGGAAGCATTTCTCCGCTCTGCCTGCTACAACTACCGCCTGCGCTTTGATGAGCAGCTTTTGGTTCACGCACAGCGACCGGACGCCACCGCAGTCCTTCAGATCGACGACTGGAACCAAAAGTTCGGGCGATGGGTCAACCGTGGAGCACACGGCATTGCCGTTTTTGAGGATGCCGACCAACGCCGCCAGCGGCTTGTCCACTACTTCGATATTTCCGACACGCATCCCAGCCGCTTTTCCCGCAGAGTTCCCATTTGGCAAATGCGGGACGAATACACGGCAGAAGTGATCGACACGCTGGAAAGCACCTTTGGTGAACTGGACGATAAGGAAACCCTTGCCGTTGCCATCGAGTCGGCGGCAAGAAACGCCGTAGAGGACAACATCCCCGACTATCTCCCCGACCTTCTTTACAGCGTGAAAGACAGCTTCCTGGACGGCGTATCCGAAGAAGAAATCACCCACATTTTCAAAACGGCGGTGCGAAATAGCGTCGCCTATATGACGATGACCCGCCTGGGCATTGAAGCCGGAGAATACTTTGAACCCGATGATCTTCGGGATGTGGTGAATTTTACGACGCCTGCCACGCTGAACGCCCTCGGCTATGCCACCAGCGATATTGCGGAGATGGGACTTGCGGAGATTTCCCGTACCATTCTTGCCCTCGACCGTCAAAATCGCATAATTGCAGAGAAAACCAAAGCCGATTACAATGTAGGCAAAGAAAAAACCGAAAGGAGTCCTGACGATGAACGAGATCACTTACACGATGCAGGGGGATTATCTGCTCCCCAATCTGACAATGCCGGAGCAGCCGGAGCTGTCGATGGGCAGGTACGCCCGGATGCGGAAGAAGTTCCTGAAGGAGCATCACAAGGTACGCTACTACAACCTGCTGACGAGCTGCACCCTAAACGAGCATCTGAACGACACGGAGCGCAGAGCGAACGAGCTGGAACAGATGCTGACGGAGCAGATGGCAGCGTCGGAGGGTGTGACGGAGAGCCTGAAAGCGATGGATATGATGAGCTGGGTTCGAAAGATGAACAGCATCAAGAGCCGGGTTCAGGAAATCGTGATGTCGGAGGTAATCTTCGCTTAGACTATTACGACCGAAGCCACGAGGATAAAAGCCTGCCGTTTTTCGGCGGCGACGATACCGTTCGTGAAATCCTCGGTACTACGCCGCACCTGAAAGCGAGTAAGGACGAGATACGGGCATTCTTTGAAGCAACCGCTGATAGGGATGCCCGTACTTCTTATATCAAGAGCATTTTCAACAACGACTACACCGAGGTCATTCTGAGCGACGGACGGCGTGTGGGCTATAAGACCTATCAGAATGTGTTGCAGCTTTGGGAAGGCAGTTATCTTTCCCGCACAGCGCAGAGCTTCTATGACTGGGGCGTAATTGCCCAGCACTTTGAAGCGATGCGGCTGCTTGGTGAGTTGCAGGACACGATGAAGCCATTGCCGTCCATCGACGGGCAGTTGAGCTTGATGACAGCAGGAGCAGAGGAGCGAAAGTCCTCTGCTTTTACTTTCTCTCAGGAGATCATCGACGCTATTCTCACCCGTGGCAGCGGCATTTCTGAGGGGAAAATGCGAATCTATGAGCAGTTCCAAAAGAGCCTGTCTGCAAAGGAAAATGCCGACTTTCTGAAAAATGAATACGGCTGGGGCGGTGCTTATCCCGTAATTGTCGGTGCAGGCATTGATGAGCAGCACGACGGTAAGGGTATCCGTATTTCTAAAGGCATCGGAAGCGATAAACCTCATATCGACCTGAAATGGAGTCAGGTAGAGAAGCGCATTGCCGAGCTGATAAAACTCGACCGTTACCTGAACCCCAAGGAAAAGGCACAGTACCCTGCGTGGCTGCAAAAGCAGGAGGAACGCCGTGCAGCACTTACCGAGGAACGAAGAAACAGAGAAATCTTGTCTACCGCACCGTCCGAAAAGACGGAGCCGGAAAACGAGCGATACGAATACCATCTCGGCAGCACCGTCTATCTCGGCGCAAACGAGTATGAAATCCTGTCCTTTGATGATGAGCGTGTAATGCTCTATGATACGCAGTTTCCGCTTTTCAACAAGGAAATGACGAGAGCTGAATTCGACAGCAAGGTGCAGGAGAACCCACTGAATGACCATTTGAAGGTCGCTAATAAACAGTCCGAAGAAAAGGCGGTCGAGTTCGACATCGGGATGGGCTATCTCGGCAACGGACTGACCGTTTGGAATCGTGCCGTGGAGGTCAATGGGGACTATCAGAACATTGCCCATATCTCCCCCGAAGGTGAGATCACCTTCTATGTGCAGGACTTGCCGCAGAGCGTTGTGGAGCGTATCAGACAGGCGGCAGAAAGAGAAAAGCCAAAGGATGCTGCTTTGCCGGAGTTCTATCAGGCGTATCTTAAAACCAAAGCAGACAATCCGAGTAGCCTTTTGCTGTATCAGGTGGGTGATTTCTTTGAAGCCTATGCTGATGATGCAGGGGTCGTCGGGTCTGCTCTTGACTTGACGCAGACGACCCGTGCCGTCGATCACAACACCCGTGTCCAAATGGTAGGATTTCCGCAGCACCGCTTGGAAACCTACCTTACAATGCTGACCGACAGAGGGTACGATGTTGAGGTCAACTCTTTGGAGGACGGCGAACGCAGTACCCGTACCGTGGTTTCCACCACAAAGGAAGCTCCAGTCGAGTCCAAACCTATCGGCAGGATCGACTATCTCGGCACGGACGGCAAGGTCGGTGAAAGTATCGAGTACACCAGCCCGTATAGCTTTGAGAAGGACATCAAGGAGGAAAACTACTACGGTGTGCCGATGAGTATTGTTCTGTATAAGGACAAGGACGGCAACACCATTCCGCACAGTTTTATCACCCAGCTTGATCCACCGCCCAAGGGCTTTGAGATCATCGACAGCCCGTATTTGCCGGAAAATCCTCTGGACAAGGCGAAGCATCTCATTGATGATTTTTGCTGTGAGGAGTATCAGCGTGAGGATGGTGCGGACTATACCGACCTTGCTGATGTCGGCGTTGCCTACACCACGACTGAGGACGACAAGCACGAAATACAGGCAAGGGTCAACCTTGTGGATTTCCGCATCGAAACTCTTGCAGACGGCAAGGTCGTCCGCAGTGTGCAGTATTCGTCCATTGAAGAACTGACAGAAAAAGGACTGCAAGCATTGTCCTTTGACGACCTTGTTTATCTCTCCGAGGAAGAATTGGCACAGGTGGAAGCACCCCTTACCCCTGTTTGGGAGCATCCGAAGAAAAGCCGGGTGCAGACCTTTGATATTCATCCCGAAATCCCAATGGAAGACCGTCATACCTTTGACCTTGCTTCTCACGAGGTCGAGGATGTCAACAAGAAGGAGCGTTTCCACCGCAACTATACGGCGATCACCGTTCTGAAAAGGTGTCAGGAAGAAAACCGCTTCGCCACACCGGACGAGCAGATCATTCTTTCCAAGTATGTTGGCTGGGGCGGTATTCCCGAAGCCTTTGATGAGAGAGCCGGTTCTTGGCAGACAGAGTTCGGGATGCTGAAAAACATCCTGACACCGGAGGAATACGCTTCCGCAAGAGAAAGCACTCTGACCGCTTTCTACACGCCGCCAACGGTTATCAATGCCGTGTATAAGGTGATGAAACAGCTTGGATTCCGTGAGGGCAACATCTTGGAACCGTCCTGCGGCATCGGGCATTTTATCGGTATGCTTCCCGAAGAAATGAAGGAAAGCAAGATCTACGGTGTGGAGCTGGATACGGTTTCTGCCGGTATCGCACAGCAGTTATATCAAAAGTCCTCTATCGCCGCACAGGGCTTTGAGGAAACCAACCTCCCCGACAGCTTCTTTGATGCGGTTGTGGGTAATGTGCCTTTCGGGGATTTCAAAGTCCCTGACAAGCGGTACGACAAGCATAAATTCCTCATCCACGATTATTTCTTTGCAAAATCCTTAGATAAGCTCCGTCCGGGCGGCGTAATGGCGCTCATTACGAGCAAGGGTACGATGGATAAGGAAAACTCCGCTGTCCGAAAGTATATTGCTCAGCGAGCTGACCTGCTCGGTGCTATCCGTTTGCCGAATAACACCTTTAAGGGCAACGCCGGAACGGAGGTCGTTTCGGACATTCTTATTCTGCAAAAGCGTGACCGCATTGTGGATATAGAGCCGGATTGGGTACAGCTCGGCACGGATGAAAACAGTATCCTGATGAACAGGTACTTTGTTGAGCATCCCGAAATGATACTCGGAGAGATGAAAATGGTGTCGGGGCGTTTCGGTCCCGAAGCCACCTGCGTACCTTACGAGGGGGCAGACCTTGCCGAGCAACTCAGCGAAGCCGTTTCCAATATTCACGGTGAGTTGACCGCATATGAGGTGGAGGATGAACTTGCTGAGGAGGACAATTCCATTCCCGCAGATCCCACCGTCCGCAACTTCTCCTATACGGTGCTGGACGATAAAATCTACTTCCGAGAAAACAGCCGTATGGCTCCGGTGGAGGTATCGGCTACCGCAGAGAACCGCATAAAGGGTATGATCCGCATCCGTGATTCGGTCAGAAAGCTGATTGAATTGCAGACAGAGGATTATCCCGACTCGGAAATCAAAGCGGAGCAGGAGCAATTAAACGCTCTTTATGATACCTTTTCCAAGCAGTACGGACTTATCAACAGCCGTGCCAACATCTCTGCCTTTTCGCAGGACAGTTCCTTTTCTCTGCTCTCGGCTCTTGAGGTCTTGGGCGATGAAGGACAGCTTGAACGCAAGGCGGATATATTCTACAAGCGAACCATCAAGCCACATACCCCGGTCACTTCCGTAGATACCGCCAGTGAAGCACTTGCCGTGTCTATGGGCGAAAAAGCCCGTGTGGATATGGATTATATGTGCGAGCTGACCGGCAAGACCGAGGAAGAAATCTTTGCGGACTTGAAGGGCGTTATCTTTCTGAACCCGATGTACGGGTACGGCAATTCCACGCAGGCAAAGTACCTGATGGCGGACGAATACCTCTCCGGCAATGTCCGGGAAAAGCTGGTACTCGCCCGAAAGTCGGCGGAGCTTTACCCCGAAGATTACACCGTCAATGTGGAAGCACTGGAACGGGTACAGCCGAAAGACCTGACCGCCAGCGAGATCGCTGTTCGGCTTGGTGCTACTTGGCTGCCGACCGAAATTGTCGAACAGTTTATGTTTGAGTTCTTGGGGACACCGAGGTACGCACAGTGGAACATCAAGGTTCATTTCTCTGCCTATACCGGCGAGTGGAATATTGAGGGTAAGTCCTATGACCGCAGCAATGTGAAGGCATACAGTACCTACGGTACGGGGCGCATCAACGCCTATAAGATCATCGAGGAAACCCTGAATCTGAAGGATGTCCGCATCTTCGACTATGTAGAGGACGCAGACGGCAAAAAGAAAGCCATTCTGAACAAGAAGGAAACGGCAATCGCACAGGCAAAGCAGGAGCTTATCAAGCAGGGCTTTCAGGATTGGGTATGGTCTGACCCCGAACGCAGAGAACAGCTTTGCATCCTTTACAACGAAAAATTCAACAGTCTGCGTCCCCGTGAGTACGATGGAAGCCACATCGTTTTCAGCGGTATGAACCCGGAAATCGAGCTTCGGGAACACCAAAGAAATGCGGTGGCACACATCCTTTACGGCGGGAACACGCTGCTTGCACACGCCGTGGGCGCAGGGAAAACCTTCGAGATGGTTTCGGCGGCGATGGAGTCCAAACGGCTCGGATTGTGCAGTAAATCCCTGTTTGTCGTACCCAATCACCTCACCGAGCAGTGGGCTTCGGAGTTCTTACAGCTTTATCCCTCAGCCAACATTTTGGTGGCAACGAAGAAAGACTTTGAAACCAAGAACCGCAAAAAGTTCTGCGGCAGAATTGCCACCGGCGATTACGATGCCATCATTATCGGGCATTCGCAGTTCGAGAAAATACCGATGTCCATTGAACGGCAGCGGGCGATCCTCGAACAGCAGCTTGATGAGGTAACGGAGGGCATTACGGAACTGAAAAAGAACCGTGGTGATAACTTCTCCGTAAAACAACTGGAGCGCACAAAGAAATCTGTCAAGCAGAAGCTCGATAAGCTCAACGACCAATCCAAAAAGGATGATACAGTGACCTTTGAGGAGTTGGGTGTTGATAGACTCTTTATTGATGAAAGTCACTACTACAAGAACCTGTTTCTCTTTACAAAAATGCGGAATGTAGGCGGCATTGCTCAAACCGAAGCGATGAAATCCAGCGACCTCTTTATGAAATGCAGGTATTTGGACGAACTGACCGGAGGGCGTGGGACAGTATTTGCGACAGGAACGCCGATCTCCAATTCGATGGTCGAGCTTTACACCATTCAGCGGTACTTGCAGTACAATACCCTTGTTCAGAACAACTTGCAGCACTTCGATGCCTGGGCTTCCACTTTCGGAGAAACCATTACGGCAGTAGAACTTACACCCGAAGGAACGGGATACCGAGCTAAAACACGCTTTGCCCGCTTCTACAATTTACCGGAACTGATGGCGATGTTCAAGGAAATCGCAGACATCAAAACAGCGGATATGCTTGACCTGCCAGTGCCGAAAGCGGTCTTTCACAACATCTCGGTGAAGCCCTCTGAAATCCAAAGGGATATGGTTGCGGGGCTTGCGGAAAGAGCCGAAAGGGTGCGGAACGGTATGGTTGATGCAAGAGTGGATAATATGCTCAAGATCACAAACGACGGCAGAAAGCTGGCACTTGACCAGCGGCTTATCAATCCGTTGCTCCCTGATTTTGAGGACAGCAAGCTCAACGCCTGCGTGGACGCTATGTTTGAAACTTGGGAGCGTGGCAGAGAGAAGCGGTTGACCCAGCTATTTTTCTGCGACCTGTCTACGCCGAAAAACGACGGCTCCTTCAATGTCTATGACGACATTCGACAGAAGCTGATTGCCCGTGGCGTACCCGCCGATGAGATAAAGTTCATCCACGAAGCAGATACCGAAGCAAAGAAGCTGGAGCTGTTCAAGAGGGTACGCCGAGGGGATGTCCGCATCCTGATGGGCAGTACGCAGAAGATGGGAGCCGGTACGAATGTACAGAACAAACTTGCCGCATCCACCGACCTTGATTGCCCGTGGCGACCCTCTGACTTGGAACAGCGGCTCGGCAGAAGTATCCGGCAAGGCAACGAAAATGCAGAGGTTCACATCTACCGTTTTGTAACGGAAGAAACCTTTGATGCCTACTTGTATCAGCTCGTGGAAGGCAAGCAGAAGTTCGCTTCGCAGATAATGACCAGCAAATCGCCGGTGCGATCCTGCGAGGATATTGACGAAACCGCACTGTCTTACGCTGAAATCAAAATGCTGGCGACCGGCAATCCCCACATCAAAGAGAAGATGGACTTGGACATTCAGGTTCAGAAGTTGCGGCTCTTAAAGTCCAGCTTCCTTTCCGAAAAATATGCTTTGGAGGATAAGATCATCAAGTTCTATCCGCAGGAGATCGCACGGCGGGCTGATGTGATTGCGGGATTGAAATCCGATATGGAAAGAGTGGCAGAGCACCCTAAGCCGTCTGATGAAACCTTTGTTGGTATGACGGTCAAGGGTGCTTTCTATTCAGAGAAAGCGGATGCCGGCAATGCCATCTTGGAGGCGTGTAAGGCAATGACAAATCCCGACCCCATCCCCCTCGGTGAGTACCGTGGCTTTACGATGGAACTGTACTTTGAAGCAAGAGAATACAAAGTGCGGCTCAAGGGTGAGCTTGGCTATCCCGTAACCCTCGGCACGGACACCTTCGGTAATATCACCCGCTTGGATAATGCGCTGGAGGGGCTTCCAAAGCGTTTGGAGATGAACGAAATGGAGCTTGATAACCTCAAAAAGCAGTTTGAAACTGCGAAGGTCGATGTGGAAAGACCGTTCCCGCAGGAGGAAGAATTGAAAGCCAAGACCGACCGGCTGAACGAACTCAACGCTCTGCTCAATGTGGATAAGCGTGAGAACGAGATCGTTGGCGGTGAACCCGATGAGGGTGAAGAACCGCCCGAAAAGAAACCGAGGGACTTGGAACGCTGATTAATGCGGTATGGGAATGATCTCATACTGCCGACACATAGCCGCTTGGTTTTCAAAAGAAATCAGGCGGCTATTTCTATTTTGAAGGAGGTGTTCGCTATGAACGAAACAGATTACAACGCTCGACTCTACGAGAAAATGAAAGCCGAGCAGGACAAATACCGGGACTGGCTTGTGCGTCAGGAGCCGTCCGAAATCCTCGATCATACCTACGAATACACGATGCGGGAGGACATCGTAATGTGTATGGAGGAGCTGGAGCTTGAGCCGGAAAAGGCAAGAGCTTTGCTTCGTTCCCCTTGTCCTCTGAGTGATGTGTATAAGGAGTTCCGGGACAGAGAAACCGAGCATATGGATACCATCCGGGACTCCATCGAAACGGAAGCGGATAAGAGCCTGCAACGGCAGGAGAAGAAACAGCAACGGGAAAGCAGGTGATTTTATGCCGTATATCCCACCGGAGGTGGTGGAACAGGCACGGCAAATCGACCTGTTGACCTATCTGCAAAGCTGTGAGCCACAGGAGCTTGTCCGCATTTCCGGCAACAATTATACCACCCGCACCCACGACAGCTTGAAGATTTCCAACGGCAAGTGGATGTGGTGGTCACAACGCATCGGCGGCTGCAATGCCCTTGACTATCTTGTGAAAGTCAAGGGCTGTTCTTTTGTAGAAGCGGTCGAAACACTGATGGGAAAGGCGGCGGTGATGCCGTCGGTGACGGTCAAGCCCAAGCAGAAAGCGGAGCCGAAAATCTTGCTTCTGCCGGATAAAAGTGCTTCCACAGAAAGAATTACAGAGTATCTTTTCGGCAGGGGCATCGACTATTCCATCATCCAATACTGCATTGACAAGGGGCTGATTTTCGAGAGCCTGCCGTATCACAATCTTGTGTGCGTGGGCTTTGATGAGAAGAATACCCCTCGCTATGCGTCCTACCGAGCGACCAATGACCGCCGTGTTTTGGGTGACTGCTCCGGCAGTGACAAGCACTATTCTTTTCGGATCGCAGACAGCGAGAGCAGTACGGTGCATCTCTTTGAGTGTGCCATTGACCTGCTTTCCTATGCGACGCTTGAAAAGATGGCGGGCAGAGATTGGCGGAAAGACAACCTCGTTTCCCTCGCCGGTGTGTATCTGCCCAAAGAGAGAATCGAGGACAGCACTACACCTGCGGCTCTTGTGAAGTACCTTGATGAGAAGCCGCAGATAAAGAAAATCTTCCTGCACTTCGATAACGATAATGCCGGGAGAAAAGCCAGCCTTGCGCTAAAAACCATATTGCCGAGCAAGTATGAAGTCATTGACAGCCCTCCGCCCTGCGGCAAGGACTACAATGACTTTCTTTGTTTCCAGCTCGGTATCCACCGCAACAAAACCAAAGAAAGGGCGAATGAACGATGACTGAGTTTAGCATTTATCAGATCAATGTGGACAGGGATGCCGCCAATGTGTGCTTCATCGGAATGGAATCCCTCAAAAGAATCAAAGGCACTAAGGAGGTCAACGCAGCCGCTTACGACAGAGTTTATGACGGCAAAATGGACTGCATCTCCCTCGAAAGCATCTATCAGAAATTCAATGTTGACCATCCTGCCGACTACAAGGGACGCTCTCTTTCTGTGTCGGATGTAGTCGAAATCAGGGAGAGCGACACCCTGAATCCCGGCTTCTACTTCGTGGACAGCATCGGGTTCAAGTCGATTTCTTTCGACAAATCGCTCTGCAAGGAGCCGGTAGAAGCAGGCAGCGGGAAGATTTCCGCCCTGCTTGTGGAGCCGAACAAGTACCCCAAGATGATCGAGATCGACGACACCTTGGAAGCAATGCAGGTAGTTGTTGGCGGCGACATTGAGGAATATATGCCTTTTGAAGATGAGGTCGCCATTATCTGCAATGAGGAGGGCAAGGTCAATGGACTGACCCCGAATCGGGCGGTTTATGGAGAGCCACAAGCCGTTGAAATGACCTTTGCCGAGATGCGTAGCCGCTTTTGTGAAGCGGAAAATGAGGGCAAAGAACACCTTTCCGGCTATATCGTTTTCACGCAGGACAGCTTTGACAAGCCATACGATGAGAGGTCAAGAACCTATGGCGTTAGCTCCAACAACAAGGCGTTTCAGGCTGGAATGGGTGGCTATTCCATCTTCGGGTCGTGCCTTGACGGAACTGACCCGTGCGTCAGACTGGACGGTTATATGTTTGGCGAGAACGCTTGGAAAATTGAAAAGTGTTATATGATGGAGCCTTCCCGTGAGATGCTGGACATTATCTGCGGGAAGTTTTTCATTGCTTACGCACCTTTCGATGCAGAGAGGTTCCAGTCCCTCCCGCCTGACCTTGCGGAGAAATACCGTGAGAAATTCAAATACCCCGAACGCTTTATGAGAGTCAACAATGAGATCGTAGCTGTGCCTTTTAAGCCCGTCAGGGCGGACAAAGAACGCTGATCTCAATGAGAACGGGGTTCCCCCGAACGCTCTGTATTATCTTAACGAGCAGACTGTTTTTACTCCTACCGGGCAAAAACAGTAAATCGCTTGTTAGGGGAACCCCCTAATACCCCGTGCAAGAAGCACCACACATTTCAAAAGAAAGGATGAAATCCATTTATGAAAAGAACGATTAAGAAGCAGTTTTGGTTTTCTCGTGACGAAGCGCAGGACTTGCAGAAGAAAGCAAAGAAAACCTGCCTGTCTGAAGCGGCGCTCGTCCGTCTGTTGCTCCGTGGTTATGAGCCGAAGGAGAAGCCCGACGACCGTTTCTACGATGCGATGCGGGAGTTCTCCGCCATCGGCAATAACATCCATCAGATCTCTGTTAAGGCAAATGCCCTCGGCTTTATCGACACGCAGAAGCTGAACAGTGAGTTGGATCGTCTGCACAAGTTTCAGGCAGATATGGAGCGTCAGTTTCTTCGACCCGGCGAGAGCAACCTGAAATGGCAGTAAGTAAGCTGTGGCCGGTCACGGTTCGCCTTGCGACCGTTCTCGACTACGCTTCCAATCCTGAGAAAACCACAAAGTCAAAGTCGAAGTACAGCGACGCCGATTATCAGGCACTCCGTGATGTAGTCGCTTATGCAAAAGACGGAGAGAAAACAGAACGGGAGTTGTTCTGTGAGGGCATCCACTGTAATCCGCAAACTGCCCGTGAGCAGTTCATCACGGTGAAAGAGCAATTCGACAAGCCGGATGGCATCCAAGCCTATCACGGTTATCTCAGCTTTGAGGAAATCGACATCACACCGGAGCTTGCACAGCAGGTCGGTATGGCGTTCGCAGAAAGAATGTGGGGCGACCGGTTTCAAGTTCTTGTGACAACGCATCTGAATACGGAGCATCTTCACTGCCACTTCGTTGTGAACTCCGTTTCGTTCAGGGACGGCAAGCGATTGCAGAACAAAGAGAAAGCGTGGTGGTACTTCCGCCATATTGCCGATGAGGTCTGCTTGGAACACGGACTGTCCGTGGTACAGAACCCAGAAGCCTATCAGTCGCCCCGTATCCTGACTCAAAAGGATAAAGCTGGTATGCCTACACGCTATAACCTCGCCCGTGCCGCCTTGGATGAAGCCATCGCAATGAGCCACAACCTCAGACAGCTTGAATACCATCTTTCTGAAATGGGCTACACACTCGGCTCCAATCCCAAGCGAAAGTATTGGACGATCACGGGCAAGGGTGATGAACGCCCGATCCGATTGCACAGGCTCGGTGAGGAATACACCAAAGAGCACATTACGCAGCGGCTCATTGAAAACCGTGACAACATCGACTTCGAGCCGTTTCAGCCTAAAACCTACCGACCGAAGCAATACCGGCTCAGAACACGGAGCGACAGAATTGGAAAAGTCGGCGGTCTGTATGGGTTGTACCTTTACTACTCCTACCGGCTCGGCTATCTGCCGAAGTACAAGGCAGGACAACAGAATCAAGCACGAGTTCACTACCTTTTCAAAGAAGATTTGATGAAGATAGATGAACTCACCAAACAAGTCACGCTGCTCGGCAAGCACCACATCGGTACAGACGAGCAGCTTTTTTCATATCAGCACTCGGTCGAGGAGCAAGTCAAGACCTTAACTGCCGACAGAACGCACCTCCGAAATGAAATACGAAAAGTGAACATCACAGATGCAGAGCTGTCACAGGCAAAGGCAAGTATCTCGCTTCTTACCGAGAAGTTGAAGGAACTACGCAAGGAAGTCAAGCTCTGTCAGGACATCGCCATCCGTTCCAAGGTCATCGAGGAAAAGGTGGGTGCAGTCCGAGCAGAGGAAGAAAAATCAAAACGAAAGGAGAACCGCAACTATGAACAACGGCGGTGATGCGGCTGAACAGGTCGTCAGGCTCTCGCTTGAAGGCTTTGAAGTTGCCGCAAAACTCACAGGCTCGGCGGCAAAGAATGTCGCCCTGCTTCTCGTGTCCGTGCTGAAGCAGGAACAACAGACCAAAGGCAAGGCACGGCTCACCAATATGATCAAGTCTGGCAAGGAACTGAAAGTCTTTTCTATCCCAAACAAGGACTTGGCACAGTTTACCAAACAGGCGAAGCGCTATGGCGTTCTCTACTGTGTCCTGAGAGATAAGAGCGCCAAGGGAGATGATGTACCCGTGGATATTATCGCCCGTGCAGAGGACGCTTCCAAAATTCAGCGCATTGTGGAACGCTTCGAGATCGGCAAGGTCGATAAGGCAGGCGTTATCACGCAGGCGGAGCAGGACAAGGCTGTCCGTGAAGCGGTGGCACGGGAAGTGCCGACCAAAACCAAGGGCGAGATCATCGTGGAGGAAGCAATGGGAAAGCCTTTGCAGAAAGAAGGTCAGTCCCACGAAAACCCTACGGTCGCAAAGACGGAAAAAAGCCCTCCGTCCGAGCGAAGCTCCGAGATCAGCGGTACGGCTATTGACCGGGGTACAGCAAAGCAGGCAGACAAGAAGCCTTCCGTGAGAGAAAAGCTGGAGCGCTACAAGGTTGCTGCAAAAGCTGACAAAGAAGCAGACCGTGCCGAGCCTGCGCTTTCCAAGGAGAAAAGCAAGACTCCCGAACCGAACCGTCAGACGGTTCACACCCAGCCGAAAAAGCATAAGAAATCGAAAGAGAGGTAATCAGCTATGACTAACAATTTCACTCCCAAGAAGTCTGGGACTGCGGCTCGTCCGCAGCTCTCCCCGGAGGAATACGCCGCCAAGAAAAAGGCGGAGAAAGATGCCGTGTATCAGAAGATCGACGATACCGCTACTGAGATCGTCCGTGACCCCGACAAGTTCAGGGCATATCTCGATACACAGGCACGAATGGATCGCTACTCTGCCGCCAACGCTCTGCTCATTTATAAGCAGCAGCCGCAGGCGACGCAGCTCAAGGATTTTCGTGATTGGCAGGAGGACGGCGTGAAGGTCAACAAGGGTGCTAAGAGCCTGTCCATTCTTGAACCTGTGGAATACACCAAGAATGACGGCTCTACCGGCATTGCCTACAATGTCAAGAAGGTATTCGATGTGGCGCAGACCAGCGGAAAGAAGCCTGCCGCCCCCACCCTTGACCGTGACCCCCGAAAGCTCGTTGCCATTATGCTCGACACGGCTCCCATTGATGTAAGCACTGTGGAGGAGCTGCCTTCTCCCAATATGGGGGCGTTCTATAAGAACGAGGATCAGACCCTCTATATCAAGCGGGACATTGGGGACAGCGTGGCACTCTGCCAGTGCGTGGCACAGGAACTTGGTCACGCTCAGCTTGCAATGAACTGCGAAGCATACAGTCGCAGGGATATGGGCTTCTCTGCTGTCTGTGTCGGTTATATGCTCTGCCGTAAGTTCGGCGTGGATGTGAAGAACTTCGCCATTGACCGTATCCCGGAGGAGCTGGCGGGCAAGTCCCCCAAGGAAATCCGTGCGGAGCTTTCCAAGACCCGTTCTGCGATGAGCGAGATCGGCTCCCGTGTGTCGGAGGAAATCTATCGTCGCCGTGCTGACCGAAGCAAAGATCAGGAAAGATGAGGTGTGAGCGATGAAAGAGGAACGCTATCACATCGCCTTGGACGATTATGAACACGGCGTAGTGATTCGAGCTTTGAACGATACCAAAACCGAACTGATGAATGAGGGTAAATCCACCGATGCCGTGGATGATCTTATCATCAAGGTCGGGTATGCCCCAAAGAAAAAGTTCAAGGTAGTGGAAAGAAAGGACTGCTCCTGTCGTGAATCGAGATAACGACAGACAGACCTCCATCATTCTCGCCGTACTCGGCATCCTGCCGATTGTGTGGCTCGGACTTCTCATTGCACCATCCGTTAAGGGTGGCTTGCCGGAGATACTGCCGAGCTTGATGAATGTGATGAGCGACCCGTTTCATATAGTGCTTTGCGAGGACAGTGTAAAAACTGTCCTCGTTTTGCTTCTCTGCTATGGAATGGGCATCGGTATCTACTTCTCTACACGCAGGAACTACCGACGCCGGGAGGAACACGGTAGCGCAAAATGGGGCAATGCCAAAGCCGTGGACAAGAAATACCGGCAGAACCCACCGTCCGAAAACAAGCTGATGACACAGGCAGTCCGTATCGGACTCAACGGCAAGAAACACCGCCGCAATCTGAACACCCTTGTCTGCGGCGGTTCCGGTGCCGGTAAGACACGCTTTTACTGCAAACCGAATCTGATGCAGGCAAACACCAGCTTCGTGATTCTTGACCCGAAGGGCGAAATCGTCCGGGATGTGGGAAATCTGCTGGAGAAAAAGGGCTACGAGATCAGAGTTCTCGACCTGATTTCAATGGAAAAGAGCCACTGCTACAATCCGTTTGTCTATCTCCACTCGGACAACGATGTGCAACGGCTTGTGACAAACCTGTTCAAGAGCACAACGCCAAAGGGGTCACAAAGTAACGACCCTTTTTGGGATACCTCAGCTTCAATGCTGCTGTCTGCTCTCGTCTATTATCTTCACTACGAAGCGCCGGAGGATGAGCAGAACTTTGCAATGGTAATGGAGATGCTGCAAGCGGCTGCCATCGACAATGAGGAAGATCCACGACCCTCGCCGCTGGACTGCCTGTTTGCCGATTTGGAGTTGGACAGACCCGACCACATCGCTCTGAAATACTATCGGTCTTACCACACCGGTTCGGCAAAGACTCTGAAATCCATTCAAATCACCCTTGCCGCAAGGCTTGAAAAGTTCAACTTGGAGAGCTTGGCGGCACTGACCTGTACCGATGAGCTTGACCTTGCTTCTATGGGCGAAAAGAAAGTGGCACTGTTCGCTATTATCCCGGACAACGATTCGAGCTTCAATTTCTTGGTCAGCATCCTTTATACCCAGCTATTTCAGCAGCTTTTCTTTTCCGCTGACCATATTCACGGCGGCGCATTGCCAATTCCCGTTCACTTCCTGATGGACGAGTTCGCCAATGTCAGCCTGCCGGACGACTTCGATAAGATTCTTTCCGTTATGCGTTCCCGTGGCGTATTCGTCAGTATCATCTTGCAGAACCTCGCCCAGCTGAAGGCGCTGTTTGAAAAGCAGTGGGAGTCCATCGTCGGCAACTGCGATGAATTTCTCTATCTCGGCGGCAACGAGCAGTCCACCCATAAGTATGTAAGCGAATTGCTGGGCAAGGAAACCATCGACACGAACACTTACGGAAAGAGTTCCGGGCGAAGCGGAAACTATTCCACCAACTATCAGATCAGCGGTCGAGAGCTTCTGACCCCGGATGAGGTTCGTATGCTTGATAACCGCTACGCCATTCTGTTCATCCGAGGGGAACTCCCCGTGATGGACTTAAAATACGACATTCTCAAGCACCCCGCCGTTGACCTGACTGCCGACGGAAAAGGCGGCGTCTATCAGCACGGCAAGGTCACAAGTAATGTTGCGACCATTGAGGTGCAGTACCTCGACCCCGATACTCTGCCGGATACAGAGGTATCGGAAACCACCTATGAGCTGCTGTCCGATGAGGATTTCAACTCGGAAACCAACAACAATACAACAACAAAATTACGGAGGTAACTAATATGAGCATTTTTAAGAAGAACACTGAGAAGCATACCGAAAAGCTGCCTATGACCGGCAAGGTTAAGAAGGGCTTCCGCATTTACTGCACCGCCATTATGGGTGCATCACTCGTCCTCGGCACTTCGGTTACGGCGTTTGCCGCCAACGACCCCATTACCGTTATCAACAATCTGTCTACCTTTATCTTCGGGCTGATCCGTGCCATCGGGCTTATCCTGTTGGGCTTCGGTGTTGTGCAGGTCGGTCTGTCCCTGAAGTCCCACGACCCCTCTCAGAGAGCGAACGGTTTCCTGACCCTTGCAGGCGGCGTCATCATCACCTTTGCAAAGGAAATCCTTGACCTGATTGTCGGCTAAAAAATTTCACACCAAGGGGTGTTCCCGAAAAATCGGGAGCACCCCTTATTCTTTGAAAGGAGGTGCTTTTCGTGAGCGACAACTGGGTCGTACAAAACCTTGAAAACGCATTGGAAACTTGGAACGAGAAGCTGGCTGAGATTTGGCAGCTTATCACGACAACGCCGCAGGACTTCAAAGGCGGTGGGATATGGGGCGTGATCGTCAACATCAACGGCGCAGTGCAGTCTATCGGACTTGCACTCCTTGTGCTGTTCTTCGTCGCCGGTATGGTCAAAACCTGCGGCTCGTTCACAGAAGTCAAGAAACCGGAACACGCTCTGAAGCTGTTCGTTCGTTTTGCCATCGCCAAGGGTGCCATCACCTACGGTATGGAGCTTATGCTTGCCCTGTTTAATATCGTCCAAGGCACGATCTCGACGATAATGGGTTCGGCGGGTTTCTCAACACCACAGCAAACAGTCTTGCCGCCTGAATTGATTACCAGCGTTGAGGAATGCGGATTCTTTGAAAGCATACCGCTATGGGCTGTCACGCTCATCGGAGGGCTGTTCATCACCGTAATGTCTTTCATCCTGATAATGACCGTGTACGGGAGATTTTTTAAGCTCTATATGTATACGGCACTTGCGCCCATTCCGCTTTCCACCTTCGCCGGTGAACCGAGTCAGAATGTGGGCAAGTCCTTCATCAAAAGCTACTGCGCCGTTTGCTTGGAGGGGGCAGTGATCGTGCTGTCCTGCATCATCTTCTCGCTCTTTGCGTCCTCACCGCCCGTAGTAGACCCCGATGCGGCGGCGGTCACGCAGGTATGGAGTTATGTAGGCGAACTGCTCTTTAATATGCTCGTTCTCGTTGGCTCGGTCAAGATGAGCGACCGCATTATCCGAGAGATGATGGGACTGTAAGGAGCGCACTATGAAAAACAACACCAAAATCTATAACCGCTTCAAGGGGTTTACCCTTGAGGACTGCGATTGCCGATATTGTCTGTACTATGGTGGCAGACGCAAAGGCAAGGTGAACTGCCTTGCGGATGAATGCGTCTGTGCCGAGGAAATCCGTCAGGCAAAGGAACGCTATCGCAGAGAAAGGAGCTTCAATGGAAGTTAAGATCAACCGAGAAATCCGCAACTATACGGAGGCAATGTTCTTTGGACTGTCTATGCGACAGTTCATTTTTTCTGCCTGCGCCTGCGTGGTGGCAGTGGGACTCTATTTCCTGCTCAAGCCATATGTCGGCACGGAAACCGTATCGTGGATGTGCATTTTGGGAGCCTCACCCTTTGCGGCTCTCGGTTTTATCAAATACAACGGAATGACGGCAGAAAAGTTCGTATGGGCTTGGTTCAAATCCGAGTTCCTTATGCCGAAGAAACTGACCTTCCGTTCCACCAACACCTACTACGAAATGATGAAGCCTGAAATGGAACACAAGCAGAAGGAGGTATCAAAAGCCAATGATTAAAACGCTTCGCAACCTGCTCAAGCAGGATAAAGAACGATTTGTTGTGCCGAGGGGCGTCCAGGATGTGATCCCCATCAAGGCGATTTACGACGACGGTATTTTTCAGGTGGGTAGAGATAAGTTCTCCAAGACCTATAAGTTCAGCGACATCAACTATGCTGTCGCCAGTCGTGAGGATAAGGAAGCTATGTTCCTTGAATATTCGGAGCTGCTCAACAGCCTTGACAGCGGTGCAACCACCAAGATCACCATTAACAACCGCCGTTTGAACCGTGCAAACTTTGAGAAAACCATTCTTCTCCCCCTGAAGGGCGATGCTCTTGACGAGTACCGTGAGGAGTACAATCGGATGCTCCTTGATAAAGCAACCGGCGCAAACGCTATCATTCAGGAGAAATATATCACCATTTCGGTGTGTAAGAAGAATGTGGAGGAAGCGAGAAACTACTTTGCCCGTGTGGGTGCTGACCTGATCGCCCACTTTGGGCGGCTCGGCAGTAAGTGCGTGGAGCTGGAGCCGGATGAACGACTCCGTATTTTCCACGACTTTTACCGTGCCGGTGAAGAAACGGAGTTCCGCTTCGACATTAAGGAAACCCGCAAAAAAGGACACGATTTCAAGGATTTCATCTGCCCGGATTCGATGGAGTTCACAGGCGACTATTTCAAGATTGGAGAGCGTTATGGCAGAGTGCTGTTTCTGCGAGAGTATGCCTCCTATATCAAGGACAGTATGGTAGCGGAAATGACCGACCTCAACCGCAATCTGATGATGTCCATTGATGTTATCCCCGTGCCCACGGACGAAGCCGTGCGTGAAGCTGAAAGCCGCTTGCTCGGTGTAGAAACCAATGCGACCAACTGGCAGCGCCGGCAGAATGCCAACAACAACTTTTCTGCCCAGCTCCCCTACGACATTGAACAGCAGCGCAAGGAGATGAAGGAGTTTCTCGACGACCTGACGACCCGTGACCAGCGAATGATGTTTGCCGTTCTGACGATGGTTCACACGGCGGACACCAAGGAACAGCTCGACAACGACACTGAGGCTCTGCTCACTACGGCAAGAAAGCACCTGTGTCAGTTCGGTGTTCTCAAGTTTCAGCAGCTTGATGGGCTGAATACGGCGATGCCTTTCGGTGTCCGCAAGATCGAGTCGTTCCGCACGCTGACCACGGAGAGCCTTGCGGTCTTTATCCCGTTCCGGGTGCAGGATATTTGCCATACCAACGGCGTTTACTACGGGCAGAATGTGATTTCCAAGAATATGATCATCGCAGATCGCCGGCAGCTTTTGAACGGCAACGAGTTTATTCTCGGTGTTTCGGGCGGTGGTAAGTCCTTTACCGCAAAAGGCGAGGTCATCAATCAGGTGCTTGCCGGCAACGCAGACATCATTATCATTGACCCGGAGCGAGAATATTCGCCCCTTGTTCGAGCACTTGGCGGCGAGATCATCAACATCTCTGCCACTTCTCCCACCCATATCAATGCGATGGATATGAACCGGGAATACGGTGACGGCGCAAATCCCGTTATCCTGAAATCCGAGTTCATTATGTCCTTGTGCGAACAGCTTATCGGCGGCAACAACCTCGGCGCAGTGCAGAAGTCTATCATTGACCGTTGTACGGCAAGCGTCTACCGCACCTATCAACAGAACAACTACACCGGTGAGGTGCCGACCTTGCAGGACTTCCGGGAGGAGCTTCTCAAGCAGCCCGAACCCGAAGCGCAGGAGATTGCTCTTGCCATCGAGCTGTTCACCAACGGCAGCTTGAACACCTTTGCCAAGAAAACCAATGTGGACACGGACAATCGCCTGATTTGCTACGACATTCTTGATCTCGGCAAACAGCTTATGCCCATCGGTATGCTGGTCGTTCTCGACTCCATTCTCAACCGTATTACGCAGAACAGAGCCAAAGGCAAGAACACCTTTATTTTCATCGACGAAATCTATCTTCTGTTCCAGCACGAGTACAGTGCAAACTTCCTGTTCACCCTTTGGAAGCGTGTGCGAAAGTACGGCGCTTATGCCACGGGCATCACGCAGAATGTGGACGACCTGCTTCAGTCCCACACGGCAAGAACGATGCTGGCAAACTCCGAGTTCATCGTGATGCTCAATCAGGCATCCACAGACAGATTGGAACTTGCGAAGCTGCTGAACATCTCGGACACCCAGCTTTCCTATATCACCAATGTGGATGCTGGTCACGGGCTTATCAAGGTCGGCTCCAGCCTTGTACCGTTTGCTAATAAATTTCCCAAGAACACGAAGCTCTATAAGCTGATGACCACCAAACCGGGCGAGGGTGCTTAACCCTCACCTTTGGTGTCAAGAAAGGAGATTCAATGAAAAAGAAAATCTGTATGATTCTTATTGTGGTGTTTGTAGCTGTCCTCGGCACGAGCACCTTTTTTATTATCAATCACTACAAGGAGGCGAATAAGCAAGCCGAGCTTTATGGCGAACTGGCTGACCTTGTGAATGCTACGGCACAGACGGATGCTGCAACGGAACCGGCGGAGCAGATTCCATATTCCGAGGAAAAGATGCTTCTGCCGGAGCTTGCAGAGCTTTATCAGCAGAACGGCGATTTGGTGGGCTGGATCAGCATTGCAGATACTAACATCAATTATCCCGTGATGCAGTCGGTGAATGAGCCGAACTTCTACCTGAAGCACGGCTTTGACAAGGCATATTCCGACTATGGCTGTCCCTATGTGCAGGAGGATTGCGATGTGCAGGAGCCGTCCGACAATCTTGTCATCTATGGACACCATATGTCTAACGGTTCGATGTTTGCCCACCTTGAAAAGTTCAAGAGCAAAGACTTTTGGAGCGAGCATCGGATAATCACCTTCAACACACTGACGGATAGGCAGGAGTATGAGATCGTTGCCGTATTCCGCACGGTGGTCTACACCGACAGTCCCGAAGCATTCAAGTTTTATCGCTTTATAGACGCAGAGAGTGCCAATGAGTTTGATGACTTCATTGCCAAGTGCAAGGAGTTGTCTTTCTATGATACCGGCGTAACCGCCGAATACGGCGATAAGCTCATTACGCTGTCTACCTGTGAGTACAGCCGCAACAACAGCCGTCTTGTGGTCGTGGCGAAGCGCATAACGGAGGACGGTGGTGTGGATGCTACCAAGACTCACGCCGAAGCAACGGCAGAGGGCGAACGCCCTAATTAAGCGCCTTTGTGCCAATTATGACAACGGCAACTGCCTTGCGCTGGATGACGGAGAACCCTGCGCCTGTGTGCAGAGCATCTCATACTCACTTCTCTGCAAGTATTTCCGCAAAGCTGTTTTGCCGGCAGAGCTTTTGCTGGAAGCGGATATTCTTGGCACACGCTTTGAAAAGTGCGTGTCCTGCGGTACGCCGATTATCAAGAAGGGCAACCGAAAGAAATATTGCGAGAAGTGCGCTCAAAGAGCTTACAAAGCTCAGCAGGCAGAGTACGCAAGAAGAAAACGGGCAGAGTCGAAAAATAGGCGCTGAAAAAGCCAGCAATATCAAGACTTTTCAGCTCCCGCACTTTGAGGGGTAAGGTGTTTATACCTTTACCCCTCGTTTTTAATTTAGGGGCGTTTGGGTACGCCCCGGAAAGGAGGGTTCAATGGCTGATATTAAAACGAGAGATGTCGTAAAAGGCACAATCAAGAAGATCGACAAAGCGGCAATCGCCGCAGACCGTATGCGCTCCGCCTATGTGCAGACGAAGGAAAAGGCAGAACACACAACGCACCCGGATGAGCATAATGCCGAGGAGTACGCCTCCGACCGAGTGGAAGGCGGCGTTGACCGTATCACGCACGAAGCGGCGCACCAGTTTGATAAGCAGGGGCGCAAGGGAGTGGAAGAAACGAAACGGAATGTGTCCAAAGCAAAGGACGGTGTTCAAAAGTTTCGTGAAAAGCGTGCTACTGAGTCGATGAAAAGGCAGACTGTCCGCACCTCCGGGAATAAGACCATCAAGGCGGTCGAGCAAACGGAAAAGACGATCAAACAGTCTGCCAGGTCTGACGGTAAGAAAACCATCAAGACTGCCGGGAAAGGTACAGCCAAAGCCGCACAGAGGTCGGTCAAGACCACGAAAACGGCAATCAAGACCACACAGCAGGCGGCAAAGGCGGCGCAGAAAACCGCACAGGCTACGGTGAAAGCATCGCAGAAAGCGGCACAAGCCGCCAAAGCCACTGTCAAAGCAACGGTTGCCGGTGTAAAAGCTGCCGTTAAAGCAACGATTGCCGCAGTCAAAGCAATCATAGCGGCGACAAAAGCACTGGTTGCCGCTATCGCCGCAGGCGGCTGGGTTGCCGTTGCGGTCATTGTCGTAATTTGCCTGATTGCACTGATCTGCGGCTCGGTTTTCGGGATATTCTTTTCCGGTGAGGATTCCGGCACGGGAATGTCGATGCAGACAGCCGTGCAGGAAATCAACGCCGATTACGATGCCAAGATGGAAGCGGAGAAAAACTCGGTAGCTTATGATAATATGGAGATCAGCGGCGGTCGAGCCGTGTGGAAGGATGTGCTTGCGGTCTATGCAGTCAAGACGAATACAGACAAGGACAACCCGCAGGAGGTTGCCACGATGGACGAGAGCAAGAAGCATATCCTCTCGGACATCTTTTGGGAGATGAACTCCATATCCTCCCGCAGTGAAAGCCACTCGGAAACGGAAATTACCGAAACGGACGACGGAAACGGCAACATCGTTCAGACGGAAACGACAGTCACAAAAACAACGCTTTATATCACCGTTTCTCATTTGACGGTGGATGAGATGGCTGACTTGTACGGCTTTGACGCAGAACAGCGGGAGTATCTTGCCGAGCTTCTCAAGGACAAAAACAATTCCCTTTGGACGGCGGTACTTTACGGTATCCGATACAGTGACGATCAGATCGTCACCGTGGCGCTTTCACAGGTCGGCAATGTAGGCGGCGAACCGTACTGGTCTTGGTACGGCTTCGGAAGCCGTGTGGAATGGTGTGCTTGTTTTGTAAGCTGGTGCGCCGATCAGTGCGGCTATATCGACACTGGGGTTGTGCCGAAATATGCAGGCTGCGTGAACGGCGTCCAGTGGTTCAAAGATCGAGGACAGTGGATCGACGGTGCAGCCGAGCCTGTCCCCGGAATGATTATTTTCTTTGATTGGGATAACAAGGGTTCATCGGGTCCGCAGGACGGACAATCCGACCACACCGGTATTGTTCAAAAAGTTGAAAACGGTATCGTTTATACCGTTGAGGGCAACTCAGGTGATAGCTGCCGAGTAAATCAGTACAGCATAGGTCACTACGAAATCCTCGGATACGGAGTACCGAACTACTAACAAAAAAGCCACCGACTCACTTCTGATGTGGGTCGGTGGCGCTTTTTTTGTTTACGGGTTGCATTTCTTGCAGGGGTCATATCCTTGGGAAATCAGATCAGCTCTGCTTCCGGTATAAGTCTGCTTGTTCTTATCACTCATTTGTTTGACTGACGAGCAAGAAGGATAGTGAAACTTTTTCGTATTGACATTCAGAATGTAGGTGCTTTCAACATTTTGGGCTGGAGGATTAGATTGTTCGGTTTGCTTCGGGGGTTCTGTTTGTTGAGTACCAGCAAAAGAACTATCCCCGGGTAGCTGTTCATAAAACAGGTTTCACGAAACAAATAATGTGACAGTTGCCAGACAAGGGTTGCTGACAAAGGGGTATGTGCCGTAATGGTACATACCCCTTTAGCTTGGAAGCATTTTTTCATTTACAGACCTGAAAAACAGGGCGCTTGGATAAAGGCAAATGAAATCCGCAAAATATTTTTCGGTCCGGAAAACCAATTACACGAAATCGTGTGCCGCGAAACCGTAAACACAGAACACGGTTTCGGAAAGGGTCTTACGGATTAGAACATAATCCCATGGTTTCACAAAACGGCAAGTGTGTCGATTCGAATAGCGCATCATGCTCGGCTCTCAGAATCGCCCAGAACGGGAATCTTGCTTTTCGCATCTGTCTACACGGACGGTAGACAGAACACAGAAAAATATGCCGTGATAAAGGTTAAAAATCAAGGAATTTCTTCGCTGTAAGCAACGCAGGCGGACTGCCGCTTACGATGATACTCCTTGCAAAGATTCGGCTTCAGAGTGCAGATAAGTGCCGATTTTGACGCTTATTTTGAAGTCGCCGGAGCAGCGAAAAGGGCCTCTGCTGATACCAGATTGAGTATCAACAGAGGCTCTTTTCACCTGTGCACTGGGGTTATTCCAGCTCAAACGCACCGGTATACAAACGATAATACACACCCTTTTGCGCAATCAGCTGATCGTGTGTGCCGCGTTCAATAATGCGGCCCTGGTCAAGCACCATGATCGCATCAGAGTTGCGGACAGTGGACAGACGGTGTGCTATTACAAATACAGTGCGCCCCTGCATGAGGTTATCCATACCCTGCTGGACAAGCGCCTCTGTGCGGGTATCGATAGAGGATGTAGCCTCGTCCAAAACCATAACGGGAGGGTCTGCAACGGCGGCGCGGGCAATGGAAATCAACTGCCGTTGCCCCTGACTGAGTGAGGCGCCATTCTGTGTCAGGACCGTCTGGTATCCATCCGGCAAATTCCGGATAAAGGCATCTGCGTTGCTCAGCTTTGCAGCAGCGATACACTCCTCATCTGTTGCATCCAGCCTTCCGTAACGGATGTTGTCCATGATCGTTCCGGTGAACAGGTTCACATCTTGCAGAACGACTCCCAGACTCCGGCGAAGATCCGGTTTTCTGATCTTACTGATGTTGATGCCGTCATAACGGATCTTTCCGTCGGCTATATCATAAAAGCGGTTGATGAGATTGGTAATGGTTGTCTTGCCGGCACCGGTTGCGCCAACAAAGGCAATCTTCTGCCCCGGTTTTGCGTATAGCTCAATATTGTGCAGCACCAGCTTCTTCTCCGTGTAGCCAAAGTCAACGTCATGAAATTCAATATTACCCCGGAGCTGTGTATAGGTCAGCGTGCCGTCATGGTGCAGATACTTCCACGCAGGGATTCCGGTATGACCGTCCGTTTCTATGTATGCGCCATTCTGTTCAACGACGTGCGTAAGCGTTACATATCCATCGTCCTGCTCAACCGGCTCATCGATCAGCTGGAAAATACGCTCCGCACCGGCAAGGGCCATTGAGATCAGACTGATTTGCTGAGACACCTGAGAAACCGGCATGCAGAAGGTTTTGGAAAGATTCAGAAAGGCAATAATCAGTCCTACTGTGATCGTTTTGGAGCCGTTCAGCGCCAGCAGGCCGCCAATCAGCGCGATCAGGACATATTGCAGATTTCCCAGCTGCATGATAAGAGGCATCAGCACATTGCCATATTTGTTTGCATTGGCCGAATCGCTGCAAAGAGCCTCGTTGCGCTGCCGGAATCCCTCTTTGGCATGCTCTTCATGGCAGAAAACCTTAATGACCTTTTGCCCGTTGATCATCTCTTCAATATATCCGGTGATATTTCCGAGGCTTGTCTGCTGATGGACAAAGTAACGGGCACTGCTACCGCCGACCACCTTGGTGCTATAAACCATCAGAGCCGTAAAAGCCAGCACTACCAGAGTAAGAGGAACGCTGCTTGCCAGCATGGACGCTAGAATGACAACAATCGAAATCACTGCCAGAATCAGCTGCGGCAGTGCCTGACTGATAAACTGCCGGAGCGTGTCCGTATCGTTTGTATAGTAGCTCATGATGTCGCCGTGCGTATGGGTATCAAAATAACGGATCGGCAGCTTCTGCATATGTGCAAACATTTCATCCCGGATGCTTTTCAAGGTTCCCTGAGACACCTTGACCATCAGCTGGTTATACAGCAGCGTGCCGAGTACGCCGCACAGATAAATCACCCCGACTGTCAGGATCGAACGCAGCAGCCCCGAAAAGTCCGTGCTGCCCGTAGTAAGCAGGGGTGTGATATAGCCGTCCACCAGTGTCTTCAAGAACAAAGAGCTTGCCACAGTTGCACCCGCACTGACGAAAATGCAGAACAACACGGCGGCGAAGGTGGCCTTGTACCGGCTGATGATATAGGAAAGCAACCGCTTTGCCATTTTTGCAGTATTCGCAGTATTCGCCTTAGGCTTCATCATGGCCGTTATCTCCTTTCGTCTGTGAAATATAGATATCATGATAAATCTCGTTGGACGCTAAAAGCTGTTCATGCGTCCCGTAACCGGAAATACGTCCGTCATCCAATACCAGAATCGCATCTGCATCCTGAACCGACGAAATGCGCTGTGCGATAATGATTTTTGTCGTATCCGGAATTTCTTCCCGGAACGCTTTGCGAATCAGGGCATCGGTTTTTGTATCGACGGCGCTCGTTGAATCGTCCAACACCAGAATAGCGGGCTTTTTCAGCAGGGCGCGGGCGATGCACAGCCGCTGCTTCTGTCCGCCTGAAACATTGGTGCCGCCCTGTTCAATATAAGTATCATACCTGTCAGGAAAGGCTTCAATGAAGGAATCCGCCTGTGCCAGCTGGCAGGCATGGACGATCTCTGCATCAGAAGCATTTTCGTTTCCCCAACGCAGATTTTCCTTGATTGTTCCGCTGAACAGCTCGTTCTTTTGCAGAACCATTGCGACCTGATCTCTCAGCGCATGGATATCATAGGCCCGGACATCGGTTCCGCCTACGCTGACGGAACCCTCCGTTGCATCGTATAGCCGCGGGATCAGCGACACCAGTGTAGATTTGCAGCAGCCGGTGGAACCGATGATGCCAAGGGTAGACCCTGCGGGGATGCACAGAGAAATATCATGCAGACATTCCTTCGTGCGATCTCCCTGATAGCTGAATCCCACATGATCAAAGATGACCTCCCCGCTTTTAACCGTCATAACAGGGGCATCCGGATTTTTCAGCGTTGGTTCTTCGTCCAGCAGTTCCATAATACGTTCGGAGGAGGCCCGGGCCATATTGATCATAACCAGCACCATGGAAAGCATCATTAAGCTGTTCAGTGCGCTCATGGCATAGGCGATCATGCTGGACAACTCGCCTGTGGTCAGCTCCGTCGCTCCGCTCAGCACGATCATACGTGCGCCGAACCAGCTGATCAAAAGCATGCAGGCGTAAATTGCAAACTGCATCAACGGCATATTCCATGCAACAATACTTTCTGCTTTTCGGAAGACCTTATAGATTTTTTCGGATATCTTTCCGAATTTTTTGCCTTCATAATCCTCCCGCACGAAGCTTTTGACCACACGGATTCCGGAAAGGTTTTCCTGTACGTCGCCGTTCAGTTCATCATAAATCCGGAACACACGCTCAAAGCAGGGGTGCGAAAAATGAACGATCAGGTAAAGCCCCACGCCCAGAATCGGGATAGCAACCAGATAGTACAGCGACAGCTTTGCGCTGACCAGAAACGCAGCCACCAGCGAAAACAGCAGCGTAAACGGCGCACGGACCGCAATGCGAATGATCATCATAAAGGCGTTCTGAACATTGGTCACATCAGTGGTCAGCCTTGTGACGATGCCGGACGTGGAAAACTTATCAATATTGGCAAATGAATAGGTCTGAATCTTATCAAAGAGGTCCTGCCGGAGATTTTTGGCAAAGCCTGCGGATGCCGTGGCGCAGAAGGCACCTGCCAGCACGCCGCTCAGCAATCCGATGAGAACACATACGATCAACGCTGTGCCGGTGCTGCGCATCACGGCCATATCACCGCTGGAAATACCCTCGTCGATCAGCTTTGCCATGAGGAACGGAATCAGAACCTCCATGATTACCTCTACCACGACAAAGACCGGCGTCAGGATGCAGTCTCTTTTATATTCCCGAATTGATCGGGCCAACTTTTTTATCATCGTCTCTCCTCCTTGTTTTCTTCTTCACTCTGAGCTGGTGTAAAATGGGAGCACAGGCCCTGAAGCGCGTGGTTGATGCGGTGCAGCTCGTCTTTCGAAAACCTCTTCTCAAAGTCCTGCTTCAGGAGCGCATTCATGCGTTCCAGCTCTGCTCTTCCGCGCTGCGTCACGGCTACCATTTTGCAGCGTTGATTGCCCGGTATATGATATTGCAGGGCGTAACCGCTTTCGCACAAAGCTTTCAGATGCTGACTTACGGTTGGCTTTTGCAGATTGCAAAGCTCGGCGATCCGGCGCTGCGGCATTTGTCCGTTTTTTGAGAGCAGATACAAAATCATGTACTGCCCGCGTGAAACTCCGATGCCATGATGACTGACGTTTGCATCAAAGCTGCGCCCCAGCAGGATATACAGTGTATGCACGGAAGCATAAAATCTGTAGCTGTCATCATCCAATCCCGTGTCCTCCTTCTGCAAGAATCATTCGCTTGCGAACGGTTCATAGTATAACACTTTGTTTTGCATAAGTGAATTTGAAAAAGGTCAATATCATTAGATGATATCTAATATTCTATTGAAAAGTTCGCAGCAAAACAGTATACTGTTAACGGAAAGCGATCCATGTGAGGAGGTTCTGCCATGAATACACAACAGCTTCGCTGCTTTGTCTGCGTCGCCGAATATCTGAATTTTACAAAGGCGGCAAACGAGCTGTATCTTACCGTACCGACCGTCACACACCACGTCCAGAGTCTGGAAGAAGAACTCGGCACAAAGCTGTTTGAGCGAACGTCCCGCATGGTCCGGCTGACCGAATCAGGGAAAGCCTTTTATGTCGATGCAGCCGAGATCCTGACGCGTATGGAACTCTCCTTCAAGCACGTCCAGAAGGCAGAGGAGAGCCGTGTCACGTTCTTTCGGATTGGCTGCGTCAGTCGTGCTGAATTGCCGCGCCTCGCTGCACCGCTTGCCGCTCTGCGCATGAAGTATCCGACGATTTGTCCGCGCATTGTCATAGATGGCTACTTTGGCTTGAAAAAGCTGTTTGAGGACGGTCAGCTTGATTTGCTGCTGGTGTCCCGTGAAATTGCAGATCAAATTCGTGGAGGCACCTTCCACAAAGTACGCTGCCACACAAGCTATGCCCTGATGTCTCCGGAGCATCCGCTGGCAGGCGGCAATTCTTTTTCCATTGATCAAAGCCGTACAGATTGTCTGATTACCCTTCATCCCAAATTCATACCATTTCAGGTGAGCAATGCGCTGCAAAAGGAAATACTCGTATATCTCCAGTCAAATCCCGGCATCCGCTGCGAGGACGATCAGGAGGCGATTACGTTGGCGCAGGCCGGGTATGGTATTGCAATTTTGCCGGGATTCTGTTTGCCGCCTGACGGCCTGCCCGGACTGACCGTTATGCCGGTACAAGCGGGGAAGGAAATAGACTATGGCTTTGTCTATGCAAAGCGAACCCCGCATATAAAGCTTTTCGAGGCAGAATATACCGCACATCAAGCGCCCTAACTCGCAAGCCTGCTTGCCCTGAGTGATAGACGCTGCGTTGCTGCGCAATTCTCCAGATTTTTAAGGGCTTGGGACTATCCCAAAATGAAAAAACGCGCGTCTCAGATGACAGGTCGGGATACGCTGCTGATCTCGCTCGACCTGAAGGATAAGGTGAATTGGGACTACTTTATCCTATTGGTAGCAAAGACGGGGATGCGCTTTTCTGAAGCACTGGCTCTTACCCCGAAAGACTTCGACTTTGCCCATCAAACACTGTCCATAAGCAAGACTTGGGACTACAAGGGAAAGGGCGGCTTCCAGCCTACGAAAAATAAGTCGTCTGTGCGGAAAATTCAAATTGACTGGCAAACCGTCATTCAATTTTCTGAATTGGTAAAGCATCTTCCCGAAGATAAGCCCATCTTTGTCAACTCCACTGTCTACAATTCGACGGTGAACGACATTCTCGGCAGGCATTGCAAAGCCTGTAACATCCCTATCATCTCTGTCCACGGATTACGGCATACACACGCCTCTTTGCTGTTATTTACGGGCGTTTCCATTGCGAGCGTTGCCCGCCGTCTTGGACATTCGAGTATGACCACTACGCAAAAAACCTATCTGCACATCATTCAGGAACTTGAAAACAAAGACATCGACTTGGTGATGCGCTCTCTTTCGGGTTTGAGCTAAAAAAACAAAACCGGCTTGCGCTGATTAAAGGTGATAAAAAAGATGCCATCCGAAAGGGTGGCATCTTAGTTATTTGTCGTATCTTAGAAAATCGTTACAGTGTTCCTGTTGGCGCAAACGGTAGCCTTGAGAGATCAGCGTATCGGCTTTTAAAGCGACAAGGTTAATATCTGAGTTCAATGTCCGTGCGATCTGCTGCGTGTCGTATCCTCTTTCCGCAAGTTCAAGGAAGTCCTCATCTGATAGGGAAATTTGTGCGGCAAAGAGATTGGCTTCGTACTCCATACGGCTGTCCCGCATATTGAAGATCTCAAACTCTTTGAAGCCCCCGACTTTCGTGGCTTCCTCCCGGTGTAAAGCATCGTGTCCTAATTCGTGAAGTAGCACGATGTTCTCCATAACCGGATGCAGATCATTTTTGACAAAGATGAAGCGATTACGCATCAAGACCTTATATGCTCCACGCTGTTCATTGAACGGATAATACATTACCTCGATTCCTAAGTCCCTTGCTATTCTGAGAGGATCACGGGTTCCGCATTGAGCAACGATGGAGTTTGCTTTTTGTACGATTTCCGAAGTGCTTACATACATCGGCTTCACCCCTTTTCAGTTTGTTCCTGTTTCCATTCTAACACACAATGTGTCCCATAAACGGGACTCAGTCCTGCTTGCCCTTAGAACGGTACTTCTTTGGGGTGTACTTTTTGTTTTTCTCTTTCGCCAGCCAATAGGCATCCATAATAGCTTGCATCATAACATCCATATCATCCTGTGCCAACTCGCCGCCGGTAAACAAACCAGTTACTTCATCTGTGAGCTGTTGCGCTTGTTTGGCACCTCGTGCGCCGTACTGCTCCGCAGCCTGAGCAACGAGCATACCATCCGTACCCAGAAGCTGATCCACGGAAATATTAAGTGCCTTTGCCAGCTTCTCCGCTGCATCCAAGCGAGGACGAGAGGTTCCGCATTCGTATCTCTGTATGGTACGGGGGGAAACACCGGAAACCTTAGCAAGCTGCTCCTGCGTCATATCATTTTTTTCTCTCAGCCCTTTTAATCTGTCGCTGAACTTCATTATCAATTCCCTCCATAAGATTTCTATTTTTAGCAGCACGACACTTTTTTCGTCACTTCTTATTGACACGACATTGGTGTCGTGCTATAATCTGAATCACAACGACGACACTTCTGTCGTGTTCATATGATACAACACGACACTTTGGTTTGTCAAGAGGTTTCGCAGAATTTCCAAGAAATAAGGTGATTTAGTTGAGCAGATCAATACTGCATTGCGATATGAACAACTTTTATGCGTCGGTTGAGTGTATGCTCGACCCGGTTTTGAAGAAGTATCCTGTCGCAGTCTGTGGTTCGGTAGAAGAACGACACGGTATTGTTCTCGCCAAAAACTACGCCGCAAAAGCCTTTGGGATAAAAACCGGCGATGCTGTATGGCAAGCAAAGCAGAAATGCAGAAACCTTGTTGTAGTGCCTCCGCACTTTGAGGAGTATATCAAATACTCTAAACTTGCAAGAAATGTCTACCAGCACTACACAGATCAAGTTGAGCCGTATGGGATGGATGAGTGCTGGCTTGACATCAGCGGAACAGACTACACCTTTGGTTCCCCTGAAAAGGTGGCAAATGACATAAGAGAAACAATCAAGTTTGAGCTGGGGTTGACCATCTCAGTCGGCGTGTCTTTCAATAAGATATTTGCCAAACTCGGCTCGGATATGAAAAAGCCGGATGCTGTGACGGTCATACCGAAAGACACTTTCCGAGACAAAATATGGGGACTCCCCGCAGCGGACTTGCTCGGTGTGGGACGGGCAACGCAGCGTGTATTAGATAGCTATTGCATTAGAACCATTGGCGATTTAGCTAAGACCGATCCTGACTTTCTGAACCGACGGCTCGGTAAAAACGGAATTGCCCTTTGGCAGTATGCAAACGGTAATGACCGATCCCGTGTTATGAACGCCGACTTTGTTTCTCCGGTTAAGAGCGTGGGACACGGAATTACTACCATCGAAGATTTGGAGAACGACGAGCAGGTGTGGCCCGTCTTTCTTGAATTGACGCAGGACATCGGACATAAACTCCGTGTCCACAAAAAGTGTGCGGATGGAGTCGCCATTCACATACGGGACAACACACTTTTTTCAAAGCAATGGCAAACGGCATTGGATATGCCCACACAATCCCCAATGCTGATCGCAAAAGCGGCTTTTGCCCTCTTTGAAAAAAGATACGACTGGAGGAACCCGATTCGCTCAATCACGATTCAGGCAATCAACTTGGTGCCACAGGACACGCCCCGACAAGTCGATTTGTTTATGAATATCGAAAAGATTGAGAAAGCAGAAAGGCTCGACCAGTGCATTGAAACCATTCGCCAGCGGTTCGGCAAGAACAGCATCCGCAACGGCATTCTTTTTCAAAATCTCCGGATGCCGAGTGAAAAGCCTGAGATTACTATGCCGACCGGGGTGCTTTGTTAAGGAGGTCAGTATGATTAGTACAAGCAGTAACAAGATTGATGAAATTGTTGTGCCCGATGAGATCGAAACCTATGTTTCGATGCCGTCCTGTTTGTTGCAGGGGTGCAGTAATGATCTGATTATTTTCCGTGCAGATGGAGGAAACCATTTCACCCACTACGGTATTTATGAGGGAATGTTTCTTATCTTTGATGTCAGCAAAGATTTTAAGGACGGACACCTTTCCTGCTATCTGAACAATTCCGGCGATGATCGTCCTAAGTTCAAAGTTTCTGACAAGCCATTGGATGGCTACCGTCATTTTGGTAGGCTGGTTGCCAGTATGAAGAATTATGAGGTGTAAGGATGGAAGAAGAACGGCGCAAGGTATATGTGGAAGTCGATGTTACCCATAAGACGGATGGAACGGCTCGACCCCGAAAAATCAAATTTGAAGATGGTGAGGTCTACGAGATCGACCGTGTAAGGCACTGCTGTCGTGCGGCATCGACCAAGGTCGGTGGAACAGGGCTTCGTTACACGGTGATGATATGCGGTACGGAAACCTTCCTTTTCGATGAAGAAAACGGAAAGTGGTTTGTAGAAGGCAAGAAAAGAGCAACTCTCTAAGGATGCCACCATTCATCAGCCCTGAAAGCGTCAAGGAACTTAATGAGGTGATGTGCGTGACAAATGATAATTGGACACCTATACCGATGTACTGCTCCAACTGCGGAGAATTACTTTACGGTTATAGAAATGATGAGGGGAAAATCAAGTATGAGTGCAAAAGGTGCGGAACCGTAGCGGTTCGAGTCCAAAAAGGACGACGACACGACAAGATTGACCTCTATGCCCCGGAAGGGCAAGTCCGGTACTATTGATCGGATAAAACTGAATACGGCAAAACGACGGAATGGTTGAGGTGAAACAGACTGCGTAATTCCATCTCCAGGTCACTTGCTTTGAACACTTCGGTTGGTTAAACCAAACTTGCTATGCAGATATGAGAGGCCACCGACAAGACAGTAAGCCATAGGCTTACCCTGTCTTGCCGGTGGCTTCTTTTTTTCGGCAAGAACAACCGACCAAGGGCTTCCGGCAGAGAAATCTCTGAAAGGAAGCCTTTTTCTATGTTGAACAAGTGGCTCTGCTATATCGCTGAATATCCGTGATCTCCGAATTTTGAACCCGAACACCAAATTCAAAATTCAAAGGAGATTACGGTAATGAGAAAAATATACCTTGTCAAAAAGAACCCCGAACTGCCCGCTGACGGCAATAACTGGATTGTAATGAACAGCTTCGAGTTTATGAACTTCGTTAAGACCCCGGATGGGCAGAAACGAAAAGCGTGCTTTGGGCAGTTAGATGCCTGCTCTGTTGACGATGTAATCATCATCGCAGAATGTGGAGCAGATACCGCCAAAAAGTGGCGTTCTGAAAAGGATAGCCATGATTATCTTGCGTCATTCGAAAAACAGTCCGGGGTTACAGTGTTTTCCTACAATACGCAAACAACCACAGAGGATGGACTGTCAGGGGAGGAGATATTGATGGATAGAGGATGCGATGTTGCCGGAGAGGTAATCGAAAAACTATATCTAATGGAATTGCAGAATGCCTTATCCCAGCTAAATGAGAAGGAACGGCAGATAATCACGCTATTGTATGGTGAATCAAGTACATCTGAGGCTCAGTGTGCGTCAAAACTCGGCTGTACGCAACAGAACATACATTATCTGAAGCAACGAGCACTTGGAAAGCTGAAGAAATTTTTAGAAAACTGAAATTCCTCTTTGTTATTTCCGAAAAAAGTTCCCAGTTGGTTAGTAGAGAGCAAAATACTAACTGATAGGAGTATAGAAAATGAATCAGATAACGAAGGTAAAATTCGACTCTCCCGAATGGAGAAAGGTTGATGAGTATGAGGTTGCAAGCCCGTTTATTGATGTCGGCTTCAGACGGGTTAAGGATGTCGTTGACCTGCGTGTGTTCGATCTTTTGAATATCAGCCGCATCAACAATAATCGGGCTGAAGAAATGCTTCTTTGCATTTATCATCTGCTCCAGCCGGACAGACGGATCGACGAAGGCATTTATTATGATGAGATCGACCAGTATTTCTCATATCGGGAATGGAAAAAGAAACACCAGCCTTTAAGTGGAGTGACCGTAAGGGAAATCCTCACAACTGAAGATCTGAATGAGGGTGCTTTACTTCGGATTTTTGATGGAGTCACCGCTGCTTTCTACAAATCCGATGAGTACAACAGTCGAGAATATCGTTATTCAAACCTTTCGGAGTTACGCAAGGCTATGAAGCATAAGGAGGGCGGCACGAATGGGAAAGCCCAGTAAGGACTATGCCGTTCCTCTTTGGGAAAAAGCAAACCTCACCATTTATGAAGCGGCAGCCTACTCAGGTATTGGCGCAGATAAGCTACGAGAGCTGTCCGATAGAGAGGATTGCGAGTTTGTCTTGTGGAACGGCACAAAGCGGCTCATCAAAAGGAAAAAGCTCGATGAGTTTTTGGAAAGAGCCTATTCAATCTAACAATCAACGATGCGATTCGCAAAATCGCATCGTTGTCCCAAACGGTGGTTATCGGTATCCTAAAGCCAAACGAAAATGAAGGAGGAAACCGATATGACCAAGCAGGAAAAAGATAACCGAGTTCCCCTTTGGGAGAGAATGAACCTGACTTTAGAAGAAGCCGCCGCTTACACTGGTATCGGAACGGATAAACTTCGTGAGTTGTCGAATCGTGAGTCGTGTGACTTTGTTCTATGGGTCGGTACAAAAAGGCTTCTAAAGCGCAAGCAATTAGAGGAGTTCCTGATTAAGAGCTTCTCAATCTAAAACAGGAGGTTACTATGACTAAAAAGAAACAGGTCGGCGTAAGGTTCGACAGCAACCGTACCCGACTTAAAACAGGAGAAACCCAGCGTCCCAACGGCACTTATGCGTACCGTTGGTCAACGCCTGACGGAAAAAGGCATTCTATTTATGCTCCGACGCTGGAAAAGCTGAGAGAGCAGGAAGAACAGATCATCGTGGACAAGCACGACGGAATACGGTCGGATGTCAAAAGCATCACTGTAAATGAGATGTTCGATCTTTGGTGTCAGCTCAAAAGGGGAATCAAGGATAGCACATTCAAGAATTATATTTATATGTATGAGCTGTTTGTAAAACCGTCTTTCGGAAAGAACCGACTTGTCCAAGTAAAAAAGTCTGATGTGCGGAAGTTCTACAACTCCCTTGCTGACGGCAAGGTTCTGAAGATTGCCACGATAGATAATGTCCATAATGTACTCCATCAAGTCTTTCAAGTGGCAGTCGATGATGGAATGATTCGACAAAACCCAACAGACAATATGCTCAAAGAACTGAAGCTCTCCCACGGCTTTGAGCGTGAGAAGAAAGAGGCATTGACCGTGGCTCAGCAGAAATTGTTCTTTGACTATATGCTCAGCCACCCCAAAGACACCCATTGGTATCCCGTGTTCTATGTTATGGCAAACACGGGGATGCGAGTTGGTGAGATCACCGGGCTTCGCTGGAGCGACATTGACTTGAAAAAGGGCATTATCCGAGTCAACCACACGCTTGTCTATTATAATCACCGTGACGAAAAGGGCTGCTACTTCTCCATCAACACGCCCAAGACAAAAGCCGGTGAGCGAGAAATCCCGATGACAGAGGGGGTGAAACAAGCCTTCTTAATGGAGCGAGAGTTTCAATCTCAGGCTGAAATCAGCAGCAAGAGCCGAGTGGACGGCTATGACGACTTTATTTTTGTCAACCGTTACGGGGATGTTCAAAATCAAGGAAACCTCAACAAAGCACTCCGTCGTATGATGCGAGATTGTAATGATGAAATCCTCGAAAAATATGGAGCAGACTCTGATCCGGTTCTGCTGCCACAGTTCAGTTGCCACATTCTCCGGCACACATTCGCAACAAGGCTATGTGAGTCGGGAGCAAACCTCAAATTCATTCAGAGCATCTTGGGACACGCTGATGTATCGACGACGATGAATATCTATGTTGATGTGACCGACGCTCTGAAAAAGAAAGAGATCACCGCCTTTAACGACTATATGACAACCAAGCTGGAAACTTGAAGGGAAAGCACTCTGTGAGTAATTCGCAGAGTGCTTTCCCTTTTTCGCACATTTCTCAAAACTGAGGATGGAAATTATACTATAAGCAGTAATGAGAAATGGAGCGTTCAGATATGGAGAATAGTTTAAGCAGGATGCGACCGCATCTTGTATCAGAATGGTCAGAAAAGAACTTACCGTTGACTCCTGATACCGTGACCTTTGGGTCTAATAAAATTGTGTGGTGGAAAGGGGCTTGCGGTCACGAATGGCAGACAAGCATTAAAGCTCGCTCCGCAGGCGAGCAATGTCCAATATGTTCGGGAGCGAGGGTGCTTCGAGGTTACAACGACTTTGAAAGTAAGTTCCCTGAGCTTGCGAAGGAATGGTCGCCCAAGAATGAGCCGCTAAGACCGTCGATGATTACAGCGGCTACGCACAGGAAGGTAATATGGCAGTGCAAGCTCGGACACGAATGGACGGCATCTGTGAAAAGCCGGACGGTGAACGGTACGGGTTGTCCCTACTGCTCACACAACTTTGTGCTACCGGGCTTCAACGACTTGGCAAGCCGTTTCCCTGAAATCGCTGCGGAGTGGTCAGAGCGCAATCTTCCGCTGACGCCGGATCAGGTTACGGCTTTCAAGAATATTAAAGTTTGGTGGAAATGTCACTTGGGTCACGAATGGAACACATTGATTTCAACCCGTGCAGGAGGAAGTCAGTGTCCCTATTGTAGTGGGATAAAGCTACTCAAAGGCTTTAATGACTTAAAAACAAAGTACCCTTTCCTTGCCGCAGAGTGGTCGGAAAAGAATCTGTCGTTGACTCCCGATGCGGTCAATGAGAAGTCAACTAAGAATGTTTGGTGGAAATGCAATACCTGCGGCTATGAATGGAAAGCCGTCGTCAAAGCACGGGTCAAAGGCGGTATGTGTCCTGTTTGTGCTGAGAGAGCCGTTCTGCAAGGCTATAATGACCTTGGGACAACTGATCCTTACTTGCTTTCTGAATGGGACTATGAAAAGAACTCCAAGTGTACACCGAGCAATGTATCGAGAAACTCGATGAAGGTCGTTTGGTGGAAATGCGGAGCAGGACACTCTTACCGTGCCAAAATCACAGATAGAACTATTGAGCAAAAGGGTTGCCCTCAATGTGAAGCGGAGTTTCAACAGGCTCTCCCGCAGATGCTGATAATGATGTATGGAGCACAGAACGGCATTACGGTCAAAAGCAATAGCGACTCGGAGCTTGGAATGCGACTTGTTGCATACCTCCCTGAATTACATTGTGCGGTCGATATTGCCGGAGCAACCGTGACGGAGAAAAGAGAGCAAAGCGTGAAAGCCCACATTTGTCAAAGTAACCGGCTGGGTTACTACCTTATTAAAAGAACTGCGGATACTTCGCACATAGCAGCGGAAATCAAAACGCTATTTATCCGCAATCATATCTATCTCCACACGGATTCCGAGCACGATGTTCAAGTGCTTCGAGAGAGGTTTTTAGAATGGAAAAACCGAAGTGCTTGTAAACTGAACGGAAAATATTGAGTTTTGTTAAGCCGTGTGTTATACTGTTTAAGTGGTTAGTTTCAGTATAGCACACGGCTCGTTTTCAAAAAAATGAAGCCACCTTACGCCAGCTTACTCCACGGCTTACGCCATTAGATTTTCCGCTATCTGAATTAGGCGTAACTGAGCTTACCCCAGCTTCAAATGAGTAGATGCCGGTCGGGACTTATAGACGCTAAGCGGAGCTTATCTAAGGCTGGTCACGAAAATCCCGACGATGAAGTCACTGGACGCTGATAAGAAAGCTTCCAAGACTTCCGAAGCAGCTCCGGCAGCTGCAGAAGTGAAAGCTGAGCCTGAAAAGATTGATTTTTCTAAGGTAAAGATTGAGCCTTTGTTTGAGGAAACAGTTGATTTTGACACATTCAGCAAGTCAGATTTCCGTGCAGTAAAGGTTAAAGAGTGTGTTGCAGTAC
>OGJJ01000101.1_pt1 | contig 76585 bp, 72 predicted proteins | sample 1572081 | NCBI WGS metagenome assembly OGJJ01 (sample SAMEA2582122, study PRJEB24529) | metagenome | biome: Human gut stool | place: China | collected 2011
AGGATATTTTAGCTAGCAGCCATGCCTCTCATCCACGGACAATATCGGTAGAGCCGAAGACATGAGCCTTTTCCAATCCCTGTGTTCCACTTATAAGGCTTGCTGTCCTACCTCAACAGTTGAGACAGCTGCCAAGCCAGTTGTAACCGCCAAGGCGGACAACCATAAGTAGAGTTCATTCTGTTCCATTATAGCTGCCTTACGGACATTCTCCTTTTAAGACCTCACGGTTCGGTACTGGCATATCGCACTCGTCGTGGCTTGCCTTTTTTAGCGCATCGGGCTTGCCCGCTGTTCACGAATTTAGGGAGTGTGGTAACTCATTACCCCTACGACCTATCAGTCTTCGGGAGAGTGTCCGCCAAAGCAGCAAGCTGGGACACTGTTTTTCTGACACATATAAGCATATCAGAGATATGGAAAGAATAGCAAAGCAGGTTTTGAACGTCAGGGGACGTAAGGGATGCGCCGCCGCTCTCAGCCGTGAATACCAACGCAACTGGAGCGACAGGGCATGGCAGGTGGCTATTGCAAAAGGCAACTATGACCTCGGTAGACAGCATCTGAACTTCCAGATTTCCAAGGGAGGAAAGATAGCACCTATCGACAAGAGTAAGTCTATTCCACAGTTGATGGCTGAGAACTTGGCAGCTCGTGGCATCAAAGACAAGAATGAGGGGTTGGCAGAGCCACGCTTCAGAACTGTAGCGGATTTCATTTTTAGCGGTTCACAGTGGAAGATGCGAGAACTTGCCTTCGGTGAACAAAAGGTTGTATTCAAGCCTGGTGACAACAAGGAAAATTATGCAGTCAAGCGTATGCCTGAGATTGAGCAATGGGCGACGGACATTTATAATTTTGTCGCAGGAAAGTATGGTGAGGAGAATATCGTTGCCTTCTATGTACACTTGGACGAGACTTCACCACACATCCATTGCGTTCTTCTGCCAATCAAGGACGGCAAGTTTGCCTTCAAAGAAATCTTCGCAGGTGCCAACAATCGGGAATATAGTCAACGTACATCGAAACTTCATGACGAGTTGGCGATGGTCAATGAACCTTGGGGACTGGTGCGTGGAACGAGCCAAACGGAGACTCGGCAACGACACAGACCTACGGAGGAATACCGCAAGCACCTGTCCGAGGAATGTTCTTCAAAGGAAGAGGAACTGGACAACCTTAACAAGGCTTTAAGCGATCTTCGGGTGGAAATAGCACTGGCAGAACGTCGTGTAAAAGGTCTCTCTTCCATGGTGGAACATCTGGAAAAAGAGAGACATCAGAAGATGTTGGAGATTGACAAGCTGAAGGTGCTGATTGCAAACAAGGAGGGTGACAGTTCTATCTTGTCGCAGAAGTTGGAAAAATTGCAAAATGAGTTGGCTTCCGTTGATGAGAAACTGGCTGACAAGAAAGACAAGCTCGCTGTGGCTGACCAGCAGTTGGATGAGTTGAACAAGGACATGGAGTTTGTCAAGGAGCGGACAGAGACGTTTCGACAGGATGCCATGCAGTTCTCTCGTGAAGCTCAGACTGGTGCTGGCACACTTATCAAGACAGCGATGTTGGAAAGCATGGTCACTGACTACCGTTCCAAGATGGCATCGTTGCCACCTGAAATCAAAGTCGCATTTGACGGTTCGCCATTGGAAACCATAGCCGAGCACACTGCCGAAGTTCTTCATTGTGCCACCTTATTATACCTTGGCTACATCGACCAAGCCACGACATTTGCCGAAGGGCAAGGTGGCGGAGGCGGTGGCAGCAATGACATGAAATGGGGACGCAACGAAGACGAGGATGACAGGCGTTGGGCGCACCGTTGCCTTGCGATGGCAAACAGGATGATGCAACCGAAAGGCAGCAAGAGTAGAAAGCGTTAACAGAAAGAATAATTGACAAATTGAAGTTTATGATTAGAAAAGCAATATTTATGATGGCATTGTGCGTGTGCGGACAATTACACGCCAATGCAGAGACAATAGATAATGGCACGGATGATTTGGTACCGTCTGGCATAAATGAGGATATGCTCCGACAGATAGAGCCTACATACCTCAAAGAGGTAGCTGTACCTTCCGCATGGTCTTCCAACTGGTTCGTTGATGTATCGGGTGGCACTTCCGCTTTTGTAGGAAAACCGCATGGTAAAGGGAACTTGTTCGACAGGATGAAACCTTCCCTGGCAATAAAGGCAGGAAAGTGGTTCACGCCAGAGATTGGTGGTCGGTTTAGTTTCCAAGGTTTTCAGTTCAAGGATGCCAGCAAGAATGTCCGTGATTACAAGATGGTTCATGCAGATTTTCTTTGGAATGTGAACAGCAGCTTTGCCGCAAGTCATGCCACCACACAAAGATGGGGATTCATTCCGTATGTTGGTTGCGGTATTATCCATAACGAGGATAACGGCAAGAGTCCGTTTGTCATCAACTATGGATTGATTGGACAATATCGTTTGACAAAACGTTTGGCGGTCAACATGGAATTGGGTGGCGCAACCACATTCCGTGACTTTGATGGTGTGGGCGCATCCAATAAGTTTGGTGACAATTTGTTCACCTTGTCTGCCGGACTGACTTTCAATATCGGGAAGGTCGGTTGGAAGAAGGTTGTAGATGCCGCTCCTTATATCAACCAGAACAAATGGCTGGCAGATTACACCAATGATTTGTTGGCTCGCAACCAAAAGTTAAGCAAAGCTCATGCGGAGGATGCCAATGCCATCGCTGAAATGAGAAAGATCTTGGAGATTGAAGGATTGCTGAAAGCCTATGCCGACCGCCTGACATATTATGCGGATAGTACGGAGTATCGCATATACCCGAAAAATGGCTACAGCGGTTTGAACTCGCTCCGTGCAAGATTGGCTCACAAGGATTGGGATGGTATGGGAAAACCTAAAAAAAGCCGCTCTCTGGAGTATAGTTTCTCTGTTTCCGATTCTGTTTCTTGGAACAAATACGTTGCAGAAATGGTAGGTGGGAACAAGTGCATCGGCTCACCAGTGTTCTTCTTTTTCAAGATTGGAACCACGCAGTTGGTTGACGTTTCACAGATGGTAAACTTGGATGAGCTTGCTCGTGTAGCAAAGGCTTATCATCTCAAAATTTCCGTTGTTGGTGCTGCCGACAGTGCCACTGGAAGCGATGGCATCAACAATCCTCTCAGCAAGTCAAGAGCGGATTATATCACACAACAGCTTGTGGTAAGAGGCATTGACAAGTCCATGATAATATCAAAAAGCAAGGGCGGTATCGATGAGTATTCACCAATTGCAGCCAACCGTCATACGGCTGTCAGACTATTTGTACAGTAAATGTGTTTTACTATCATTCATACGATAAGCGGTAATCTGCAAAACAATGATTATCAAAAGAAAGAGTCCGTTCGTGATGAATGGACTCTTTCTGCTATGGTTTACTGGTAAATAAATCTGTCGTTTCGTTATGCGATAAATTAATATTTGTATTCTTAGAATCTTTGCATGTGCTTTCTTCCTTATGGAATAACTTTTCTATAAATACATTGTTTCGCATTTTTGCTCTCTCTAAAATTACAGAATACTGCATGACTTCCGTATATAAACTTCCATCATGGGAAGATGTGTCATCTGGGATTTTTTTCGAGGGGCGATAACAATAATTGAATTTTTTGTCATATATGAAATCACCATCAAATGCACGTACATCTCTTGGCTCTAAAGATTCCCCTATTAAATACCCGTAAAAAGTATCTATCATAAAATCTTCAGTTGAGAAGTTTCTTATGAAATAGGCATATTTGTTAATTTGGTTCAGATGCAAAGCTAAATTTGTATCTGGTGTCTTAAGCTCTATAATTATACATTTTCTTTCTGAAGGAAATAGCAAAATATCAGGACGTTTGATTGCTCGATTTTCACCGAGTGAAGTCAAATACCGTTCCTCTTCTTCGCTAATTTCCTCTCTGAAAAGTTTTTTCCCATTAAAGATTATTTGATTAAGGCGGTATTCTGACACTCCTTTGAAGTACAGATATTCTTCATTTAACATCCACAAATCACTACTCTCAGGTTTGTTTGTATGCTGTCTAAACAACAAATCATGTATCAATTTTTCGTCAATAGTCCTTTTGCCTTTTATTCCTTGGCACTCTAGTTTCCTATTCAGAATCTGTTGCATCAAATCCAAGACGAGTTTTCTATGCGTAACATACCGAGACAAGGATTCCTTGTCTTTCAAAGACATATGACAAGATAAATCTGCAACCATTTTATCCAAATCTTCTTGGTAAGAATCATTACTTGGATTAAGATTTCTTATCTGATCTATACTCTTTTGGATGTTCATGTCTCGATTGGCATTTACTTTTGCATCATATGCATATGCTTTACGGACAATATCATCAGGAGAATCGTTTGGACACACCTCTGCCAAGGCTTCATCTGACAACAAATATGTTTCTCTTAAAGTTTGAATAATACGTTGTTGTTCTTCTTCTTGATTTGCAATCTCATCATATAAACGAATAGCAGCATTATTTACCCCTTCCGTAAGGTCATCTAAAACTAACTGTTCTGATATATATCCTTGAGACTTCGCAAGTCTTTTGAAATCAGTTCTATTTAGTATTTCAAAATTATCTCTTGTGTCACCGATTTGATCATCAAAGTAATCACTTGATAATAAAAATAAGAAATGTGCTCCATCAATAATTTTATCGGCAGGAAGACTGCCGATTTTCAATTTGACGGAATCCACGACCTCATTTTTACAAGTTATTTTTATAGAGTTCTTTGGCAGAATGTCCGATGAAATCTTGTACGATTTAATTTTTATATCCACATTTTCTTCAGACGGCTCTATATGCTTCATATCCTCTGAAATTCGACTTTTAGGGATAGAAATAACAGTATCGTCCTTTGATGGCATCGGTATGTCCTTCAAGGTGATGTCTGTGTGGGCTATACATTTGTTTAAGTGATAAAACTTTATACCTATCTTTGGAAGACTTTCTCTATTTGTACACAAAAACAGGATGTAATGATCTATAATCTTTTGTTTAAAGTTTTTAATAGTGAGGTTGTTGTAAAATTTAATATCGTTTTTATCTCTTAATTCTATCAACCTTACTTGTGTACAGTTTTCCTCTTCTACATTTATAGATTCCTCTTTGTCTAATCGGATTATAGCATTGTTTTGCATAAATTGAAGAGCTTTGGAAAGAGAAAAGTCTCTAACAAATTTTTCTCCAGCTTGACAATACACGCTATGATATATAACTTGGCTAAAGGACTGAACAAGTTGTATTCGTCCTGATCCTCGATTTGAATAGCCTTTTGTGTCATCTTTAAAAGTGTTTAGTCTCTTGAAGTTGGAATCGTCAAAACCGATACCGTTGTCTGTAACATGTACTTCAGCCAATCCATCAGGTTGATTGTCTGTAGTTTCGTTGTAAAACAGTTCTATATTAATAAAAGGTTCAAAAGGGACATTTAATTTAGAACGCATATCTATAGCTTCGAAGCTATTTGTAATAACCTCGAAAATTGGCTGCAATGGGTTGGAAGCCTTTTTTATTCCTTTTAAAACTCCAGGCCAATAAAGCCCTTCGCTTGATATGAATTTCTCCATGTCACCTAATATGATTTATATTTCAACATAATTTAATTTACAAAGATATGAAAATAACCCCAAGAAATATAAGCCCAGAACTGATTTAACACAAGATTAACACATGACAGCATAAAGAAAACAAATTATATTTTGAGGTCCCTTGTATCAGTTGCGGTACACCAAAACCATCACCTGTATTGTATAGTCTATTGATATTGGCTCTTTATTCTTTCTCTATTCGCAAAATCTTGTTTATGACAGTGATGACTTGCTCTTGTATATAAGCTTTGAACATCGTGTCATCCTTTATGGCAAAGTCCAACTGTTCATATACTACAGTATTGACAGAACTTCTGAGTTGTTTTAACTTGTCATTTACTGGTATCTGTCGATGGGCTTGCCAATAGATCGTAACTTCATCTTGCACTATCGCTTTCAACACCATTTTTTGTTCACGGCTGAGTTTCCTGAAAGTCTTGTTTTCTCGTTCTTCGTTGTTGCCATATAAAATAGTATCGATATATTCATCGGCATCAACAATTACAAACTCATTGTCCCCGAAAGGCAAGTCCAAAATCTTCTTGTTGCCTTTCTTCATCTCACCCATGCACTCCTTACAGATGTGTTGGGCATGACCTTTCCCCGAAAATGACTCGTTCGGCTTGTATTCACCACAAATCTTACAGTAATGTCCTTTATGTTTCTTCTTTGCCATATCTCTTGTTATGCAACTGTATGAGAATGCAGGATGCATCATCTTCCAAGTATTCTATACGACTTGGCAATTTGTTTTCTACTATAACAGAATCTATGCAATCCTTGGATTGATAGAATCCATCTGTACATAATAACAACAAATCCATGTCTGAGATTTTTGTTTCTTGAATGGATATAGGGTTGCGGAAACCTCTTCCATTTACACAACGAGTCAGAAAAGTACAATTATCACCTTCCTTCTGGTGGTCTTCAGTAAGTTGATGTATACCTTTTTCTTTTTTGTAATATAGACGGACATTTCCTTGCCATGCGTAATAGGCAGTATCATCTTTTATGTATAAGACGGTAACTGCTGCTCCCATTTTGCAACAAAGAGCCTTGCATTCATCTGCAACTGCAATGTCTGCTTGTTCAAAAGCCTTTGCTAACAGCTCTCTTATATCCACAGAATTATGTTCTGCCAATATTTTATAAACACTTTGTGCAACAGTGGCTGCTGCAATCTCACCATATTGTAAGCCACCCATACCATCGGCAAGGATAGCGATGCAACTCCCATCTTGTAATTGTTTGCACAAGATAAAATCTTGGTTTGTATCACATAAGCCTTTTTGACTACAATATTTTATATCTATCATTATAAATTCCTTTCTTCTGTAGCAGAGCGAAACACTTCAGAAATGACTTGCCATGTTCTCCTTACTTGGTCATAATTCAAACCCGATTGTGAATTGAGAGTTTGGCTTATCAAATAGCTTCTCTCCTCCAACTGCAATTCCTCGTCAATTTTGTCTGCATAATATGCAAGTTGGTCTCGGTTCAATAACTTTGCCAAATCGTTTGCCAGCCAATAGCCACCAGCTACATATTCGTCAAAATCTTCCCAATCATACACTTCCATATACGCTTCTCGATCCAAGTTTGCCATAAGGTAGTTGTCCAATATGAACGACATATCCTCTGCATCCTTGTTTGTGGTTAGATGTCTGTCCATCCAAGCATTGAACTTCAGCAAGAATAATCCATGCAAAGAAGCTATCTTTACAGTGAATCTGTCATCAATACTAACCGTTATAGCATCAGAAAGCACTTCGTCAAACCCTTTTACGGACATGGCAATTGTTTCTTCGGGTGGCCAATAGATGTTGTCATCTTCCTTGGCGACATATCCGTATGGAACAACATCTATCTCATAGTCACCATAATAGAAGCGTTGGTGTTTTGCCTTGTCCTTCTCGAAACCATCCGCAATCAAACTATTTTTGATTTTGTCAAATTCCTGCCAGTTTGGAACAGCTATAGCCAGATCCAAGTCTCTTGTTTTTCTACGTGATGACGTGTTCAGCATCTGCTGCATGACTATATCTCTAGCGGTGGCTCCTATGATAAAGAAGTCGTGATCCATTCTACGGAAGCTATCTGTAAGTTTCTCCAACAAATCCATAAGAAATGGATTGTTTATCTTTTCACTCGAAATCTTTAAACTCATTCTTTAATATGCGTTGCGCAGCCTCCAAGCAGCGACTATTGCCACTACCCATCAAGTCTGCATAGATTAATATAGCAGGAACAGTTCTGTTGTCTGTTTCCCAATTCCAAAATTTGTTGTACAGATGAATTTCCCCATTTGCATCTTGCTTGACGACACCTGTTCGTATAAGATGTGCTGCAGGTATTTCCGTGTATATGTCGAAAATTCCTGGTTGTAAGTAGCCATCCGTCAAGTTTGCGGCAGGTTCTCCTCCCCATGACATGCCCTTTGGCAATGCTATGTTTTTCCACTCATTTCTATTCGCTTCTGTTCGAAATGCCATTGCGCCTACCAGCAATTTGGGTTTCAATACTTCATTGTAATTGCTAACCCATAAGTCAAGCAGTTGTTTTTTGTCTTTTATTATGCGCCCGTTTTTAGTGTCACAAACAAAACCACGTCTTGTAAGTTCATCCAAAACGTTTTTCACGCTTCCCAAAGATACACCAATTTGCTCTTTTATCTCTCGATAAGGCTTCTTTATATTGTCTGCATCTTGCAACAGATAAAACACGACCTTCAATCCTGCATCTTGAAACACGGGATAGGTTTTCACCTTGGACTCTGTATTTTTCCTTCCTTGATTAAATATTTGGAAAATCAAGTTTCCTGCCTTTGTATATCTGACAAGGCAGTTTCCTGCACAGTCCAGATAGTTGATACCTCTGTTTGCCAATTCTGTTGATACCTGCGGCGTGACGTATTGCGTAACAAGCAAGATTTGCTGCTTGTCATTGTTCATCGTTTGCATAGTCGCTAATGTCGGATTTAATGTGGCCTTGGTTATGTTTTCCCTTACATGACACACAAAATCTACATTCATTATTTTAACAGTGACATCATTTTCATTGGTACAATTTACTTTGACGGCTGTTGTTGACACAACATCCCCCACAGGAAGGCTTGCTCTAAGAGCATCCAATGCTTGGTTTATTATGATATTGTTTGCCATCATTTTATGTTATTTGTTCAATATATTAGTTGTGTTCAATTTGATTGAACATTGCAAAGATAATGAACAAAACTTAAACGAACGAACTTTTTGTTCAATATTTCATCTTGTTCAATACTATTTAACATAGTGCGAAGATTGAACAGGGATATTTTCAGAAATACAATTCCCGAAAAGTGACACAAATGACAAAAAACGGGAATGCTCGAACTGTATATGCCGGTTCTAACAGATCTCTCTATTATCAAAAAGTGGTAATCATACCACTTTTCGTCACTAGAATATTTCCATACCCTTCATCCTCCCTTGTTTTTCCTTAGCAAATTTAGTTCAGCCCACCAGACTGTCAAGTACCGCCTTGCTATTAGCAGGTTATTTCATCAGCAGCCTTCCACCAATCAAAGATTGGGGTATTCCGAAGAAATGACCTCCCAATTCCTTGTCTTGTCTGTCTCCATGCCCGAACTCTTGATTGCACGTAAAATCAATTCCCTCGATGAAGTCGTAAAGGCTTCGAGAATAGGGAAGAAAAAGAAGTTTCACAATTTAATCCGAACAGATATGAACGATATGATTAACGAAAGAGACAAGGAGTTTGCCAATGAGTTTTCACACTTCGTGAACGGCAAGATGTGTTCCGCATCCAAGGTGGGTGCAGAGTTTGCCAATGACCACCGCTTTCTTGTAAACGAGAAGTTCAAGGTGATGATGGCTTTCATGGAGCAGTTGGCAATAAACTATCAGAAGGGCTATTATGACCTTCGCAATGAATGGGCTTGCACTTTGGCACATGCAGCCATTGAAGCCTTGCGTGAGCAGCAGCTCTACTATCCATCTTCATCAGAGTATTCACCCAATAAATAATGCAGTTATGACAAGCAGATTGATTACACCACAGTTGGCGGAGCAGTTCAAGCAATATCCGCTTTATTCACAGGACGGCAAGAAGAAGGATGCCATTTGCCAATGCGTCTTCTTCATCGGCAAAGTCCGTTGGTATGTATTGGAAGGTCAGCCGGAAGGCAATGACTTCACGCTGTTCTCTATCGTTGTCGGTCTTGCCGATACAGAATATGGCTATGCTTCCATCAAGGAAATGGAAAGTATCAGCGTGGATGTCGGACATAACCTTCCCAAGATACCGATATTGCAGGACAAGAGCTTCAAGCCTTGCCCAATCGGAAACATTCCCGACGAGAGATTGCAGTCGTTTCTGTCTGACATGTATGACAGGGAAGAAGTTTAAACCATTCATCAGCCGTAGGCTTCTTGCCTATGGCTGCTAAAAATCAAACTATATGATACAGCAAAAGATAACGGAGATAGCCGAAATATTAGGATGGAGCGTTGATTTCTCTGAGCCACAAAATGGCAAGACAGATGTAAACTTCGCCAAATATACTTCCTGTGGTCAAGATTTCAATTTCAGCGTGGAACTTGAAGACGATGATATGGAAGCCTTCATCGACAATATCCATGAGTATTATGAGAACTTTGATGTTGACGAGGAAGCGTACATTTGGATTGACTCAGACGGTCACGGCAAAAATGGCGCACCTTACCACATTGCCGATATAGTCAAAGACATGGAGGAAGCCGAAGTCATGATGGCTGACCTTTACGAGGCATTCAGACAATTTTATTCACAGTTAGAACTTCAAGACGTATGACAATAGAACAATATCTTTACCGCCTATGTCGAAACATTTTCTATGAGCGTTTCGACTGGCGCAAATACCTTACCACCCGAAGCTATTTCGGCAGAGACCTTTGCGTCACTCCGCTCCATGTCTCCTATGGACAAATCGGCTATACAATCCATTTCCCTTGCTCTCGTGACCCGATGCCCGAACTCGCATATGATTGGGAAATGAACGAACTCACCATCGATGAGGAAAATTGGCAGAAATGGCTTGCTGACGAAGATGAGGAAGATGATGACAGCGAAGATGCCACACCCGAATAATGAAAAAATCCAGGATGCTTACACATTGATATATATGTGCGCATCTTGGATTTTTGCTTTTTTGCTACAAATAGCCTCATTATCGGCGGAACGCAGACCTTGCGACCTTTTCCTCTTCTGCCTCAGTTTGCTCACTATCATTTGATGATGCGGATTGATTCATGTCCTTCGCTTCCTTGTCTTTTTCCGAAACCGAAGCTGCAACATTCTCACTCTGCTGTTCTTTCATTTCCAACGCCACTTCATCTATTCTCTGTGAGAGAATGGACGTTGCCTTTTTCACATCCATCAAGGTGGTCTTGATGAAACTTGGCGACTCTTTCAGACTGCCAAGCCATGATTTCAGATAGGCAGCACTGTCTTCCTTCAGATTCTTGGTCATGCCATACTTCTGGCACACCAACGCACTGCCCAACTCTGCAACCAGTTCCTCACGTGCATATTCATCGGAACCGAAGCCCGACTGCGGTTTGAGACGGTTCAACTGATCTTCCGCTCCTGTCGAGTGAACCATCTCATGAAACGCAGTACCATACCACGACTCACCATCCTTGAACTGTGACTTCTCTGGAATGGTTATCTGGTTGCGGGAAATGGAGTAGAACGCATTGTCCTGGTGTTCGATATTGATGGGACAAATCCATCTCTGCTCCTTGAACATCCGGTCTACAGCAGGAAACGAATACATGTCACCTTCCTTTACCAATGCCTTTTCTGGCTTGTTCTCTGCTTCCAACTTGGCATACAATTCAGGTCTTGCCTCCTTCAGATTGGTCTGTGCCACATTGAACACCTGGTACACATTCAACTTCGGATAGACATTATACTCCTTCTGCTCCTCAGCACTCATTCGCTTGTAGTCGTCATAGGGTATCTTTTCTTTTGTCTCCTTGTGTACAATGGTGAAACTTGTCAGCATCACGGGAAAACTCTTCTCTCCCTTGTTGATGCCAACCTTGGGCAACGGCTCGCCATTGGCATCCACCATCTGCTTCTTGTTACCTTGCTTGTCGGTCTGATAGTTCAAACCCACTGCACGGTTAAAGGTGCAGAACACTGGCAACTCGTAGCCTTTCTTCTCGCAGAGCATGGTGAGCAACAAGGCATTCATGCCGTTATACTCTCTGCCAGACAGGTTCTTCGGCCAACTCAATGTACCTTCCGTAAACCAAGGCTTTTGCCATCCGTCCTTGCTTCCCAACGACTCGATTTTCTCTATCATCATGTTGGCGAAGGTGTCCAAGGCTCTGTCCTCAGCATTCTTTCCATCGCCATTATTCTGTGGACTCTTATTGTAATATGCCATACTTGCTAATTGTTAGGATGATACGCTTTCTTCTCCCACTGGTTCAACTCCGCCACCTTGCAGCCTAAGTTGAGTCTGTCGTTATACACCGAGATTTCCAACTTGCCCTTTGCCTCGATGGTGGCTTTTGGCTGCAACCATTCCTCTCTTTCTTCCGAGAAACGGACAAAGCGCACCCAGGTAAAGGCGAAATCTTCACCAATCTTCTCTGCACTGAAAGCCGAAAACATCAGGAAAGCCTTACCATTTTTGCCTTTCTTCATATCAATGTCCTTACCGACCTTGCCCTTGAACTCCATATCTCCCACGATGCCATCCTTGCTTTCTGCAGCAGGATGGCTCACTTCGACTCCTTTCAAGTTAAAATACAGGTTGTCGTCTTTCTTCTTGAAGGTAAGCACACCTTTAACATCGATGCGATTGCCCACAACGATAGCTTCGGCACAATCTCCATCCATGATGCAGCTTACCATCACCGTCTTGTTGATACCTTTCTTGGCTGGCACCACCACATCCACGGAATATGTCGTAAAAGGCATTCCGTCCTTCCCATTGCGAACCACTGCAGCCTTGCTGACGGTTCCGCACACACTTACGTTACATTTAATCATAGCTCAAATACTTTTTTATTCGTTTTCAATTGACCAAGATGTGGAACCTCCAAGTATCTTACTTTCTTTGCATTGTCTGACTTTGACCTTCTTGCTGTTCCAGGACTTGCTCATAGTTTTGCGATGCCTGTTGCGTCAGCACGATAGTATTCACCATTCCAGCGATGCGCATTTTCTTGGCATCATTGCTCAGGTTGGTATCACCCAACACTTGCGACAATCTACAGAACTCCGCATTGGTCAGTTCTCTCGTCACTTTGGTAGTGCCATTATCCGCTTGCAACACAGCCTTTCCATTATCGCCAACACTCAGCACACATTCCTTCATAGTCGGCATCAACGGTTTCAAGTCCACCTGCCTTTTGCTTACAGCTTCTGAGATTTGCGTTCTTTGCTCTTCCTCGCTTTTACTGTCTATTTGCACAGCGAGGGCAAGCAGACTGCTATACATGGTAGTCACCAATCCCATTATCGGGTCTGCACTTGACAATCCTGTGCTTGCGTCCTCAGATGAAAGCAGTTTCTTCATCCAATCGTCAGGTGACAGACTCGTGTCCACTGCCGAACTATTTCCCTTGTATTTTGCCAACAGGTCATTGCCGTTATACAATGCTTGTTGCTTCAGATTACCTTTCTGCGCTATCTCCGCCAAGTATGATGCAGGATCCACGTCCCTTGTCTTGCCGTCTGCCGATATGTTTTTCACTCCGAAATGCAAGTGTTCGCCAGTAGTGCGTGTGCCGGTATTTCCCGACACACCTAACTTTTGCCCAGCTTTCACCTCGTCACCCACCTTCACGGCAATACTGTCCAAGTGCATATATGTGGTCTGCACCTTGCTTCCGTCCGATCTTGCGTATTCCACTGTCACAGACTTGCCACCGCCAGTATTGGCATTGTGGTTCACAGCTACCACCTTGCCACCATTCTCGGTTGCCAACACATCATCATGCTTGGCTCTGATGTCAATGCCCTTGTGCATCTGCTGTTTGCTTTTGTCCATAGGGTCTTGACGCATACCGAATGGAGAAGTGACAAACAAGAACTCGTCCCTTTTCACAGGGAATGAGTATTTGTCGTTGGTTGTTTGAAATGCTGTTTGCTTCTTTTCGTCATTATTGGATGTCGATACCGAAGACGATACCGTTGCTGAAGTCCTTGCATTCTGTTCTACGCCGAACTTCTTGCCCTCAGCCCTCATCTCTCGCATCACCTGTTGGTCATACTTCTGTAATCCATTGATCTCGATAATCTTTTGCAAACTGGCTGCATATCCTCCACTGGTGGCATAACCGCCTCGCTCAATGCCGTTTGTCCATCCCTTGTAATCATCGGGAGAGAGTTTGAAGCATTGGCTGTAGCGGCTGCTGTTCTTCAATATCTTGGAATGGTGCTCGTATGAGTCACCCACCGTGGCATACTTGCAGAACTTCTCATTAGGCTTATCATCGGTATAGACAAGATAATCGCCACCGTTCTTCAGCCAACTTTTCGAAGCCTTCACGCCAAAGTGGTTGTTGCCCAACTGCGATAGTTCACTCTGTCCATTACGGCTTTCTAAGATGCCTTGCGCCAAGGTGACGGAAGCAGGGATGCCATATCGCTTCATTTGTTCCATCGCCTCGACAGCATATCTTTCTGCATATTGCTGATTCTTGCTCATGTCTTTATATCCTCATTATTATCGTTTCATACCGCCAGAACGCTGCTGTTCCTCAGTATTTTGCTCCTCTTGCTTCTGCTTGGGTGCCTCCAACTGGTCACAGATAGCCACTCGTTCTCCAGCTCGGATAAGCTTGGGCAGATAGGTGTCCAAGGCATGATGTGGAAAGCCAGCCATGTAGGGACCTGCTTGGGTGTTTCTCTTTGTCAATGTAATCCCCAACACTTCCGCTCCTCGCTTGGCATCCTGTTCATACATCTCATAAAAATTACCTACACGAAACAGCAGCAAAGCATCTGGATGCTTGGCTTTCAACTCCTTCCATTGCTTCATGATGGGAGAGTCCTTGGTCTCTTCCTTCTGCTTACCCTTTGTTTCTTCCTTCTTTTCCACAGTAGCGTTATTATCTCTTTGAACAGTCGCATCCTTCTCTTCCCTAATATCTGTCTTTTCCTCAGAAGATGCTTGCTTATTCTCTTCCTCGTGATACTCTCGATGTTCTTCCTCATTCTTATCGGTGGAGACTTGCGTTTCTTGCTTCACCTCGGTTTCATCAACTTGCTTTTCAGATGCAGTCTGCTCCTGTGTCTGTCCTTTCTGCAGGATGTCAGCAAACAAGGTTGCTGCAAGATGTTTCTTATACTCGTTTTTGTCTTCGGCTATCCACATCCGTTGCCATTGGCTTGGCGATACCACACGAGGCTGCAACTTGTCTGCGCCATCAATGGTGGCTGCACACAGAATGACATCGTTCTTTGCCTTGAACACGTTTACTTTCTGTATGCGGTTCATGTCCACCTCGTTGTGCTGACCGCTGCCGAACAAGTCCACCTTCAGGTCAGGCTTTGTCTCTGCCATCGCATAGTATTTCTGTGCCAGTTCCACTCTCAGACTGTCCATCGTGTCCTGCGCCTGTTTCAGTGTGGTGAAGAAGCGGTTTAAGTCCGCCTTGTCGGGATAGATGGAAAAAGCCTTCTGTCCTTCGGGCTTGATATACATCGCCCAACGCTTGTTGTCATCCTGCACCATCTGTATGCGGTCGAAGCCCACCTGCTTGCTCTGGCTCACGGCATCACTCACGTCTATCTTGGATATGTCTTCCAGTTGCCAGTTCTTCAATCTTGCCACAGTGATGTCCTTTCCTGCAAAATAGCTGTCATCAGGATGGTAGCCCAAAGCGCCATCGGGATTATAGAACTTGACAGACTGAAAACCTTCCTTCTGTAAGGCATGTTCGATGCGCTGCTTGCTCATGCCCGACACCTCGTTGTTCACTTCCAATGATGCTCCTGCTGGCAACACCACATCAGCACTCTTGTTTTCCTTGTCTCTTACAATCACCACAAACTTCTGCTCGCTGTCAGGATGCTTGGCTATCTCATCAGCTACAAAGTAATGCTTGGGCATCTGCGCTTGCATCTCGGTGGTCTGCTGCTCGTTCTTCAAGGATGAATATTCTATTTTCTCGCCACGCTCTGCCTTGCGGATAACGTCCAAGGAATTGTTCACATCACTCTCTATGGCATCTATCAGACATGGATTTTCCTTCAATTCGCGGTTCCAGTAGTCCACCAGTCCCATATTCTCCTTGGAAATCTTGGCTGGCATACCCATTTCCATCATCTTGATGCCCGAAGCTAGTTCCACAACCAGTTTCTCTTGCTTCACGGCATCCTCCGATGGCGCAATGCCGTTTTTCATCACCATGCCCTCCCTTGCCAGTCGCTGTTGATGTCCTGTGGCACTCACCGTTTGGCGCAACATCTCCTGCACATAATCGCTATATTGCTCAAAGTTTTCTTGCTTTGGCATATACACAGCATCTTTTTCTGTGTCATAGTGTGCCACTCCGCTTCCGTCTTTGCGCACCGCCATCAGGTTTTCCTTCATCTTCTGGATGAAGTCATTTACTTGGCTACGCAATGCCTTGTCTTCATTCGCACCGACATTCGCCTTCACCACATCTTCATATTTTTCTTTATCTTTCAGTGGCAACATGGTCTGGTCGATGTTAAACAGCACTCGTATTTCCCGATTGTGGATGCCCTTGTACTGTGTATGATCGGTAGCCGACAATTCCTGGTAGTCCTTTCTGCTGATGATGTCTTCCGGATTATGACGGTTCACATATTTGTTCCACGCATACCAGTTGAACGGCACACCTCTCTCATGCGCCATCACAGACTCGTCTCGCTTCTTGGCTTCACTAAATAACGTGTAAAGATTTGTAGAAAATCCGTTCTTGTCGGAGTTCAATCCCATCACGAGGGCATTAAACGGACTCACTGCCGCTCCCTTTGGGTAAAACCGTGGATATTGCTTTCCTTGCTCATTCAGCCAGACACCCTTGTTGTCGGCTGCTTTCGACAGGGCCTCGGTGATCAGTGACACTTGACGCTCTGCCGCATTCTTCTCTTGTGGACTTTTCTCTTTCATTGTATGATTGTTTTACGTTTTATCTTATCTTGAACGTTGGATGACTTCTCGGCACTCTGCGTTTTCCATCGCCTCGTTTCTCACATTTCTCACTTCTTGCTCGCCATAGTTGCGTTCTGCCATCTGTCTCATCTGGTCACTCTTGGCAAGCACGGCATTGGCAATGGTGTTGAGTGGTAAGGCTCCTGCTTGATATGCTCCAACCACATGCTCTGGCAGTTGGATGGTGTATGGCACTCGGTCGATGGTTGCCACTAAACAGTTGCCTTGTAGCACAGGGTTGGCTATTCGAGGATTCAACGGTTCGTCTGGATAGGACTTATATTGCACTGCTTGTGCTGTTGTATTATCGTATGATACAGCATTTCCATCATTGCTTTCCCGTTTGTTTGCCAATGCTTCATGTCCTGCCTTGTTCAGCAGATTGGCACCGCCCATACCGATGAGTGTCATCTTCAATAGCGGATTCTTCACGAACATTCCTGCAAGGATGGCGGCTATCGGCATCATATTGTCCTTCAAGCCTAATGATTGCGTCTTGCCAGAGAACAGTCCAACAAGGATGTCGGGCAACATGGCTATCACATAGCCGAGATTATTGCCGATGTCGCTGAAACCATTCAGTCCGAAGTTCTTCAACAGTCCTTCCCATCCGTTGCTGTTGTCACGCTCTGGCTGTTCTTGCTGCGTATCTTCCGATTGTTGCTGTTCTGCATCTTCTTGTAGGGCCTCTGTCTCATTTCTTTCTTTGATGATACGCTCAGCTTCTGCAACCTTGGCTACGTCGTGCTTGGCTTTCTCTTCCAGATAGGCATCTTCCTTGCCGGGTGCCACTATCAGCGGTACATTCTTGTATTTCGGATCGTTCCGTTTCTCTTGCTCTTTTTGGAAAGGAAACTTAAAACTGTTGTCTGTCCATGCCATAGGCGTAAATGCTTTTTGTGGAATATGTATCTTATTATGGAGTTTGCTGTTGAGCGTCTTGACATAGCCATTGTCGGTGGCATTCACTTTCTTGGCTTGTGAGCGAAAACCAGTGAAGGCATTGCCGTTCTGTCCGAATACGCCCTTGCTGATGCTCAATTCCATGGCTTGCTCTTTCCGCTGTTCGCCGTTTCCCTTCTTGGAATCGAGGATATAGCCCAATGCCATGTCGCTCCCCACCAAGGTTGCCAATGACTTCCAACTACCGATACCGCCCATGGTCACGGCATCCACTACCGAGGCGGTAGCCCTTCCTGCAAACTTCTCCGTCTTGCTTGGCTTATAGGCTTTCTCGCCACGAGCTTCTATCTCTGCCGTCAATGGTGACTTCATCAGTTCTTCTTGCAGTCCCCAGATGCTGTTTTGTGCTGCCTTTCGCAAGATGTAGTCCATTGTTGACTTGGGTGTATTGTCTTTGACGAGCTTCCCAATCATCAGGTCTTCCATTCTTTGCACAACGTATGCGTATGCCAAGTCCTCGCCACAGGCTTTCGACAAAGCGTCATATTTGCTTCGTCCAATTTCCTTCACCACGGCATTGCGCCACTCGCCAGCAAGAAGAGCCAAATCCTTCACGATGTTTTTGTCCTTCCATATCTTCTGGTTGCACATCACTAGATAGTCCTCCGTGGTTTTGCTGTTCCATTTGCCTGTTTGCTTTAGAACAAACTCGGTGTTGTCGGCATATGGATTGGCAGAAGCAAGCACTCCTGCCAAACTGCTCAGGTATCTGCCTCTTTCCTCCAGTTGCTTGTGAGTTAAGTCATCTCGCACCTGTTTCATCACAAGTGCCAGCTTGCCGTCAAAATATCCTTGAAGGCAATACTCCAGTTCGGCAAAACGTGTCGGGTTCTTGATTGTACTCATTATAGCGTTACGTTTAGTTGACCTAATATCTGTTCTCTTGTCTGCTCGATGGCTTGGTGATACACTTCCATCTGCTTTGGAAAGTATTCCTCCAGCCAAGCGTCTTTCTCTATTCTGTCATGGATGAAGAGAATGGCTTGTTGTAGTTCTATCTCCACGGAGCATTCTCCTTCCTCTCGGTTATTGAACCACGCTTTTGTCCACCATCTCACTCCTGCACGGTCGGGATAGACACTTACCAACCTTGGAATGTCGAAGCTCTGCACATCGATGTCCAATTCTGCGAGAGGGTCGATGATACCACTTGTCCTTACGGCTTCGTCATGGAGTTTTTTTTTAGGACTTCGCTCAATGTGGACAGATAGATGCCATGCCGCAATGCCAGATAGTTCAAGAAATCCGCAATCAGCAAGTTCTGCACCTTGCAAGCCAAGGGCATAGCTCTCTGCCCGATGCCTAACGGATTGCTGATGGATGGCATAGCTTCATAGAAATAGTGTTTCGCCGCTGACAAGGTAAAGATGTTCCTTAGCGACTGCTCTGCATGTTGCGGTGTCACATACATACCTTTATACAGGTCTTCCATATACGATGGCATGAAGCGCAGCATCAATTCTTCTATCTCTTTTTGGTCTTTGTCATACTGTGTGGCTATATTCATGTCGTAGGTCTCAAACTCAGAAAAACCTGTCTTACCGGTCTGTTCCATTGCCTTCACATTGCCATATAGCATGGTCAGAAAATCAATCGGATTGATTTCCTTGCCGTCAAACTTCACCTCGAAATGCAGTCTGTCACCGCTCAATGCCACGATGTTTCCTGCCTTCACGGTTTGTCCGAAGTTCACGAACACGTTGGCAAGGTGGGCGTAGGTCACTTCATATTTACCGTAGCGTATCACTTGGTAGATGCCGTGTGTCGCATCATTGCCAATGCCCGATACCGTTCCGCTTGCCAAGGCAGACAGCAGATAGTGATTTGCCTCAAAGTCCAGTCCGTGATGGAAGAACACGGTTCCTGTTACAGGATGCTTCTGTTTTCCATAGCCAAGTGTCAGTTCCACATCCTTGCCTCGCTCCTCAAAGGGCATGCAAAAGCCGCTTTTTGATTGCAGCATCATTTCTTCTGTATATCTCATGTTGTTGTCGTTTTTATGTTTATCGTTTCATGCCGCCACTGCGTGTGGTCGTTTCTGCTTCGTTCACATTTCTTCCTTGACCGCCATCACCACTGACAATGTTCTTGATATTGGAATTGTTGCCTATGAGCATCATGCCGAGCATGGCTCCTGCTATCTTGCCAAGCCATCCGAAACGTCCGAAAGTGAGGAACGCTGCTGTTACCAGTCCTGCAAGGCTCAGTCCCGACACATTTCCTTTTCCTAAGTTCTTGAAGAAGTTGCCGAACATCTCCAGTCCGTTGCCTCCGAAGATGCCACGGAAGAAGTTGCTCATTCCGCTCCACTTACTGTTGATGTCGCCCATGGCACTATTCACAGCATCCACTGCTTCTCCAGCCTTGTTCTTCAGTCCTTTCACGTCTTCCACAGCTTCGGATATTTTCTCCGTGGTGTCTTTTCCTACCACCACATCACTGGCTATCTCCACCATGCTCTTGTCGTTGACAAGGTTCTGCCATGCCACATATCCTGCTGCGCTGCCCACAGCGGCTGTTTTCATCGCACTTCCTGCGCCTTTTAGTGCTTGGGTGGGATGCACAGCCGTATTGCTTGCAGATTTCAGTCCTTGCTTGGCGACACTACCTGCACCTTTCAAGGCACTGCCGCCATACTTTGCTATCTTTGCCCATATACTCATAGTCGTATCTTTTTATTGTTATTTGATCTTTCCGTTTCGCTTCCATCTGTTCATGCAGTCCTTCACGATGGTTTTCTTATCTGCCTTGTCGTGACTACCTTCCTCTATCTCTGCCCAGATGTCCGCCATCGAGGTGTACTTCACCGCCTTGGTCAGCCGTTGCAGCTTTTTGTTCATTACCTTCAGCTTGGGGCGGATGCCGAAAACGATTTCCACTCGTTCTTTCTCTGTCATCTTGTTGCCTGACAAGCATACAAGTCTGATGTCATTTACTATCTCCACGCTGCCCATAATCAACTCCCGATAGATCTTGTTGCGCTTGGCTGACAGTGCCACAGCAAGGGCATTGCTCGGATGTTTATCCAGTTGTTTGGTGAATCCTCCCAAGTTATCCACCAGTCGGTCTATCTCGTGATAGAAGCCATATACCTGTGCAGCATACACCACGATGGAGCGGAACGAGTCCAAGTAGTTGTTGAACTCTCGTTGCAGATTGGTGGTTCCTTCCACTTCCTCTTTCAACCATATATGACCAGTGGTCTGCATCAGCATCACCTTCTCCTGGTTCTTCAACTCTTTTTCAGCCTTGTCTGTATATGCGTATATCATTCCTGCCAACACAGGGTCGTTCTGGGCTTGCATCTTGCAGACAGAAAGCAACATGATGCCAAAGCAAAATATCCATGTTCTCATACTCGAATGCTTTTATATAATTATGGTGTACTGACTTTGGCAGCTCTCCGCCACCGTCCCAATGCTTGGGTGGCAATCTCACCATTACTTCTGTCTATCATCCCTGCCGTGACATTGTTCCACACATCACTCATTGTATAGTAGCGGATGCTTAGATACAGTTTGTTGAGCTTCTTCTGAAATGCTGACATCTTATCATTCAATGCCCACAAAGTCTTCGAACGGTCTGCTCCTGTCAACATATTCTCCGTTCCTCCTTTTGCCACGGCATCATTCAACAGATTGAAAACCGATACCAGTTCCGTTGCCGTCTCGATATACAGGTTGTTCATGCTCATACTTGCCACGATGCCTTGCGGATTGTTCTTAATGGCTGTCTTCAACTTGGCGAGAGTGATGAAAATCTTCACGCCATCATCATACAGATGGGTACAGGCTTTCAGCGAAGAGGCATAGCCGTTCACTGATTTCAAGTAGCTGTTGTACTCCTTCTCCCATTTGTGTATCTGGTTAAACTCAGCAGCCATTGTATTCTGCAACATCGCCGTCTTGGTCTGTCCGTTGATTTGCTTTTCAATCTCACTGTTGATAAGTTCATTGCCTTCTGCCAGTGCCATCCATTCCAAGGGATTGGATGACACCAATTGTGCCTTGACTTCCAATGCCGTTGCTATGCCGATAATTGCTATTAACCATATCTTACCTATTTGTAATTTCATAGATGCTCCTCCTGCATTTGTTGGTTTCTACTCGTTCTCTGATGGTTGTCACCAGTTCTTCCTTCATCGGTACTCCAATAATGTCAAGTCTTGGTGTCGTTCTGTCTCCAGAATATATGCTCACGGTTTTCAATCGGAATAGTTGCTGCATGAATGTCTGACTCTCATTGAAATCCACCACACGATACAGTTCCTGATAATCTACTTCCCGATGAAACACGCCATGCTCAAACACTAATTGTTCGTTACTGATGATGTACCGCATCTTGCATAGATAGACCATTCGATATGCCAAACATAGGGAAAGCAAGAGCGAGAGGACAAACACCAAAGTGGAGAGGACGGCATCATCAATACCTGCATATACAAAACCTAAACTTATAAGCACAAGCAAGTGCAGCTCGTTGATGACGAACTGCATCCAATGGGGCTTGATGATGATGTTTCTATACCGATATGTCTGCTGCATAGTTCTCCTTTTTGATAATGACACCGTGCTTTATCTGCGGAAGCCCGATGTCTGTTCCTCTTTTTCCTTCTGTTTGGCTTGCTGTTGTTGCCTCTCAGCCTCTTGCGCCTTGGCGAACTCGAAATAGTCGAAGTCTATCTCTCCTTGGTCTATCAACCGTTGGTCTCGTTTGCCAAGCAAGGCATCGTTCCAGTCTTTGTATTGTCCCAAAGGATGAAAGGCTTGCACCGTGAAGTCTGCAAATCCCATTTCCTTGGCGATTGCTTTGAAGTTCTTCACAAAGCCACGTCCTGCCTCGTCTTTGTCAAAGCCCAAATAATGGTTCGCTTGTCGGGTCTCTTCCAGCATTCCCTTTATTTGCCCCTTTGTCGGTGTACCTCCGGTCGAGACATACACGCTCTTCACCGGGTTGATTTGGTACTCTGCCATAGCATCGTAGGCACTCTCAAACCATAGAATATTTGTGGCTTCTTTCAATGGCTTACCTGTCAGGTTGGCTATCCACAATCCTTCACTGCTGTTGCTTCCTTCCGCCTTGCCCTTGTATGCTTTGCCGTCCTCTCGTCTCGGTCTGCCTCGCTCTTCCAATCCAACGATGCTGTCCGGCTTGGACGGCAAGGATAGTGGAAAGGCGAGATTGGCAAAGCTCAATCCGTCATTTCGACGCTTGGTCACCAAGAAGAAATGCTTGTGAAAGGCGAACTGGGTCCCCATGTTGATGCCTCTTTCCTTGAAATAAGGATAGTGTTTCCGTTGGGTGTCCTTTTCCCTTGGGTTGAAACGCAAGATGTCATAGTCTGACAGGTTGAAGGGCTTGGCATCTCGCTTGGGTTCTGCCACTCTGCTTTCACGCACGTCAATGGGATTATTCAACAGTCTGTTGCATACCACATTCACCAGTCTGTCCAATGACATTCCTGGCTTATAGTCGTCAAACAGCGTAGGATGCTCCTTGATGAAGCCTATCACGTTGTAGTTTTTCTGTTCTGGTGGCTGAAAACAGCACTTGCCATTGCCAGTGACAATAAACTTGTCGCCTCTCACTCGCTGTCCATGACTGTCCACCTTTACATACGACGGATAGCGCAAGCCATCTCGTTTGTTCAACTGATAGCCTGCGTCCACAAGCAGCTCTTGTATGTTCAGACGCTGTAAGAAATCATTATATGTCAGTTCGTTGTTTGCCATAAGCGTATTCCGTTATAGTCCTTTCCCCATGTGAGGATGCAATACCTCTTGGTTCATGGCTGCCTCAAAGTTTCTCGCCGCCACATCCATCGGTGTATCTACTCCTGGTTTGAAGTAGGGACGAGGTGGTGCAGGGGCTGCACCATGATGGTGGTCAACTATCACTACATGTGCGCCATGTGGTCTATGAAGTTCACTGCCGACTTCGGCAGCAACACCCAGTCCTGCCAACAAAGCTGCTCCTATCTTGGTTCCCAAACTGGTACGGTCTTTCATATCTACCTCACCGAATATCTTGGAAAAAAGTTTCATGCGATGGTAGTCATCCACTGCCATGAACTTGTCATACTGCTTCTGCGTTATCTCGTGGCTTACTCGCTCACCGTTGATGATGGCTGTCATGCGGAACTTTCCTTCCTGCTCCGCAGGTTCCACTCGTATCTCACCAACAGTCACTTCTCTGCCATGCTTGCCCTCACGGAACCATCCCTTACTCTCGTCCAAGTCCTGCCCATCCACAATACCTACTTTATTGTTCATAGGTTCTTGCTGCACTTGCAGTGGCTCAACGGTAGATTGCAACTGCATCTTGCCGTCCAACTCCTGCTGCACCTCTGGACGCAAACCGATATGGATGCGCTCCTTGCTGTTGAGCATGTCCATCGTTATCTTGTCTGCGAAATCATCCTTGATGACATTATTCAATATATCCAGTCGTTTGGCTACAGATACTTGCTTGACAGAATTGTTGGTCAATGCCTTCAATTCATCGTCGGTCAAGTCATACACCATATCACTTTTGGTGCTTTCTGATTGGATGGTGAGTGTCTTTGCCTTCTCATCGATGATGATACCGTGTGAAGACAGGCATTCTTGCCATTGATCGTTGGAGAAATATACAGGTGAGCTTATCAGTTCCTTGTAGGGTTTGGCTGGCTCTTGACTTCTTGGACGTGTTTCAACAGGTGTCATCACGGCTTGCAGGTTTTGTAATACGTCTGCTTGTGATGCTACTTGTTGCTGTCCTTTATAGTAAAAGCCATAACCTCCAGAGGTTAACTCACCAGGTTTCAGCCTTCTGTCTGGTCTTTCCGCTACCATTGGTGCTCCTGCATAGAACATCTGTCCTCCGACTCTGCGTAGATGATAGCCGTCCTGCATTCTCGGTGTCCAACCTAAAAACTCTGGACTCCATCCCAACCGTCCGTATTCTCCAGTACCAATCCTATATCCATGCAGTCCCATAGCCACTCTTCCATTGGCATTTCTTGCATGGACAAGGTTTCTCGGCATATAGAAGTCTTTACCGATGATGCTGGTAAAGACATTGTACGCCTTCTTGTTGGCAGAGTTGGTTCCCCAATCGGTCAATGCCAACATCTGTTTCTCGGTGAGGTTATAGGTCAGCAGTGGGGAGTCATGTCCCTGTACCGCTAACTGATAACCATCACCATTGGCTATGATATGGGCTTGCATACCATTGCGCATCAGGATGTCACGCATCTCTGGCTGCAAGTCCATCTGTCTTGGATTCAAGTTCTTTCTTATCGCCATAGCATGATTGTATTAAGCGTTCTCTGTTTCCATTCCTTGCTCCAACAGCTCGTCTTTGTACTTCACAAACTGTTCTGCACTCTCGTTGCCGATACACAGGGCGTGTTCCTTGCAGTATTCCTCATACTCGTTCTGCCATTCCTCACTGAAATGGTTCACATAATCAAGCCAACCGTATTCGCCGCTCTGCATCTTCTCTACGAGAATGTCCTCTGTATAATAAGGTCCTTTTCTCATTTCTTCCCTAAGTTTGATGTTTCACTTTACTTTCTTGCAACGGCAGAAGCATGTCTTCCAGCTGCTTTTTTCTGCTCATTCCACAGTTCTTCGATATATTCCTCCTCTGGAACATAGTCAAGATTACCGTCATCATCCATTACCCAACAGCCATAGATGCCGAAAGTGTATTTGTCCCACTCTCGCTTGCCTTCCTTGCGCCACTGCTCACCATCGCCGTTGGCGAAGCGGATGCCAGTATCGCTCTTCAGGTCGATGCCTACAGTCACAGGCTCGTCTTCTACGGCAAATGTCAGTACCTCGCCATTTTGGATGCTCTTTAGTTCAGTTCCTCCAAGACAGAGTTCGTCAGATAGCACCTGCAAGTTTCTACCAATCACAGGTGTCGGCACAGCCATCACTTGGTTGGTCTCTCCGTCAATCTGTACAAATGCCTTGACATGTGTGCCATCTGGCATATCCACATCTGCCACCACAGCCTTGCCCTGCTTCAACAGTTCCTGCTGCTCCTTGGTGAATTTGTCCAATGGGGCGTACTTCAACACAGGATAGAACATCACATCCACATTTCCGTCTGCCATTCTTATCAAGGCGAATCGGGTTCTGCTCTTGATACTGTAACCCTCGTTTACCTCCATGCGAACAGGCAGCACTGGCGATGGGCGACCATTGCTGATGTCATCCAAGGCATGCATCGGAAGGTCTTCAATCATCTCATGGGTGAGTCCAAACTTAGCGAGTGTCTGATATGGCACTTCACTTTCTTCAAATGAGTTTCTTTTCATATTCTGATTATATTTTGAATGATACTTTGCATATAGCCATGCAAAGATAGCCCAAGAGTAATGAATACAAGAAAGCCTACGCTCCTCTGCCCAATCTTTTCCGTTTTATTATGATTATATCATCATTTCATACTCTCAATCATACTTTAATCTTATTTTATGTTATACTTTTATAGCATCGTGTATCACTCTTGATTTCTTTCCCTAACTTTGCACCATGAAAAGGAAAATAGTGGCATTATGGGTAATAAGTTGTCTGGCGGTATCAAGTGCAAAAGCACAGTTCAACACCGTCAGCAATAACGTATGCCGTTACAAAGTCAAGAAAGTTGAGGAAAAGCTTCTGCCTCCTGCAAACAATCAGGTAGATTCCGTCACTGTAAATCTACCACAACAGGAAACAGACTCTGTGGATAACAAACAAAAACAGTGGATAAGCAGCTATTCAAGCATCACTTATCCACTGAAATCTATCAAGATCACCAGTCCTTATGGCTATCGCTATGACCCTTTCACAGGAAAACAATCATGGCACAACGGTTTGGATCTTCGTGCGAAGAACGAACCTGCCTACGCTATGATGGATGGTATTGTCGAAAAGATAGGGTATGACAATCGTTCTGGCAACTATGTTACATTGCGGCACGGCAATTTTTATATCAGCTATTGTCATTTGTCTTCAATCATAGTTCGTAAAGGAGAATATGTTTATCCCGGTATCATTGTTGGTGTCACTGGCAATACTGGTCGAAGCACAGGTAACCATCTCCACCTTACATGCAAAAAGGATGGCAAGAGTTTCAATCCCGCCATCCTTTTGAATCTTATTGAAAAGTCTTTTGCGTTGTCAGCTTTATCAATGAGTAAATGAGAGAGTCGTTTACCTAACTCTTACACCTTTACCATTCAGAACTTCACCTCTAATATCATCAGTTTTACATAAATACAAGTCGTAGCCAATGGCTGTAATATCGCAATATCTTGGAGGAGTAATGATTTTTCCACTTGGTGACATCAATCCATTCCAACCAAGTTCTGCTTCATATTTTTTGCAATTTGCAGTCTTTTGATAAGGTGTTGGTTCTGCTTCTGCCGTTTCACCTATTAAATTACCCTCATCATCATAGTTCTTTGCCGTAGTATATCCAACATCAGGTAGATAAACCTCTCCGTTTAAAATTGGCAATATTGTTTTATTATAGAGTTTATCAAGTGACGAATATTCTGAAAAACATATTCTGCACACTTTTAAACTTTTGCATAAAATCTGATGCTTTCCAACACAATATGCATCCAAAAACAAACAGCAGGTATTCGGATATAGTTTATCCGAATACCTGTTGCCATAACGTTTTATTGCTGACGATGATTCTGACATCGGCTTTCATGTACTATTGCAATATTGGGGTATTTTGTCCCTGTGTGCTCACAGTGGCTGTAGCCATAAAATAGTTGCCATCTTCCCTATGTATGAGTTTGGCATTATAGCTTATGATGTTGCAGTTATAAGATGCATTATCGTTGCCCTCGAAAGATACATGAGCCGTCCTTGGCTCATCGAAAAGATACAAATACTTGTATGGCACAAACACTTGTACTGTTCTTTGATTGAAGACCTCACCATTAGCCTCTATGGATATAGGATAATGTATCTTGTAAAATGCAACTGCGAGGGTGAGGACTATAATCGTAATGATAACTGTCCCCAAGCTGACGAGGCGAGGAGGAACTTTACCTATTACGTTCCTCACCTTCTCGCTTCTCAACTCGATATTTTCTGATTCTCTTTCTTTCTGTTCCATATCAAAAGCATTTTAGTTTCCCAATTCCAACTGATTCTTCACAAGGTTATAGTATGCCCCTCGCTTGGCGGTCAAAGACTCATGGTTGCCTTCCTCAACCACTTTTCCATGGTCGATGACCACGATTTGGTCGGCATTCTTCACCGTGCTTAGGCGATGAGCCACAATCACAACAGTCTTGCCCTTATAGAACATATCCAAGTTCTCCACGATGCTTTTCTCATTGTTGGCATCGAGCGAGTTTGTAGCCTCGTCAAGGAATATATAGTCGGGATTCTTGTAAACCGCCCTTGCAATCAAGATACGCTGTTTCTGTCCTTGGCTCAGTCCCACGCCATCACGCCCAATCTTTGTGTTGAACTTCAGAGGCAAAGCCATCACGTAATCCTTGATGCAAGCTATCTCGGCAGCTTTCAACAACCTTTCCTTATCTATATCGCCATCATCAACAGCAATGTTTCTTGCGATACTCTCCGAGAAGATAACACCATCCTGCATGACAACACCACATTGTCTGCGCCACCACTTTTTGTTGAGTTTGTTGATGTCAGTATTTCCAATGTTGATTTTTCCCTCCAAGACAGGATAATAACCAAGCATCAAACGGATGAGGGTGGTCTTTCCACTGCCAGATGCGCCAACGATGGCTGTTACCTTACCTTGCGGAATGTGAATGTTCACATCGTCTATGGTCTTGCGCAAAGCATGTGGGTCGTACTTGAACATGATGTTCTTGATGTCAATGCCCTCATTCTTGTCCTCAATAGAAGTTAGCAAGCCTTCCTTTCCGTTCTCATCATCCATCTGGTGAATCTCGTTGATTCGCTCCAAGCTAATCTTCACATCTTGCAGAGAATAGAAGAAGTTCATCAGTTGCTCCACAGGTGAGTTGAGCTGTCCGATGATGTATTGCACGGCAAGCATCATACCGAGTGTCATTTGCCCATGAATCACGGCGGTAGCTGCAACTACCGTAATGATGATGTTCTTCACCTCATTGATGAAGATACTTCCAGCCTCCTGTGTCTGTTGGAGTTTGAGTGATTTCATCTGTACCCCGAATAGGTCTGCTTGCGTGTCCTCCCATTCCCATCTTCTGCGCTGCTCACAATCCTGCAACTTGATTTCTTGCATAGAGGTGATAAACTCATAAGTTTTGTTGTTGTTGATAGCTTGCTGCTCAAACAGTTCGTAATCAAGTACCTTTCTTCGCCTCAAGAATAAGGTCATCCATACACCATAGAGAATGCTTCCCAACAAGAAAATGACAAACACCAATTTGTTATAGAAAAACAGCACCACCGAAAATACCACGAAAGTAAGCATGGCAAAAGCGATGTTGAGCGTCTGCTGAGTAAGGAAGTTGTTCACACGGCTATGGTCGTTCATTCTCTGCATCAAGTCGCCCATGAGCTTCGTGTCAAAGAAAGACATCGGTAGCTTTAAGAGCTTGATAAAAAAGTCACTAACCAATGAAATGTTAATACGCAGAGAAATGTGAAGCAAAAGCCATCTGCGGATAAAGTCGATTGCCGTTCTGCTGATTGTAAGCATCAACTGTCCCAACAGAATAAGCCAAACAAAGCCAATATCTTGATTCTTGATGCCGACATCCACGATGGATTGGGTAAGGAATGGCAGAACAAGCTGTAGGAGGCTTCCGACTACCAGACCCAAGATGATTTGTCCGAAATACTTGCGGTATTTCTTCACATACCCAAAGAGAAAGCGGAAAGACCGCTTCTCTTTGATGTTCTCTTCACCTTGCATCTTATAAGTAAAGAACGCAGGAGTAGTTTCCAAGAACATAGCAATGCCCTTGTCCTCACCATTGGAGTTCGTGCTTATCCAATGCTGTTTGAACTCTTCTAAGCCATAAGTGACCAATCCCTTTCCAGGGTCTGCAACATAGAACTTCTTCCCTTTCTTTACCTTATACAAGACAACAAAGTGATTTTGGTTCCAATGAAGGATACAAGGCAAAGGGACTTCATCTAGCACCATAGTTGTTGCTCTAGCGCATGTAGTATGCAAGCCAAGTGTGTTTGCTGCCTCATTGATACCTAACAGAGAGACTCCTTCCGCAGTAGCAAAACAAAGTTTCGACAGAGAATCCAAAGAGTATTCTCTGCCGAAATATTTACATACCATTTGCAAACTAGCTATACCACATTGCATGCTATCATACTGATATTCTATAGGAAAATGATTCTTCATTTGTTACTTTGAAATCTACATTACCGCACTATTTTTCTCTAAGAGTTTATAAGCGATTTCTTTCTTCAGAATTTGATGACTGAAAAGTTGGCTTTGCTTTGTTAAAAACATTTCCAATTTTTTTAATTAAAGTTATTTCCAAATGTTGACTATCATAATAGTTGTTAAACTTCTGTTTAATCCCATTGGAATAATAAGAGTATTTTGGATTCGATGTTTTGAATAAATCTTCAGCTTTAATGCTAACAATCATAGTCTTATTTTTGTTTGTGTACGACAGCCCTAAGTTTAAAAGAAAGGCATTTTTTGCCTTTCTATAATTATAATATCCAGGTATGTCATCTTCAATGTACAAAAAGCCAGTCAATCTTTTACTTAAAAAAAATGAATTGTTCAACGAAAAATCACTTCCCCAACCTTTTATATTCTTAAAGGATGTCTGATTTGAAATATAGCTTGAATATGTAATATCTCCAGTCAAATTAGTTTCTAACCAAGAACCCAACTGAAAATTATATTCGACATTAATCCCAAAAGTAGATATGTCAAAGAAGTTTCCTGCTCGTTCTACTTGATTTTGAATATTTTCTGAATCCAAAAATACCATTTTCCCAAAATCTTTGTTGGTCTTAGTAAAATACATTTTTGTATAAAATGAATTGTTGCACATATAAGACAAGCTTACATTATGTATATAAGACGGTTTCATGAATGGATTTCCCTCTGAGTAATCATATTTACTTATATACCATCTAAAAGGGTCTAATAGTTGGAAATTTGGTCTCTTAATTCTTCCAGAATAATCAATACTTATAGTATTACTTTTATTTATTAAGTATTCTATACCTACAACAGGAAATACCCTTAAATAATGGTTGTTATTGATAGTGTTTAAAGTATAAGAGAGTCCTTTTGTATAAGTATATTCTGCTCTCAAGCCCAAACTTAGTTGAATTGACTTTATTGAACTCTCTGCATTTACATATAAAGCATTGTTAGCTTCTCTATATCCAAACAAGTTGTGTGAAGTAGAATAAACCAATTTTTCATCCTCTTCATTATATGACTTTGTGTTGATATAAGAGAATTTATATCCTTCACTAAATTTCCAATTCTTAAACGAATTGTCGAAATCCATTTTGAAGGTATATATATCATTCTTTTGGTGACCTGCACTACAAAAATTTTCATCTAATGTTGTTAATGCCGTTTTTGTAAGTGAAAGCCAATTCCTATGGTTTCTTTCATAGCTGTTAATGTAGCCAAGTGTTATATTGAGATTAGATTTGTCATTGAAAGAATGAGCATAATTTATTTCTAAATTCGTTTGATAATTAGCTGACTTTCCATATCCTTTAGATGACATTATGGAATCTTCCTGTATATTGTTTATAGAAAAATATTTCGTATCATTAGCAATGTCTCGATTATTAATTTTACTAAGTAACGGCAACTGTAACATTGTTGATATATTATCATGTTGGCCTAAAATTAAATTTAAATTTGTTAATATTCCAGCAAATTTTTCCACGCTTTTTTTAGGACAATTTGTAGATACTATATAATTTTTGAACATATTACTATATTGACTATGCGTGAATAGTTTTTCGCAACTACCTAATACCGCGGTCTCTACACTAAACTTTTTACTTGAATAGAGAATTTTTGCGGAAGTACCATAAGATAAATAGTGGGCAATACTCCCTTTCCCCAGTAAATTAGCTTGTAATCCCGGGTTTATTTTTTTCAGTGTTTCAATTTTTAAAATGCCAATATTCTCGTTGGCTTCATATTTTGCTGGTGGAGTTGATAGTACTTGAATTTTTTGAATGTTTTCTGCTCCTAAAGAATTCAAATAAGCTATTAATTCATCACCTTTTAAATAAAGTTGGTGATTATTCAAGAAAACAAGGACTTCATTTTTACCTACCATAGATATGATACTACCTTTAATGTTAATCAAGGGTATTTGTGGCAATATGTCAGAAAACAATTTCCCATTTTTATTAATCACATCCATGTTGATAATAAAACCACCATGTGACATTTGGATAGCCTTTCTTCTACCAATTACTTCAACTTCATTAAGATTTTGTACATTGTCATCTAGGCAAAAATCTATTGTTTTTTCATCCAAGATGGATGCAACTTTATCTGCATACCCAATATAACTGCAAGTAAGGCTGTCATTTTTGTTCACTTGGATTTCAAAATATCCAACGGAATCTGACAATACGACTTGTTGAGTATTACAATTTTTGACAGATGCATACGAAAGTGGTTGCGATTTGTCATGAAAATACACATGGCCATATATTTTGTAAGACTGCGCATCTATTGACAAATTAGCAAAAAGCATCGTAATTATGAAAAATAATATTTTATTCATAGCTAACCTTCAAAGTTTACATTATTCTTAATATATGGTTGTATCTGTATGAAAATTCTAATAATTGCTTCCCAATACACCTTGTTTAATGCACAATGATATGCTGATGGTATAGTCGTATCCTTAGATTCAAGCCATTTTGCTGCAATACATGAACCAGAGCAAAGATGTCTTAACCAACAATCTTTGCATTTTTCATACCTGTCAACTTCTTTTGGGTAAAAATTATGTTTGTCTATTTTCTCGTAATCAATACCATTATGAATATTTCCAACACATAATTCTTTACAACTATTATGACTAGAACAAACATAAATATCTCCTTTTAGATTGAAATAAAAGGAATTGATTCCAGCACTACATCCAGTATAGCTCGTTGTCTTACATTGGATTCTTCTTATGTCTTCTATAAGTTTGCGAGCGTAAACATACTTATTGTTCTTTATCCTAGATACATAATAATCAACTAAAAGACTAAATTGTTGCTTAAGATTATTATTTACATCTTCTATTTGAGGTAAATAACTGCCATTAAATGCTCTTGTAGCGAACCCATGATAGAAAGGAATTTCGTTATCTTCAAAAAAAGTGAACATCTGTACGATATTCTTATTCTCTGGCATAATTGTTGCTTTACACGCAAATTTTATTCTAGTTTTCTTCAGGGCAAGAATATTTTTGATGACTAAAGGAAAACTTGGTGTGTTATTTAGAAATACTCGTTTGCTATCATTTTCCTTATCTCCATCAAGACTAATAGCTACAGTAAATTTTTCCTCTTCAAAAAATTTAATAACAGAAGAAGACAACAATGTGCCATTTGTCGTTATTTCAAAATGACTATTTTCAAATCCGAATTCCTTGCATAGCTTTGGAATTTGTTTTAATAAATTGAAATTTAAAGTTGGCTCTCCCTCTCCTGCAAAATAAAATGTAACATTACTAGAATTATTTTTAGCAAGGAATTTTAGTATCTCTAAAAAGCGCTCTTTAGACATCATCTCTTTTTTATGATACCCTGCTGACAAATAACAATAAGAACATTTCAAAGTACATCCGTGAGAAATGTCCAAACTAACAACATCTATTTTTCTACTTGATTTGTCAAAGTTATAATTCGAAGATATTTTTACACTATTTCTTTTGGGCATAATGACACTTTCATATAAACGCTCTATATCTAATGGAGAATATATATGATACAATTCCAAATCTAGTGGGTCTAATATGTATATTTGATTATTTAAATCAAATTCTTTCAAATCTTTTTTGCAAACACTTGTCATTTTTGTCTATATATTAAGGGTGCGCTAAAAATTAGTAGCACACCCATTATACATTTTAGAAAGTTGTTATACAATCTGATTCGCAACTTTTCTATAGTCAATCAGAATTGGTTTGAGAAAATTTTATGCTTTCATGTCCAATGCCTAAAGAATTTGTTTTCTCATTCTATTTCTGTTTGGCTATAAGACTATCCTCTATTGATGAGCAGCCCTGATGAAAATTGGCAACCATGACTACCACACAAATGATCCGTTGACCGTGACATATGGGTGTCCTTTGTTAGCTCGCCTTCTCCTCCTTTTACATTGGACATAGATTCACCATTAAGGGTTTCAAACTTAAAATCTCTTTTCATTGTCTGTTTCCTTTCTTTTTAAAAAACTACTAATGTTTTAAATCTTGGAATCTAACGTTTCTTGGAAAGTATACGCCTTTTTACCCAGACGGGGCTGTATCAACCTTGCGCAAAGGTTATTGGAACAATTGCACCAAAACGAAAGCAAACTGCAATTATTTGCCTCTTTTTGTATTCCGAGTGCAAAGGTATAAATACTTTTTGAACCAAAGTAATTTTCAGAGAATATTTAAACTACATTATACTATGTTGTACGTGATTACACTTTGCATAATAACGCTAAAACAATATTTTCACTTTACTGCTACTAAAGTGGTCTGGATGGTAGTAGAACTGCATCTTCTCGTATGAGTCGCCCTCTTGGAAATTGTTCTTCATTGCTCTTGCCATTACACGTGCCTGCGCAGCCTCCAAACTGCCGTCATTGCAGCAGAAGCCCTTGCCATCGACATAATCGTTGTTGTCCTCGCCATTGTACGGCACTGAAAAGGTTGCATAATTATCCTTGATAGTCTGCAACTGCTGGACATATTTATAATCCGCAAAACGAAGCGTTTCGCCTTTCCATAACGAACCGCATAATTTCTTAAAACGAAATGTACCTCTGGGGTACTCCCCCACCCCAAAATATTTTCGACCGGCTTACGCCGGTATTCACATAATGCAAGAACGGAGTCCGGACACCATCCGAACCCCGTTCTTTTCGTTTTGTCGCTTCGCTCCCGCTTTTCGCGCTTCGCGTTACGCAGCCTCGCTCAACGCCTTATACGCAGCCACGCTTTGCGCCCTCACGAGTTTGCCGCGGAAGGCCAGGCGCGAGCCGACACTCGCACGCGCATACGAGGCATCGTGACTCGCATACGCACTCGAGACACCGCCACTCGCGTACGCACCGCTGCACCCGCGATAGACCACACCGCACGTGGCTGTGCTTATCCAGTATATGTCTGAATAGTATGTGCTCGACGAGCCATTCATCGAGCCTACTGGCACTACCGCCATCAGCCTTCCATGAGCCACTGCCGTTATCCAGTTACCGCTATTCGTCGTACCCTTTATCATGATCGTGCTGCCGTCAGGCATCCAAATGCGCCACTTGCCCTCATTGCCGCTCGTGTTCGGCAAGTCCACACCGTCCATCATGTCATACTTGTGTCCGAAGATGTCCTCATAGCCCAGGCAGCAGATATTGTTCACCTGCGTCACCTTTGCTGCACCATACTCGTCCTTGTCTATATACCAGGCATATTGGTGCACTCTGTTCTCGTCCACCAGACTGTTTGTCACATTCGGGTTGATTGCCTTTGCGCCCTCATAGCCTATAGTGTCCTGCATGCCTCTTGACATCGTGCCGCCAGTCGTGCGCATATTCGTATGCGAGCCAGCGCCACACTGCTCCTGCATGTTCCTCCTGCCATACTTCGCGTATGCAAGGTTCGCAATGCGGAAGTGCATCAGAGCGTCAATCTGCTGCATACCTCGCTGCACGCTGTAATAATGGAAGTCCGTCCATGTCATGCTTGCTGTAGTGCTGCCGCCAGTTATGCAGGCACGCAGCTTGCTGCCCACAACAGAACTGCCCACAACAGCACACAGATGCTCATCGTTCGCAAACCATTCAGGCTCCATATCCTCTATCTTGCTGCTGTTGGATAGCACCACCTTGTCAAACTCGGCTGTGTTCAATATAGAGAAGTACAAAGTCTTGGCTCCCTCAGGCACATCGCTGATGAGATACATGCCAGCCTCAAATCTGTTACCCAGCGTTGGCACCACGATGCTCTTCACCACATTGCCGTTCACGTCGGCAAATGCGCTGCCCACAAGGTTCGTGCCTGGCACACTCGGCCAGCGAACACGCTTGTGCTTCGACACATCCACCACGCACACCGAATAAGAGCTGTCTGTGCTCATGGCATTTGTTATGGTGTCCCTGCCACTCATCACTTTCCTGCCTTTAGTGTAACCGCCCTGCACCGCCTTGATGTCATCAAGCGTCAATACGTCCACATTCGGCACAGCCGGCATGTGATCCTTGTCCTTCGAGCTGTAGCAGCTGTAGTCCTTGCTGTTCAAGAAGTCATTGATACCCTTGCTCCAGAAGAAAGGCTCGTGCATCATCAGGTCACCCTCGCTGCCGTCAAGTTTGGCAGGGGTTCCGTCGGCATACTTGGTGCTGTCCTTATCGTCAAGTTCCAAGTAAGTCATCTCGCCGTCAAGATTGTTCACCACGGTATCGACATTCGCCATGTTCACGTTCCTCGTGGTCGCCTTCTTTGTCACCTTCGCCAGCACTCTGTGGCGGTTCTTCAGTATCGCAGCCACATGGCCGCTTGGCTTGTAGTCGTTGCCGTACTTGTAGCCCGTGCCGTTATCCAGGTTCGAGAGATTTGCATCGTCTGCCACGCTCTCGTCGCTCTCCAGCATTGTATATTCAGGCTGCTCGATGTTCAACTCCGGGTAGTGCTCGATGTATGCAGCATAGGTCTCATCATCAACGTAACGAGTCAGTCGGTATGTACCCACCAGTCGGCACGTCTCCACGTTGCCGCCATTCTCGTCCACACCGCCCGTCTGCATCAGCGAGGTCAGCAGGCCGCCGTCGCCTTCCATGTCGATGCCGGTCACACGCAGGTACTTCACGTTTCCGCACCTTGCGTGCAGCGTCTGCCAGTCCACACCCGGACAATTGTCAACCACAAGCCTGTTGATGTTGCTTGTGCCCTCCAGCGTCAGACCGCCGGTCGTCAGTTTGCCCAGATAGCGCAGTTCCAGTGTCTGCAACGTTGCCGGGAGCGTTACGCTCGTCAGCGGAGCACCCTGTGCGAAGTTCACGCCGGTCAGGGCCGTCTTGCCTGCCTTCAGTGTCTCCAGCTTCGTGTTGTTGCTCAAGTCTATGCCGGTGAAGCTACCTGACTTCAAGCCGGTCATATTCAGAGTACGCAAGTTTCGGCAGCCGTTCACCAGCAATGCGTTCAGCGTTGTCTGTGTCTGGCCGCAGCTCACGTCAAGCGTCCTCAGAGCGGAGCAGTTGTTCAAGTTCAGAGTCTGAAGTATTGCATGGCTCACGTCCGTCAAGTCAAGCCCCATGATGCGACTCGCACCGTAGATGTACTGCGGGTCATTCACGATGAGGTCTGTGTCAAGCGTCAGTTCCACCTGACTTCCAGTGTCCTCCGCCAGCACTGCGCTTTCGTGCGGAGTACCGCTCGTGTAGCCGTACCCGAAGAAATACCGCTCGCTCGCCGTAATTCTTATCTTCCGGTTGTCACTTCCGAACTTATAGCCGAAGTAGGCCGCGAAACTGTCCTTTCTGTATGTACCGCACACATACTGGCTGTCCAGCAATGCAAAGCGGTTCTGGATGGTATAGGTGCGGTGCGCGTATCGGCTGCCCTGGAGTGCATAGAGATAGTCATAGTAACTCGTAGTGCCGTCTGCCGTCGTCACACCCTCCGTCAGTGGCTTGATGTACTTGTAGATGCCGTCCTTGTTGTAGATGCGCTCACACCAGTTGCCCATCATTTCCTCATTGAACACCTTCAGCACATACTCCAGCGACATCGTGCTTCGCAGCTTGTCTGCCACCTCCCTCAGTTTGTCCGGACAGCCTCTCACAAGTTCCCACAGCACGGAGTCGTGTCCTGCAAACGCATACGAGCCGATGCTCTCGTCCATCGTCTCCCACGTGATCGTGTAGTCGTATTTCAGAACCGAGTCGTTGCGCTCACCGAACACCGTGTCCATGTCGTATGGGATGAAATACCATATCTTGCCGTCCCACGTCACGAGCATCATGTTCTTCGCACGGTTGTCCACAGCCATGAAGTAGTCCGTTATCAGATACCATGCAAATGGCGAGTCGTTGCCGAAGTATTCCGCATATTCGTTCAGGAATTTCGTCGGGTTGCCCTTGCACGAGTATATCCACTCCCAAAGGCGCTTCACTGCCGCCTTGTCGTCCTCATGCGCCGTCGCCCATGTGTCGTCGGCCTTGAAGCGGAACTCCAGAGCGTCGTCAAACGTGTCCATGTTGCTCGTACCAAACAGACATAATGTCTCCGAGTTGTTCAGAAACTCCAGGCAGATACACTTGTTGCGCCCGCCCTTCAGTGCAGCCTCGTCATTGAAGCCCTCGATACCCTCAAAGCCGTAGATGATGCCGCTGCCGCTCTTCTCGTTGTTGAAGTTGTACTTGCCAAGATACACGTTCTCACCCGTGCCGTTGTTGTCGTAGAACAAATCTATCGGGAAACCGTCCACACCGATTCTCACGTCATAGTTGCCCTTGTAGGCCATTTGTGGCGGAGTCAGCCAGCCGCATCTCTTCCAGATGTCGTTCACAACTCTCACCGCACCCGTATTGTGCGTAGATGAAGAATCTGAGAAGTCCGCCTTCAGACAGAATATGTCTATCGGTCTTGCACCTGGTTTGAACGAATATTTGAAGTCCGCTACCTCCACACCGTTCACATACAGCTTAGTGCCGTACTTCGTTGAGCGGCTGAAGTAGATGCGGTAGTTCTTTCTCGGGTAGGTCGTCGATGAGGTGCCTTGTATTCTCAGTCCGCACTGGTAGATGATGAAGTCATACTCCTTGCCGTAGGCAGAGTAGAAGTAGATGTCCACCGGAACCTCAAACTTCTTGTTGTTCGTCTGGTTCACAAGGTTCACGTCGCCCACGATCCTCATCACGCTCTTGCCCATTGCTCTCAGCTTGTCGATGTCAACGTCTGTGCCCTCGTCGTCCATCACCTGGTTCTTTTCGAACAGCACCACCATCTCGTCGCTTGTCGGACGGTCCACCATATAGTTCGACAGTTCCTCATCATCACCCAACGCACGGTTGTACACACGCATGTTCCGCACCTCTACATCTGCACTCTCGCTCGTAATCTTGATGTTCGTGGGTTCTTCCTGGAGCAGCGAGTCCGTCGAGGCATACTGCTTCGCGCCGCATAGGATGCCGTTCACATACAGCATCATCAGTCGGTTGCCCTTCTTCTCCTGCACCACGAAGGCTATCTTCAGGGTCAGACCGCTTGCAAACTTAGTGCCTACTTCCGAACCTGCGCCCGTCCGCATCAGAGCCTCCTGCGTCGTCAGTCTGAACCCCACGCCGCCGGTCATGCAGTCCACCACCGTACCCCTGCGGTCGGTCACGTTCGTGCATGTCAGCTCCATCTCGTAGGTCGCGCCCGTAGTCGTCGCGTCGTTGCCGAAAGGCTTGTACCCGATTTCAACATTCGCGCCGTTCGTCAGCTTCAAGGCATCTCCCGTCCAGCCGTTGCTCTGCCAGTCAAAACCTTCAAACACCGTTTGAACGTCGTTATAACGCCATTCTGCAGGCTCGCTCTCGGCATTGCTTCTGCCGGCTGCCGACAGTTTCAGCACAAGTCCGGCAGTCGCCTCGCTCAGGTCAATGCCGCTCTCCGTCACCTTCACGTTCAGCTTGTATTCCGTAGTGCCGCACTTCAGCACCATGGCCACGTCGCCCTGCTCCAGGAAACGGTTTGTATATACCTGCGTCGTCCTCGGAACGCTCACCGTCTGCGTACGAATGCCGTCTCGCCACACACCCACGGTCGCCGGGGTCGTTGTCGGATCATACGCCACAAAGTCAAATCTCACCTGCTCATACTGGCCGGTTTCAATAGTCGGGGTCAGATGGTCGTCCGCAAAAATGCGTCCGTCACCGAAGGTCAGCTTCGTGCCGATATACGGGGCGTTCTGTCCGGCCTTCAGAATGTCAAAGTAGATGCTTTCACTCTTCAGCGTCAGCTCCGCGCTCGCCTCCATCTCGGCGACGATCTGCACCGTGTGCCGGCCGATGCTCACTCCCGACATCGACAAGGAGAAACTGCCGTTCGTCGTGCCGCTTCTTTTCACCGTCTGCGAGTCCCACTGGTGTCCGTCCAGATACAGCGTCACGGTTTTGTCGCCGCTTCCGCTCACCGCAAAGGGGATGCTCACCGCCTCGCTCACGCCGTAGCCGCCCTTGGCGACACACTCGGCTATGTTGAAGCTGCTGCTCAGCGCAAGGGTCACAGCCTTCACGCTCACATAGCTCTGCCTCGTCTGTGTCTTGCCGGTGGTCGGGTCGGTTGTGGTAGCCCTCACATAGATGTCTGTCGTGCCGAGCAGCAGGTATTTCGTCAGATCCAGGGTATAGGTTCCCTTGCTCACATCATGCTGCGTGTCTGCATACATCACGGTCGCGCCCCTCTTCATCTCAATGCTGACTGTTGCCTTCTGGCCCGTGGATGTGCCTTTCTCGTCACCGCTGCTGTACTGGTGGTCATACGTCCATGTCAGCATCGCGCTGTCACCTTCCTTGATGATGGTCTTGCTGACGGCTGCATCCAGCACGATTTTCGTGGTCGAAGCGTCACCGCCTCCACCGCCGCTTCCTGCCGGAATGTCCGCAGACGCTATCTCCGCACCGCTCTTGTTGGTCAGTGCCAAGCGCACGCTGCTGCCGTCGTCACTCAGTTCGGCATTCATGCCTAAAACGGTACTCGCCTCTATCTCCATCAGCTTTGCCGTCACAGCAGCGTTCTGCACCGGGTTCGTCGAGCTTGCGTTCAGGCTCTCGTCCACCTCCGTCTCGCTGATGGTGATGGCAACGTTGCCGTCCTCGCCTGGCTCCAGCTTCTTGCCGTTCAGCGTCACGCTCTTCACCGTGCCGTCGCCGCCAAAGTCCTCCCAGCTTGCCGCCTGCTCCCAGCTCTCGATGTTCGTGCCCTTGAACTGCTTGGTCTCCCATTTGCCCTGTGCCGTCTCGTAGGTGATGCAGCGTCCCTTCGCACGTGCCTTTCCTTCCACGGCTGCTATGGCGGTCTCAAGCGTATAGTATCCGCTCTCCAGCGGAACCTGCTCCGTCACGTTATAGGTGTTGCCACCGCCGCTTCCGCTTATCTCCACCAGGTTCTCTTCCTCGTCGCTCCACACATACACCACGCCACCGCACACATACGCTTTGTCTTTCAGTACTTCCGTGCGCGCATCATTCATGTACATGTCAGCGCCCATCCAGTTGTTGCAGTACCGGTTCAGACCCACTACGCCACAGAACGCCTTCTTCACCGTGTCATACACCACGGCATCCACCTTCTCATACGACACATGCAGTATCTCCACGCCTTCCACCAGCCCGTCAAACCGCGCTGTCGCGCCGTTCCTTGCAGCCAGTGCCGTGTCCTTGTACTCCGATTCCACACTTTCTGCCTTTGCCACAGCAGCGTTGGTCTTCTGGGCGGCATCCGTGGCCTTGCTTGCCGCATCATTGGCAGTTTGGGCCGCAGACTCCGCTGTTGATGCTGCCGTATCTGCTTTCTTTGCCGATGCGTCAGCCACAGCAGCAGAAGCCTTGGCGACAGCTGCTGCATCTTCCGCAGGTTTCGACAGCAGTTTCAACGGGGCGCTCACCACCGTCTCGCCTCTCATGGCAGGGAGGCTCACCACACCGTCCAGTGTGCTCACAGCTTCCAGCTCGTCCACACTCTGGCTGTCAGTCTTTATCTGATTCACCACATCCTGGACCAGTTCCTTTTTCTCTTCTTCTGTCATATCATCCGTTGTTTTGATTATTGTTCAACTGTTCTCTAAGCCCGTCGATAAAGCCGGGCACACACAGACGTTCTGCCACCGTGCCCATAAGGCTTACCTCCTCGTCGGTATATTCGACACTACCCTCGCCATTGTATATCTTCAGGGCGAGTGCGTGAGCCTTGATGCCATTCACGTTGTTGTAAATCATATCGGCAAAGTTCTCTCTTGCGTCCACCGTATGCGATGCCTTGTGGCTGATGGATGCGTAAATTTTGAAATGCTGAAAGTCTATCTTGCTCATATCGTTGTTATAGATTATTATTATATAAACAGTAAAAATTATCCTCATAAGGCGCACTATTACCATTGCGTACAATTAGTAACTTTACAACGGAATTGGCTTTTATTGTAATTTTTGAAGCCCCAATAAGTGCGATTCCTCCGAATGCAATATCTATATCTGCATTGTTAGATTTATGGCCTACAAGCGTGAGTACAAAGGCGTAATCGTATGTACTACTTCCGAACATCCAATACAGAAGATCGTTTTTTATATCCAAAAATACTGTCCTATTGGAGCCACTTGTGTTTTTGAGAAGTTGCAAAGGTCCGTCCATCCAATCTATGCTGTATATCTGGACTAAAGGAAGTTCCGCTGATACATCTTTGATTTTGCCTGCTTGAAGAACGCCACCCTCATTAACTACGATGCTACCAGACGATAATATAGAAACACGTGGTGAGGATGCGACTTTAGATTCTATCCTAAAAGCAGGACGGAACAAAGATGCGATGTCTTTTCCTTGTTGCATATTTTTGTTCAAGTACATAAATGTTGCTGCATCATCATCGTTTGGGTCAGCGTTAATTCCTAAAAACAACTGATGGAAAGTCCATTTAGCAGTGTTCTCATCATACAAGTAGTTTTGCAATCTTATTTGACTTGCACTGATCAATGTCTTTTGTTCTTCGGTTGTCCAATCATCAATGTTACCATAGTGTAGATTGTCTGATGATATTACCAAATTTCCAATATTTCCATTCGATGCGTTTATTTCTCCCGTGAACTTGCCGTTCTTTGCCTCGATGCTGCCATCTTCCAATATCTTGAAATTCTCGTTAGCGGTTACAAGTCCCTCCAGCTGTATATTTGATGCTTTTATCTTAACGCCGTCCTGACCGGCACCGACAAAGGATTTCAGGTTGCCGTCCACATCGATTGCATACAGCCCCGACACCTTGGAGGTAACGATTAAGCCCGTCTCTTCCAGTGCCCGCTCATCCTTGTCATACACGGCTGCCGATATTTTCACCAGTCGCTCCGACTGCTCAAACAGCGTTTTGTACTTGTACGTCAGCGCCTCAATCTTGTCAGTGCTCAGCACCAGCATATACAGATAGATGTCGCCGTCAAACGCCAGCTTGAAGTCGCCCGTGCCGTTCCACAGTCCGCTGCAGGTGTATTGCACATAGCCGCCGGTAGCAGCGATTTCCTCGCTCACCTCCATACTGTTGAAGTCCGCAAACCCCGTCTTGTCAACATTCTCAAAACCTATCTTCAGCGTGCCGGACTTTGCGCAGCGATAAAAGAAACTCAGATACACTGGCAAGGCTTCCTTCTTCCCGTCGCTGTTTGTCGGAAAGGTCGGCACAAAGCGTAGATTCTCATGCTTCTGTCGGATATACTTGTTGCGTATCCGCACCACCTTGCGTCCCATGTCTGTCACCACGCTCGCACCGTCCCCCTTCTTCGATAGTGCTGCGCCGTTGGCCCATATCCACCTGTTGCCGACGAGGAAGAACACCGTCTCATTCTCCGAGTTCCACTTCTCCAGTCCCGAAGCAAACGTCGGGTTGTTCAGATAGCCCTTCTCGCTCAGAAAATCGTTCCTAACGCTGTCGATCGCGCTCTGCACCTTGCCCTCGGTTATCTCAAAACGAGTCTTCACGTCCTCGCCAGTCTCCAACACGAAAGTTCCCTTCAAAAAGGCATTATCCGCATATAGTCCGTTTCCCTTTGGCTGACGGTCTGCCGGAAACTTATCATCCTTAATGCCATCAAGGTTGCCAAGTCTCGCACGCAGACAATTGGCAAAGGTTTTGCCATTCACACCGTCCATCACATCCACTCTCGGCTGACCATCCTCGGTTGCCGATATGAGCACCATATTCTGGCGGTCGGTGTTCGCCGTGTTGCCCATCAGCACACACTCGTCGCCCTCCTTCGGTTCCACGCCCTCGAACTCCTCCTTCCCCACCACGATGCCGGTCTCCGTTACATCGGTCACTTCCACCCAGTAGCTCCGCATATCCTTGCCCGTGAACGTTTGGCAGCGCACCAAATCGTGCTGTACAAACATATTCTCCTGCTCGAAGGTGATAAGATAGTGCTCGCCCGATTCCTCCACGGTCTTGATGCGTCCGTTTGCTGCACTCACGCATATCTGGCCGCCCACACTCCTCACCTTCTCAATGAGTAGCTCCATAACGGCCATAGTTTGTCTCACCGTCAGTTTGTCCACCGTCAGGTATGTGCGCCCGTCCTCACCTTTCCACAAATGGAACCCTGCACCAAGCATCCCGTCACCGAACTGTCCCGCGCTCCTTATGCTATCCGAGGTCACGGAGTCAAAGGTCACACCATCAGTCTTTCTCACTGGTTGATTTAGATAGTCGTCAAACTCACGGTAATCCCACTTGTCTGCATTGTCAGCTTCCTTGGCGTGGTCTGCCTCCAGTGCGTGTTTCGACTCATCTGCGTTCACAGCATGGTCTGCCTCCTTCGAGTGGTCAGCTTCTATCGCATGGTCGCTGTCCTTGGCATGGATAGCTTCCTTCGCCAGTTCTGCGATGTCTGCCTTGACCGCATGCGCAGCCTCCTTCACAGCCATGCCGCCGTAAGCGGTGCCGCTCGTTCTCAGTGCCGACGTACTGCCCTCGTTTTTTGGTTTCTTTATTACCTTGATGTCTATCATTGCTCAATCTCCTTAAGTGTCATTTCTGCATATCCTTCCTCAAGATTGCGACTAATGCCCTGCACGAAGAAGGTTTTATCCATCATGGGATGGCGATAGTGAGCGAACAAACTCACGATGCCACCATCCGTATCCGTCAATTTCTGCGTCATAACCACCCTTGGTGCATGCCACTCTTTGTAGTAGTAGTCCACATACAACTGCTCAGGCTTAGCGCTCACACCCCTTGAATAGTCATATACCACCAGCAGTCCCTCGCCAGTAAGTGTGTTCAATGGGGTGCTCATCTTCACACTGTCTGTCACATCCAACGTCTGGCACTCCGCAGCTGTCAGTGCTGAGTTTATCTTCATTTCGATGTCGTCCTTCACGTTCACAAAGCTCTCCTTAGTGTCGTTCATGTAAACGAGGTCGTTATCACCAGTGTTGTTCACCAGTCCGTTGTCACTGTATATCTTCACCTCGAACTGCTCCACCATAATACTACTTACATGCGCCAGCAGCGGTATCGTCGTACTGTTCCATTTCGTGTGTCTGAACCACGTCTTGTGCCGTCTCGTCACCACGTCCCACAATGCGTTCACCGGCCCAAGGATCATAAACTTAACCCTACCGCTCACTTTGTCAGCCTTTTTGATTGGTATCGCTATACCCTCTGCATCGATGCCGAGCTCATAGTTCACGTTGTTTTGCAAATCGAACTTGGTACCAACTATCTTGTCACCGATTTTCGGGTCAAAACCTATCGTAAAACACTGCTGGTAGTATTCTTCCTCACTGGAACACTCCTCCAGCGTTTTGTACTTCCGCCACTCGAAGTCCGTCACCTGTCCTTCTGTGCCTTTTTCCACAACACACTTATCCCCTATTATCAGCATACATGCCAGCACACCAACCTTTGATATATGGTCGCTGCCGTCTCCAATGGCACTATACTTGAACTCATACAACTGAGGACCGGTATCCGTAAACGGAACAAAGCCGTGGTCTGTAATTATATCCCAGGTAGTCCCCACATTCGGGGTCTCCGTCGCCCACCACTGCTGCGTGTAATAGCGTCCGTCACCATTATTACGACTCGGCACGGTCTTGTGCCACCATGCGTATATCATCGAGGAGTAGTGTATTTGCGCGTAGGTGTCCGTCAGTTTCATCACTGGGTTCAGCACCAGTTTTCCGCTCAACACGATATAGTTAGTAGTGCCCTCGTCTGTAGGTGAGAAGACACCGCCCGTCATACTGCCGTTATACACGGCCCTCGGTATGTCTGCCTTTAGTGAGTTGGCATTCGGATAGGTGGTTGCTTCCTTGTCGTCACAGTTGCCGTTCACACTCACTACCAGGTAGTTCGTCATTTCCACTTTCGATGTCGGGGAGTTGTCCTTTCCGTCCGTTTTCTTCTCCACCTTGCCAAGTGCCATGATGGCAGCACCCTGATTCTTCGCCAACCAGTTCGGCAGTATATGTTGGTTTCGCCCCTCACTACAGTATTCCTCCATCAGGTTACCGCTCCCGCTCTTTGGGAACAGCCACTGACTGTTGTTCATCATCTGCACATACCAATCAGTCACGCAGCCACCACTATAGGAGGTTTCCTGTCCGTGAGTCATAGCATCAAAGGCATTTATCGCTTTCGTTCCCTCTCCGTCACTACTGTATTCCGTCATGTACTTCTGCTTGTTGCTGAATGGACTTTTCAGCAGATCGTTGTCCAGCGGACTCTCAATCACGCTCTCCATACTCTCCACCTTGGCAGTCAGCATAATTTTATTGTACACCTCGCCTACGCTTATCGTCGTATCCGTGTCTGTCACTAAACCAGTCACGATGTCCGTTGTCTGCCGGGCTGTCGTCACGCTTGCACCAGTCAGCAAATCTCGCCAGTAAATGCGTTCGTCGCCCTTTACGCTCTCCCAGGAGAACAGATAAAACGTGAACCCATCTTGCACAATGTGGAGGTTCAGGTACTTCAGTATCTCCTCCAACACCTCATCCTGCTGCCATACGTCATCCTCCTCATCCCCCATAAAAAGCAACTCACTCACCGTCAGTTGCCCGAATATCGCATACCGGTTACCAGACAAATCATCCACAGCCTTACTCCCATCGTATAGGTAGCGCATGGCATTACCACCCACAATGTCAAGCTCAGCCGTCACACCGCCCAATATCTCTTTCAGCATCACCAAGAATGTGCGCTGTTCTGCCTCTGCCTTTACCACATTGTACAGCACACCAAGCGAGCCGACATCACGGTACTTGGCATACTGGAGTGCGGTAAGCGCATCGATACAGCTCAACTCTATCTCGTCAAACTCCTCGTTGTAGCTCTGCGAATAGCTCTGCGGTTCGATAAAACCTGCAAAGAGACATTTCCCCTCACGGTAGATATTCACCACAGCGTCACGGCATGAGGCACAAAAGAAGTCCGGCACGAAGTTCCGTGCCAGAAGGCGTACAGTAGCCTGCTGGCAGAGCAAATGGTCAAACGTATCGTTTACCTGACTCGTCAGTTCCACTGGATCATCAGTAAACGACAGTTCCCCGTTCTCCTCACCAATGACGGTTTCCTTTGTGCGGTCACCGCCAGTCAGTATATGCACCTCGATGCGTTCTTCCTTTTGGTTGTAAAAATGTCCGTGCAGATACATGCTTCTTATATTTTGATGTTCGTTCCCTTTCTGTTTATTCTCGTCTCGTTGGCAAGCACCGCCACAAGGTCCCTTCCTTTCACCTTCAGCTCATATATGCCACCACCGCCACCACCATTGTCGCCAATCAGCGACTTCAGTTTATTCAGTGGAGCTATCACCTCCGGGTTGCTTTTCGCTCCGGCATACTCGCCCATCAGCGCCAAGGTCGGGCCATACACAATACCACCATTGGCGAATGGTGTAACGGCAACTGAAGCAACAAGCCCCTGCATCATGGCTATAAATCCAGCTGCGATGCCAGCACCTGCAAACGGAATGTAGGCGTGTGCAGCCATAAACTCTGAAGCTGCAAGTTCGCGGTACGCCATTGCCTCTGCCTTTACTGCCGCCATCGTAGCAACCGATGCCGCCACCTCTTCAGGGGCTGCCGCTACTTTTGCCGTAGCAGCTGTGGTAGCAGCCACTCCACTTGCAGCGGTCACAGTGTTGGAGACACCTGTTACGGCGGTCAAGGCCTGAATAATTGAAATGATGCCGTTGATGCCCTCATATATCTGAATGGCAGCATCGACGACGCCAGTAATCGTGGACCATGCGTCACGGTTGCCTTGCAGCGCATCGGTGAGCGAGGTGACACCATTGCCCACACCCTTGACCGTGCTCCACGACTTACCTAACGTGACATTGCTTTTGCGGATGCGCTTCTCGTAATCCTCGTAACTGCCGATGAGCTTCTGTATGGAGGCTCGCTGCGACTCGTCCATAGGACTTTTCGTGTCAGCCAACATATCCTGGAGTTCCTTGATGCGTTTCTTTACACCATCAAGCCCAATGGTTTTCAGTTCGAGGGTCAGCGTCTTGCCCTCCATACTGTCGAGCTTCGCCACTTCTTCCTCCATTTCGGGAATGCGCGTGAGTTGCTTCATGGCATCGCGTTTCTTCTCCAGTTCCAACACCGTGCGCTGTATGTCGTCAATCTCCGATGCGCTGGCGTTCTTCTGCTTGGTCTGGTAGTAGCTGATGGCATCATCCAGCGAACGAATGGTGTTCAGTCGGGAGATGTCCTCCGGCTTCTTCAGTTCATCAAGGGTATCGTCCCATTTCTTCTTCAGGTCGTTAAGGGCATTTATCTGCTTCTGTATCTCGATGCGCTCTGTCTCTGTAGCGGTTTTCAACAAGTCTGTATAATACTGCAGCTCTTTTTCAAGCTGGCGGTATGTCTGTATCTTGTCTAAACCGACATCAACATGCGAACTGCGTTCAAACGCCGTTTTAAGGTCATTCAAGCGCTGTATTTCAGCATCGATTACTGCAAGTTCATCGGCAGAGGCTTTCTCCCTCAATCCCTGTTGATAAGTGATTTCTGCATCGATGTCCTTTAGGGTGTTCAGTTCGGTGGGACGGCTTGCCGCATCCTGCAACTGCGTTATCGCATCCTGCTGCTTTTGCAAGGCTGCGATTTTCTTTGCATAAAGCGCAATGGTCTTGGTATCCGTCCCGTTGGCAGTTTCCAGTTTGTTCTGGTAGTACTGAATGTTGTTGCCAAGTTCCTTGTAACTCGTGGCATTGGCGATAAGCTTCTTTCCGCTGTATTTGTCCTGATTCCCCGATTTACCACTGCCGTTTCCGCTGTCTGTTGAGGGGGCGTTCTGTTTCTTATTGTTCTTCAAAGCGGTCTGGGCGTTCGCAGTCTTTGCCTTGGTGTTCGCTTGCGTGGCCTTGGTGTTTTTCTCCAAATCTGCCGTCTGCCTTGCTGTGGTCTCGTCCTTTATGCCGAAGAACTTCTTCACCCATTCCCATGCCTTCTTTATCACGGCACTCGCTTTTTCGAATGCCTTGACAAGAAAGTCCCATACGGCTGATGCAATTTTCTTCACCGCTGCCCATACAGCATCACAGATATTGCGAAAGGTCTCACAGTTATTGTACGCCGCTATCAATGCACCTACAAGTGCCGCTATAGCCATCACGACAATACCGATGGGGTTGGCACTGAGCACAAAATTCAGGGCAATCTGTGCCACCTTCCAAATGTTGGATGCGACAGCCACCACCTTTGCTGCAGCTGCTTGCGCAAGCGTGGCCACCTTCACAGCTTTCAGTCCTGCCACCACAGTTTTGATGCCGCCGCTGAGCTGCACCATACTCATGAGGGCGATGCCGCTATTAGCTATCCATTCCACATAAGGTGCAGAAGTACTGGCTATTGAGCCAGCCCAATCCATCATGGCGTGCATCTGGTTAGCGAGCGTCTGACGTAGGCTCTCTCCTGTAGATGCCATATTGTCGAAGGCTGCGTCTATCTCTCCTGCGGAGTTTGCCATCGCTCCAATGTTCTGCGAAAACTTTTCTTTTTGTTCGCCAGTCAGCGAACCGAGTAGTCGCATTGCTTCAGCACTGCCGAACAACTGTCCGTAAATGGTTTGACTCAACTGTCCGGTCTTTGCCGAATACTCCTGTATGCTTGCATCCAAACCGAGCAGGAAGTTCTCTAAACCACCAGCAGCCTGAATACTGGCTGCATTAAAACCGATGCCCATCTCGTTGGCCGCTTTCGTAGCTTCCGCAGATGGCTTGATGAGTGAGTTGAGCACGGCAGCCAACTGAGTGGATACTTCAGCCGTGTCACCAGTCACACCCGTTGTAGTGGCGAACACTGCCATCAGTTCGTCCATGGAGACACCAAGCTGAGATGCACTACCACTCACACGGGGCAATGCCTGCGCCAACTGCTCAAAGCTGGTCACACCATTCTTGGCCGTCATCTGTATCTTGTCTTGGATGTTTCCTGCTTGATCCCATTCCAGACCATAGTTCTTGATGAGCGTGGAAGTAACGGTCACCGTCTCTCCCAAGTCCGCAATACCACCAACCGCACTACGGCTTGATTTGTTGAGGAACTCTATCCAGTTATCCTCGGGCACGCCATTGGATATAACCTGGTATAAGCCGTTGGCAAGTTCCTCACGCGCAAGCGGTATGTTCTTGCTCAGTTCCGTTATCTGACCAGTCAGTGCTTCAAACTCGTCCCCACTCTTTCCTGCCATGGTGTTGGCACTGCGCATGGCGGTCTCAAAACTGTCGAAAGGCTCGGCAAGTCCGCCCACCATGTCGCTGAGGTCGCGGATCGAGCGGACGGCTGTATCGAACACGAGGCTCTTGTCTGCCATCTCGCGCAGTCTGTTGCCAGTGGCCACAGCGGTATTCCCCACCTCGGAGAGTATGTCGTCAAGACCGTCGGCTTCCATTGTCAGACGTTTCAGAACACCGCCGTCCTCGCTCTTGATGTTTATTCTAAATTCTACTGCTTTTGCCATTGTCTTTTCTTATTTCAGTCCGTAACGTTTCTTGGCTGCCTCAAAGCGTGCATTGAACTCGTCCTTGCTCACCTCCTCACGCTTTTCTTCCTGCTTTTCATCCCAAGGGAACGGTAGAACGTCATGCGCTTGAAGATTGCTTTTTGCATAGGGTTGGATGGCAAAGAGCGCCAACACTCTTGTGCGTTCCCACTCGTTGCGCTCCGCATCGCGTTTGGCTTCCGCCCATCGCTCCCATGCCTTGTAAAACTCAAAAGGGGTACATCGTTCAAAGTCTTCTCTGCTCATCCCGATGCACCCCAATGCCATACCCAACAGTTCCTCGACGCTTACTTCTTTTCCGCCTGGTTGGTCGTTTTTTTTTCTTCACCGCCCATATCCTCGTAGAAGGAGTTCGCTGCGTCGGGCTCCATAAGGTCAGCAAAGCTCTGGAAGTCGTAGTCAAACTCCACCTTGTCAGCATTGCACGCACTTTTCACGCAGCAGTAAACAAACAGTACCAGCTCGGAGATATTGGTTTTCTCCAGCTTGCTCACGTCCTTACCGCTCTCATTCTTGAAGCGCACCATTGCGCCCATGGTCACACGGCAAGGGAACTCCTTGTCGCCAACCTTGATTTTTGTCTTTTTCATACGCGATGTTGTTATTCAGTCTGCTGAGTGGTGTCTGTGATACCCGTACCCACTTTATCCACCTTGCCGCAGTTCTGAAGCGTGATTGAATACTTGGCATCGTCACCAGCCTGTGCGTCAAGGTCAAGAGAGGTGATCAGATACTTGCCTTTATATCCGCCAGTGGCTTTACCTGTGCGTTTGTCTCCTTCACGCAGATTGTACGCTGCCTCCACTGGCTCACCCTTAAGCATTGCGTCCTTCAACTGGTCATACGAAGGCACCTCATCCGTGCCGTCAGTAAGCACAACACCATCGGCGGTAATCTGTTCGGAGAAACTCTTGATGTAAGACTCCTTCCACTTGCCACCAGATGCCTCTTTAGTCACACGTTCACCGGTCTCCGCTGATGTGGACACCTTACAACCGGTGGAAAAGCCGAGGGCATTGGTACCCATGGAAAGGATAAGGTCAGTTCCGTCTAAAACACTTTTTGCCATATCTTTCTTGTTATGATTGTTAATACTGTGCCGGTCGCCACTCCGACAATAAAGGCGATGAGAAGCATCTTCCACGGATTTGAACTGCGTTCCTTTTCCGTTCTGGCTTCATTCTTCTGCTGCTCCAATGCTTTCTTGTAGCTCGCCATCTGGCGCTCATAGTACTCGCACTGGCGTTGCAGACTGTCGCAAGTGGCATACACCACGATGATGCCACCTTTGTTCTGCACGGTTGCGCTGGCTCGTCCGTTCTTGGCTCGGTATTCTGCCTTTTCGGGCAGATTAGTCAGTTCCGCCAGAGGTATCTCCAGCTTGGCTTCCTCCTGTGGTACTGTCTCCGTCCATGTCTGACGCACCTCGCTCTGGAGGGTGTCCGCGGATACTTGTTTCACGCTTTCCTCCGTGGCCACGCTCGCTTTTCGGCTTGTCACGCAGCCCGACAAGAACAGGACAGTCATCATGATGCTTGCAACTGTTCGCAGTGTCGATAGCCTTCCGAAGACGCGCCATCTCGCGTTTCGAGGCTTCGAGGTATCTTCTTGTCTCATTGAGTTCTTCCTTCAATGGTTTCACGATGTTCTCTACCAAGATACGGGTGGCATGCTCGGCGTTGTCCATACGCACCGTCTCGGCATCGGCTTCCGCCTTCATCGATTCCGCTTTCGCTTTCCTTATGGTAGCCCGCAGCGTGCATATTGCAACAATGGTAGCCACCAGACCTCCGCCAAGGAGGACGTTCAGGACTTCGCTGATATTCATGCCATCCATATTTTTACTGTTGGTATATTCCTATTGACTTGAGCCACTTGGCTACATCGAAGGCAGGGCAGGCTTTATTTACGCCCGGAAGGTCGCAATGACCTACAATCTTGATTTGCGGAAAACGCTGATGGAAGTTCCGCACATAGTCGGTCATCGCTTCCAGCTGCGCAGGGGTGCGCGTGTCCTTGGGATGCTTCATATCCTTGGTGCAGCCACCGGCATACACCACATGACGGCTCACACTGTTGTAACCCTTTGCACCGTTAGTCACTTCCCACGGATCAACCTCCGCATCTTCGTTGTTATCGACAAGGCGTTCCACCTTGCCGTCCAAGTGTATCAGGTCGGTATAGCCTACCTGCTTCCAGCCACGCCCACCCTTGCTTACCGGGTCAGTGTGCCAGTGGCGTATCTCCTTCGAGGTTACCTCACGGCCTTCAGGGGTGGCTGTGCAGTGTAGGACTAAATACTTCATTCTCGCCATTACGCTGCTTCAGCTTTATATCCGCTGGTCATTACAACACCTGCATCTGCCTTCTTGAACATGCAGATGAAGTAGTGGCGGAAGTTAACCTTGTTGCGCTGGTACTCAGGGTCGTTCTCAGCAGGGCTCCAGTACATCTTGGTGGAACCAGTGGCCTTGAACACACGCTGTGTATAGAATGCGAATGAGCAGTGGAAATCACCTGCGGTATCTCCCTTGTCACCGACAGCCTTCTTCTCCCCCTTGGATGTATAATAAGGAGTATTAGCAAATTCATAAATGTCAAAGCCGTAGAGCTTACCCACCTTGCCAGTGTTGCGGTCGATGTTGTACTGCTCCTTAAAGCGCTGGTCTGTTTCCAAGAGGTCGTTCACATGGTCGGTACACAATACGAGGCGACGGTTGGTGGTCGGAACGCCCAACTTGTCGAGGGCTGCCTTCATCGCAAGCAGGTCCTTGACGGTCATTTTGAGACGACCAGTAGCAGCATCACGTTCGCCGGTGGTGGTCAGCACTGGGGTCTTGGCTGTATTCTTCTGGGCGCAGAGCGCATGTGCTGCCTTGGAGAACTTTGCATCGTTGATGGCGTTTGAATGACTCTCCTTCACTCGGGCAATCTTGTCGTAGCTGATGGCGTACAACTCATCATCGGTAATAGGGGTCACCTTGGTCTGGAACTTGTCAAGCTTAATGGCGATGTCCTTGTCATCAAGTGCCTGCAAGGGGATTGGGTAGGTGGTGTTGTTGACAAGCACGTCAGGGTCAACGCCAACCTCCACCAAGTGAATCACATCATTGTCAACGATGCTTGAACTGTCGGGGATTCCATCAAGCCAAGTTCCTGCGAGAAACTCACGCAAGGACTTAACCAACTCTCCAGTCCAAATCTCCTTCAGCACGCCCTCGCGTGCCACGCCCACTGGCATTGCACCGCTCACGGCTAATGCGATGGCATTGGCACCTACTGCACCGGCCACGGGCGACACGCCCAAAGTCATACCGAACACGGCTCCTGTAAACGCATTGAACAGCAAAGCCGTAATCATGGTCAAAATTGTTTTCATTCTTTTTGTATTATTGGTTTGTACTAAAGTTCACACTCCATGCCGTACTCCTCCTTGTAGAGTCGCTTATACTCCTCGGGCTGCTCTTTGCGGAGTGTCAGGAGTTCTGCAGACGGCACATCGCTCAGTTTCTTGTATGTGGCAGGCTGCTGGGTTGAAGCTCCACCATGGTGGCCGATAACGGCACTGAGCTTCATCTGTGGCGACATGGCAGAGATGATGCGCTCCAACTTCTCCTGGCCAATTTCCTTGCCGAGGTTGATGAACTCTTCCTTCTTGTCTGTGGCGATACGCTTCTCGCCGACTGCTTTCTCCACAACGGCAGTGATACTGGCAAGCGTAAGGGTCTCCTTCTCCTTCTGGAGTCTCTCGTTCTCTTGCTTAGCGGCATTCAGCTCGTTGAGCTTGGCGGTGATCTCCGCATCAGTCGCCGTTTCCGGCAAGCCCAACTGCAGGGCATACTGTTTCTGTTCCATTTGTTTTTGATTATTATTGTTCAACATTGGCAAGGGACACTCGCTGTCCTTGCCGAGAGTAATCTTCTTGCCGTCCTTCTGCAGCACGATGGCATCATCATTGGCTCCAATGTCCACCAAGCTAACCTCAAACAGTTTGCTCTTGGTGACGGTAGGACAGGTCTGACCCTGCACAAGCAGTTCGGGGTCCTCACTTGTCTCCAGAATGTCAAGCCCTGCGCTCACCATCTTCAGACTGCCGAACTCATACTGCTTCTTACAGCGTGTGGATAGTTCGGATGCTTCGTCAAACATCAATTCGCCGGTCACTTCACCATCCTCCACCTTCAGGTCTTTCACATAGCCTATCACATTACCACGCTCGTGCATATACAGCAGGACGGGGTTGCGCTGATACTGCTCCACGTTCATGCCAGCTGTCAGCACTCTTGTGCCGTAGCTGTTCAGGCTGTCGTTGGTTATTCTTACGCGTTTTCCTTTACTCATATCATTGTCGTTTTCTGGGCTGCATTGCCCGATTCGCAGTGCAATATTACGAGGTAATTGTCTGTCCGCCAAAAAAGTGTGCAATGGTTGCACACTTCTATGAAACCATTGCACACTTTTTTGGAGAGCCACCGAAATCGTGGCACTTTTGCAGAAGGAATCGGGCGTGGTATGCCCTGATGTGAACAAAAACCTTATCAACATGACAAAGGCAGATATTGAAAAAAAGAAATCGCTGGCACGCACGCTCTATCTTTCGGGTATGGAGCAGCAGGAGATTGCGGAGAAGGTGGACGTGTCGCGCGTCACCATATCCAAATGGTGCTCAGCCGAGGGGTGGAAAGAGGCTCGCGCCGCAAAGAACATCACACGCCCCGAACTGGTGAACAAACTGTTGCTCACCATCGACACACTCATTACACAAGTGAATGACTCCAACGACCCTGCACTCATAGCAGGACTCGGCGACAAGTTGGCCAAGCTCTCGTCGGTCATCGAGAAACTCGACAAGAAGGCTAATGTGGTGGATGCCATCGAGGTGTTCATGGCGTTCTCCAAGTGGCTGGAGTACCGCTCGCAGACAGACCCGGAGGTGACTCCCGAACTGATGCGTGTAATCAACAAGTACCAGGACATGTACATCACAGAACAGATGGGCATAAAATAGTGGAGGCAGCCTATGGCAACAGCAGCGGAAAAGAAAAAGGCATACGAGGAGTGGAAAGAGCGATGTAGGCAAGTGCAAGCCATTACCGACACGTCACTCCTGAAAAGCGAAACGCCAGTAGAAAGGGACATGCGTATCAAACGCTTGCTCAACAACTACGCAGCATTCTGCGAGTATTACTTTCCCCACTTCCTGCAATTGCGTGACAAGACGACCGGCGAGGTCATACGCACCATTCACAACGCTCCGTTCCACAACGAAGCTGCACGCAAGGTCCGAAACACGCCCGACTTGAAGGCTGTATTCATGTGGCCACGCGGTCACGCCAAATCGACCCACCTTGATGTATTCACGCCGCTCTGGTTGATGTTCCAACCGAAGCGGCTTATCAACTTTATGGTGGTTGTGGGAAAGTCGGAGGACAATGCCGACCGACTGCTTGGAGATATTCAAGCGGAACTGGAATACAACCAGCGTCTCATCGCTGACTTCGGACAACAGAAGAACGATGGCGGATGGCAGGAGGGCGAGTTCAAGACAAAGAGCGGTGTGAAGTTCCTTGCCTGCGGTCGTGGGCAGTCGCCTCGTGGTCTGCGTGACCGTGAATCACGTCCTGACTACATCGTCATCGATGACCTTGACGACGATCAGCTTTGCAAGAACGACAAACTCGTACACGACCTCACCGACTGGGTGAAGGAGGCGCTCTTTGGTGCGCTTGATGTGGGCCGTGGACGCTTCATTATGGTGGGCAACCTCATCAGCAAGAACTCTGTGCTCTACAATCTCTCACGTACAAAGGGAGTGTTCCTTTCTAAAATCGTAGCGGTCGATCGTAACGGAGAACCGGTATGGAAAGAGAAATGGACCAAAGAGGAGGCGCAGGCTTACCGCGACTTCGTGGGCTATCGTGCCTGGGAGAAGGAGATGATGCACAACCCTATCGTGGATGGTACGATCTTCCGTGCGGATTGGATTCGATACAAGCGTTTGCCAAAGCTCGAAAAGTACGACATGATTGTGTGCTATACCGACCCCTCGTTCAAATCCACCACCTCCAACGACTACAAGGCTTCCCGCGTTTGGGGAAAGATTGGCTCGGAACTGCATCTCATAGACAGTTTCGTGCGCCAGGCGACTGTCAGCGAGATGGTTCGATGGCTATACGACCTCTACGAGCGTACACGCGACACGGTGGCTATTCAGTTCTTCATGGAAGCGAACTTCATGCAGGATGTGATTTTGGACGAGTTTGCCGTGGAAGGTGAGCTGCGTGGCTACCAGCTGCCCATCATGCCCGACAAGCGAAAGAAGCCAGACAAAATCCAGCGTATCGAGGCGGTCAGCCCTCTTTGGGAACGTGGCTTTGTCTGGTACAACGAACGCAAGAAGGAAGACCCCGACATGCAGGTGGGCATCGAACAGACGTTGGCGTTGGAGCGTGGCAGCCGTGTGCATGACGATGCGCCTGACGCAGATGAAGGCGCAATATGGATACTCCAGCGCAATACAAGACAGGAAAGTTTCAAACCGGTGTTCGGCAAAAGGCCGACCTCCAAAAACATTTGGTAACAATTGGTGTGCAAACGAGAGCAGAGACAAAATTCATTTTGACTCTGCCGAGTGCAGCCAGCAATCTACAAAGTGAATGATACAAGTAATAAAGGACATTATCTGGGGATGGCAGTGCAAGCGTGCCATCAAGAAAGCCAACAAGCTCTCAAAGCTGCTTGGCATGAAGTATTATGTAATTAACATGAACGGCTCGCTGAAGGTCGTACCGAAACGCACCATCCGCGAACTGGTTGCCAAGCACCGCTTCCGTAAGGGTGTAAAGGTTGCCGACATCGAGCGTCGTGCCATTTATGTGACGCATTAGGAAGGAGGCTTACTATGTTTATCACGGAAGAGGACTACAGAGTGGTCATAGGCGAAAATGCGCTGAAGGTCGTGTCGCAGGCATCGCAGGAGATACGCGACAATGCGGAACTGGAGGCTTGCGAGGAGATTGCCGGCTACCTCAGACCAAAATACGACACGGAAGCGGTGTTCTCGGCTGAAGGCGAAAACCGCAACCGTTTGGTGGTAATGTATGCCGCCGACATTGCGCTCTATCACATGATTGCCGCTATGCCCCAAAAGATGGGCAGCGAAATACGCAAGGAGCGCTACGAGCGTGCCATAAAGTGGCTGGAAGGCGTGCAAGCCGGAAAAATCATCCCCGACCTGCCGCTCAACACCGACGAAGACGGCACACCAACTGGCGACTTGCTCATATTCGGTTCACAGAAACAATTACGACATAACTGGTAACGCTATGGATATAAAGAACTTTTTCAGCGGTATGTTCGGAGGTGGCAGTCAAAATATACTGCACACGCCAAACGGGGACTTCAACCTTGCGAAGTCGTCTGACCGCAAGCGCATAAAGAAGATGGTCATCGAACTGCAACGCACCACCGATGCGCTTACACGCAGGGACATTGCCGACTGGCGCAACGCCTGGCAGATGGCTATAAATGTGGACAGCCCGAACCGCCAACGTCTCTACGACATATACCGCGATGTGGATATTGACCTTCACCTATCGGGCTGTGTTCGCCAGCGTGTAGGATTCGTCATGGCGAAGTCCTTCAAACTGGTCGATGCAAAGGGTAATGAGAACGAGGAGGCACATCACTATTTCGACCAGGCTTGGTTCAAGCAAATGCTCGAATATGCGCTTGCCGCCAATCTTTGGGGACACTCGCTCATCGAACTTGGCGACCTCACCACCGATGGCGACGGATGTCCTTGCTATACGGATGTGAAGCTCATTCCACGGAAGCATGTCATTCCTGAATACGGCCGTGTGATTCAACAGCTCGGGCAGGACTGGACTACGGGCATAGACTACCACTCAGCCCCATTCTCTGACTGGCTCATTGAAGCCGGACGACCTGACGACCTCGGACTGTATCTGAAGGCTGCCACGCAGACCATTCCGAAGAAAAACATGTTGGCATTCTGGGATTCCTTCGGCGAGATTTTCGGTATGCCGATGCGTATTGCACGCACCACCTCACGCGACCCCAAGGAGATGGGACGACTTGAACAGATGCTCAAGGGTGCCGGAGCAAGCCAGTACATGGTGGCTGGGCAGGACACGGAGATTGAATTTGTAGAGAGTGGCAAGGGCGATGCCTTCAATGTCTATGACAAACGCATCGATCGCGCCAACTCGGAACTGTCAAAGCTCATCATCGGACAGACGATGACAATCGAGGACGGCAGCAGCCTCTCACAATCAGAAACACACCTTGAGGTATTCGAGAACCTGGTGGAAAGCGACTGCACCATGCTGCGCGACATCGTGAACAACCAGCTTATCCCACGCATGATAAAGCACGGCTTCCCGATAAAGGGGCTGCGCTTCAAATGGGATGATGCCGTCGATTACACACCGGAGCAGCAGGTGGCATACGAAACCATGGTTGCCGACCGCTACGAAGTGGACCCATCCTACTTTGCAGAGAAATACAGTATGCCTGTAGGCGAACGACGCAATGCTCAGCCCATGCTACCCGGTGGCAGTGACGATGATGGCGACGAGGGCAACAATGAGCCACAAGACGATGACGACAAGAAGAAAAAGCAGCTGCAAAACGCACACGGCTCTTTTTTCGATTAAGCCCCAGCGATTACCTGGGGCTGCACCAACGCTATGCCGAAATATTAGGCAATGATATTTCTGTTTCTTCGTTATGCCTTAGTAAAAAGGAAGAGGAAATTGAGGCTATTGCTAAAAAGTGGGCAAGTGTCATCAGTAATAAGTATGCAAGAGAAGATGCAGAAGAGGCTGCAAGGATTGTGTTAAGAAGTGGGATTGTAACAGAACTACCCGAGTTGCGTGAGGCGGATTTAGGAGGAAGAAAACGCTTTTTTGGTCTAACTCGTGCAGATTTCCACGCTGCTATATGTGAAGGAGACACCAATGTTATCAAAGTGAACAAACGTGCTTATAAAACATGGGTAAAGGATACTGATGATGCAGACCGTGGGGGATGGCATGCCCAAAGAAACACCATCTTACACGAATTGGGGCATTATATCGACTTTTGCAATGATCCCGATTTTTTCCGATCAGTGGAACACGAATGGAGCTTGGATGGCGTGGACAGGAAATTTGTCAAGAAGCAACTGTCCGAGTATTCCCTTACCAATCGTGCCGAGTTTGAGGCGGAACTGAACTCAGCAATACTAAGCGGAAAGGTTTTCTCTGAGGATATACTTTCGCTCTCACACATGAAACAAACAAAAACAGCTATTGCCAAGCAATTACTTGACTACGGCTCTGGAAAGAATGTGTGTCTTCCGAGTGAAGAGGTTAGCAAGGGCTTCAAGGATGCGATGAAAGTTGTATTCAACCAAAAGGGTGGTTCTTTCTCTATTGACATCATGGCAGATAGCAAAGTTCAAAATCTGATAGAGGCTCATACTGATGTGCTCAACAGAAATATACAACGCTTGGAAATGTCTGACACCATGCGCAAGCGGCTTACACGCTCTAACTATATCTTCTCAGGCATGAAGACTTTCCACGAACTCAACGAGGCGTTCCCTTCATTGCTCGATTCTAACGGCAACAGAAAGACGTTCGAAGCCTTTTTGAATGATGTTCGGAAGATAGACAACACCTACAACTCCAACTACCTCCGTGCGGAGTACAACTTCGTACAGTCGTCTGCGGAGATGGCTGCCAAGTGGGAACGTTTCTCGGAGGACGGCGACCGCTACAACCTCCAGTACCGCACGGCAAACGATGGCAAGGTGCGTCCGGAACATGCTGCGCTAAATGGCGTAACGCTTCCGCCGTCAGATCCGTTCTGGGAGGAATACTATCCACCCAATGGATGGAACTGCCGTTGCACTGTAGTGCAGGTGCGCAAGTCCAAATATCCTGCCACACCCCACGACGAAGCGATGGCACTGGGTGAGGAGGCTCTGCAACGTGACACAAAGGGCATCTTCCATTTCAATCCAGGCAAGGAGCAAAAGACAACTCCTGATTATAACCCTTATACCATCAAGCGGTGTCGTGATTGTGATATTGCAAGAGGTAAGTTGGATCTTGACAGAAAGCCTGTTGCAGACAACGAACTTTGTGCTGCTTGTCGATTGGTACATAAATGCGCCAATGCGTACACAGATTCAGGAAAAACAAATCTGTCTGTTGAAGACCGTGATGTGATACTTGCAAAGCCTTTGGATGAACAATACTTCACCAAATATATGGGTATCAAAGGAAAGGTGTTACAACACGAGTTGGCTTGCTCTACAGCAGAAGACTATAAGCGAGTTTTAGATGTGGCTATTGCTTTTGCCAATGAATATGGTGATTGTTTCCTCAATCCAGAAATTCGTTTCAATGCAAAAGAAGGAAGAAGAAAGGTCTATGACATGATTCCAGAAGACAGTAGAGCAAACCCTGATTTGAAAGTAGGCGAGTTTGGATATATTGATGTGAAATCACCAGAGAAAGTAATGAACTGTTGTCGTAATGCAAACCATGCTTCTGATGCGCAACACGCTTGCGTTTGTCTAACTGACCATTGCTTTAGAAAGCCAATTACGGAAAGACAAATCCAAGATAGGAACAAAGCCATTTGGGATAGTAAAGATTATCACCATGACTACATCTTTTGGTATGTCAATGGCAAGCTCAGAAAATACAAGAGACCAATGGAATAATCCGTTGGTCTCAGGTTCTGCAACGTCGCAGGCTGCTTTCAGTGGTTTTCAGTATGTCGCTCCCACGCCACAAAGGTAATAACAAATTTTCAAAACACAACAAGTTATGAACAAAATTTTCTCATTTCTAAAGAAAAGCAACCGCTACAAGCATCTTATCGGCGGTTTATTGGTCGGTATGTGCGCCTTGTCGCCATGGGCAGCCATCTATTCTGCCATCGTCGCAGCCTCGTGTCTCGAACTCAAAGACAAACTTCACGGCTGTCCTTGGGACTGGATCGACTGGGCTTGCACAGTGCTCGGTGGCTTCATCGCAATGTTATTTTGGCTCATTGTGTAATATTCATTCATCTTTTGCACAGAGAATGAGTAACTTTGCAAACTGGTAGAGTTTCCCTTAGGCCGTGTGGTCTATCGCGGGTACAACAATGCGAACGCGAATGGCGGTGTCTCGAATGCGAATGCGAATAACGATGCCTCGAATGCGAATGCGAATGTCGGCTCGCGCCTGGAAATCTAACTAATCGGCGTACAACAACGGGGACGTGTCCCTAATGTGGTGCCGAGGGAAACGAGCCACAGCAAAAGCACCTATGTCAAGGTGGAAAGCTGAAACATCAAGTGTCGGGCAATAGAGTTTGGTAGGTCGGTAACGATTCGAAGAAGTTTGGCCCGGGGAAAGGAAGGCCCTTATCTTCCATCACAAAAAAAGTCCATGCACAGAGAAGGCTATATCATGCAAGAGATAACGTCCTACGGCAACATGTCGGAGGCGTTTGACCGTGTACTGCGTGGAACAAAGCGAAAGAAATGCCGTCAAGGACGCTATCTGCTCGCACATCGCGAGGAGGTGATTGCAGAACTGACAGCAAAACTTGCCGACGGTTCCTTTCGACTCGGCAGCTATCATGAGCGCATCATCTGTGAGAATGGCAAAGTAAGACACCTGCAGATTATATCCATGTACGACCGCATCGCAGTGTATGCCGTGATGAACGTGGTGGACCAACATCTGCATAAGCGTTTCATCAGGACGACTGGAGCAAGTATCAAGAAGCGTGGCACACATGATCTCCGCAAGTGCATGCAATTGGACATGGAACGTGATCCCGAAGGCACACGCTACTGCTACGAGTTTGACATCAAGCATTTCTATGACAATACTAAGCCTGAGTTTGTCATGTGGTGCTACCGCAGAGTATTCAAAGACAAGACCCTGCTGTCGCTCCTGGACCATTTCCTTCATCTCCTTCCGGAGGGTATCAGCTTCGGGTTGCGAAGCTCACAGGCTTCTGGCAACCTCTTGTTGTCCGTGTTCCTCGACCATTATCTGAAGGACAAATACGGCATCCGCTATTTCTATCGTTATTGTGATGACGGCAGAGTGCTCTGTGGCTGCAAGCAAGAGAATTGGCTGGCACACGGCATTGTACATGAGCAAGTCGAAAAAATTGACCTTGAAATCAAGAAGAACGAAAGGGTATTCCCATCAGCGCAAGGAATCGACTTCTTGGGGTATGTGACATATAACGGTTCATACTCACTACTGCGCAAGCGCGTCAAGAAGAAGTATGCAAAGAAACTACACAAAGTTAAGTCAAGAAAGAGACGGCGAGAACTGATTGCGTCATTCTATGGAATGGCCAAGCACGCTTGCTGCCGAAATTTGTTTTATAAATTAACAGGCAAAAAAATGAAATCATTTAAGGATTTGAATGTCGCTTACAAGCCGGAAGACGGCAAGAAGCGATTTGCGGGTGCGGTGGTAAGCATCCGCGAGTTGGTGAACCTGCCCATCGTGGTAAAAGACTTCGAGGTCGGAGTCAAAACCAGCCAGGGCGAAGACCGCTGTGTCGTGTCCATCGAGCAGAACGGCGAGCCAAAGAAGTTTTTCACCAACAGCGAGGAGATGAAAAACATTCTCCAGCAAGTGAGTGAAATGCCAGACGGCTTCCCATTCGAGACCACCATCAAGGCGGAAACCTTCGGCAAAGGTAGAACAAAGTACATTTTCACATGATGAACAGAGTAAACGGAGCACAAGGGGTAAAGTTGCTTGAATGCACCAACCCCGTCAAAGAAAAATGGCGCGTCCGCTGGGACGTGCATAACAACGAGGATGGATCTGCCGACTATATGGAGGCGGAGTTCAACGGAAAGCCATCTGAGGATACCATCAAGACCATGGTGTCGGAATGGTTCAACGACCGCACGAACGAGACCATACTTTCTGGCTTCGTGTGGAACGGCATGAGCGTGTGGCTCTCTAACGAGAACCAGTTCAACTACAAGGTGGCATACGACTTGGCTGTGCAGTCTGACGGCAAGACATTGCCGGTCACGTTCAAGTTCGGAACAGACGATGAGCCATGCTATCACACGTTCAGCACCATCGAAGAACTGACGGACTTCTATACCAAAGCCATGCAGCATATCCAGGACACACTGGCTGATGGATGGAAGAGCAAGGATAATTTCAATTTGGAGTTATACCGAGACTAAGAACAATCCCTTCGGGGGAGGGTAATAAAAAAGCCCCCGGCCTGTTAAAATAGTCGTCTCACTTACTTTTTTAACCAAAACGCCATACAGCGCACGACCGGGGGCGTATGCCCTCGTTCGCACTGTATGGCTTTATTGTTTTGGTTGCGCAACGCGCTATGTAAGTGAGACGATGCAAAAGTACAAAAAATTTCTGAGAATGAAACTAATAGAGATACTGAATTTGAATAGGGAACTGCTGATTTACTTCCAAAAGGCAGGAATCAGGCTGGACGATGTACAATATATCGACCTATTTAAGGAATACCGCACACTTTCCGCACAAGGCGAGAAGGTATCATATATCGTGGCAAGGCTCGCCACAGAATACGCCATAAGCGAGCGCAAGGTGTACAGCCTTATACGGCGTTTCAAAACTGACTGCAATCTACTTGCAGTGTAACGTTTGCGTATGGTCATTGTCGAGGGGACACGCGTTGTTACCTTTGCACCGTTTTCAAATTCAAAACGGTTATGAACAAATACCATCAAATTTTACAGAAGGTACTTTCTCATGGCAAGTACCAGACCAACAAGAAGGGAAGCATACGCTATCTTCTCAACGAGCAGTTGGCGCTTTCCCCTGCTGACCTGCTCGACATATTCGAGGGGCACGGCATCGCACGAAAGAAGTTAAAGAACGAGCTGCAGCTCTTCATGCAGGGTGAACGCAATGTGAAGAAGTATCGCGAGGTGGGCATCAACTGGTGGGACTACTGCGGTGCCATTCTCGTAAACTCCTACCCTACCTACTTTGAGAAGCTGCCGCCACTCATCGCCAAAATCAACCGAGAGAAGCGCAACAGCAAGAACTATGTGCTGTTCCTCGGCTCCACCGATGCGGAGACAAACCAGGCACCGTGTCTGTCACTCGTTCAGTTCCAGATTGAGAACGACGAATTAGTGGTGTCGGCTTACCAGCGCAGCTCGGACGCGAACCTCGGCTTGCCAGCCGACATCTACCACCTCTACCTCATGGCCCGGCAGATTGACCTCCCTTTGAAGTCCATCACGCTGAACCTTGCGAATGTGCATATCTACGAAAACAACATCGAACACACACGACAGTTGCTCAACGGAAACGAGAACGTGAAATTTGAACTGAACGTGTAAGGCATGAGAAAACAGTATTTATCGGCACCGCTCCCTTTCGTGGGGCAGAAGCGCATGTTCGCGCGTGAGTTCATCAAAGTTCTAAAGCAATATCCGGAGGACACGGTATTCGTGGATTTGTTCGGTGGTTCGGGCTTGCTGTCACACATCACCATGTGCCAGAAGCCAAATGCCACAGTCATATACAACGACTTCGACGGCTACCGCAACCGCCTACAGCATATCCCGCAGACCAACCACCTTTTGGCTGACCTGCGCAAAATGGTGGAAACGGAGGGCATACCCAAGCACAGCTGCATCCGTGGTGAACTGCGCGACCGCATATTCGCTCGTTTGGAGCAAGAGGAACGAGAGGTCGGGTACATTGACTTCATCACCATTTCTTCCGGACTGATGTTCTCCATGAAATACAAACTGAGCATCCCCGAAATGAAGAAGGAGGCTCTATACAACAATCTCCGCAAGTCAGACTATCCTACTTGTGAGGACTATCTTGAAGGTATCACAGTAGTATCATGCGACTACAAAGAGGTGTTCGCCCGATACAAAGACATGCCGAATGTTGTGTACCTTGTTGATCCGCCCTATCTATCCACCGACGTTGGCACATATAATATGTACTGGAAACTTTCCGACTACCTCGATGTGCTGACCATTCTTGCCGGACATCACTTTATATATTTCACTTCCAACAAGTCATCCATTATTGAGATTTGTGAATGGATGGGCAAAAACCAGACCGTGGGCAACCCATTCAAGAACTGCCACAAGGTGGAGTTCAACGCCACAGTAAACTACAGCTCGCACTACACAGACATGATGTTGTTCACCGATGCCGCCTAACGGCGTTATAATTCAATTCTAACGGCATTAAAAAGCCCCGGCGGTAAATTATCCGTCGGGGCTAAATCGTTGCGACATGGGCGGTTTATCGCAATAGGTAACGCACCGCATAACAGTCGATGCTTTCAAGTATCTCTTCGTGGTTGTGGTTGGTGTTCGTCTCAACAAGCGCCATGCCGTTAAAATCATCACCACTCAATCCGTCAAGGGCTGTATGCACCTGGTGGCAAAGGTCGAAAGCTGCATCATGGCCACCGTCAGCCCAGTCTGTCACAAGGTGAATAGTAACAAGTCCCTTGCCACGCTGACTGCCGCCTTGAAATGGCGACCACTCTATCTTTCCAAACTCCACAAAGACGGCTGGACGCGTCCATCCTTCTTCCTGCTCTACAAACTCCACATTGTGGTTCCACAAATCAATGTGCTGCACTTCAGGCACATCGCTCGCCAGTTTTGCTTTAATGGCGTTGAATAATTCCTTTCTCATTTCAATTTATATTCGTGTTCAAAATACTCTGCAAGGTTCTCCTCGATGATGTCCTTGACCGCTTGCTCCACTTCTGGCGATGCTCCAAGAAATCTGCGGCGCGGTATCTTGATGCTCTTTCCTTCTTTCATCAGAGCCATGTGCTTCCAGAACTCCGCCTCGGTGCTCAGTTGTACGGTGCGCTTGTCGTTGCGTCTCTCACCATTCTTCTTGCGTCCGAATGAGCCTGTCGCCTCATGGTACTTGTGCCAGAAGAATCGCTTCATCCTCGCCGTCACCTTTATCTCGCCTCCATCGTTGTGTATGGCTGCATAAGGCAGTGTCGAGCAGAACGTGATACTGCTGTCTGTGGTTCGGCTGCTGATGCTCTGCCGCAACTTGCCGGTGTCTATCAGTATGGAACCGCCAGGACGTGTGGGGCTGCTTCTGCGTTGCCACGCCTCGTTGAAGAATGCCTGCCGTTCAAAGTTGCGGTCAAACTCATCACTCAACTCCACCCTAACGTCGTTTAGGATATTGCGGATAATTTTCTGTATGTCCTGGTTCATCGTCAAAGTCGAATTTTAGAAACGTCTGTGCCTCTTGTGGCACTTCGTTCTTAGGGTCACAAGAGGCATTGAGGAGGTTGTAGAAGGTACGCTCACATATACCATAAACAGGATACACGTACCTTCGCCATATCTCGCGGTTGCTGATTCCGCTTTTGGCATGTTGGTCGTATATCCTATTTATGTCGGTGACACGTTTCTGATAGCTTGCTCCTCGCCTCTTGCTCATAAAATGTTTTAGTGTCTGTCTCTTGGTTTATAGGGACGGATGTCATAGCTCATCTTTGCGCTGACGGTTACTCTGCCCGTTCCCTCACATTGGTCACATGTGCTTTCTTTGCCAGTCTCCTTGTCGTGGAGACGACCTGTACCGTAACACTTACGGCACAAGGCCACTTTCGGTTTCTTCTCTACTTCCAGTATCATACGGCATCCTCTTTCTTGGGTTCAACGTAGAATGTCTCGTCCTGCACCACTTGGATACCGCATTTGTTCATCTGAGGAACAATATTCTCCACGTCGCGGTCTGCAAGGAGTTTGTCCTTGGCTATCTCCTCGGTCTGTCGCAGATAGCCAGGCAGGAACTCTTTGACCAGCTGCAGGGCGCTTGCCCATGTGAAGCCTTTCAGGGTCTTCAGCTTAGGTGTGCCAGTACGGAAGCCGATAACGCCATGCGTCATCTCAAGGCTCTTTTTCTTGGTGAACAACTCTGCCTGGTTCTCGGTAGCATAAGCCTGGAGCGTGTCGAAGGCTTTCTCCTTCTCACCTTCCAGTTCTGCCAGCTTGTTGGCATACTTCTCGCGGATCTTGGCACACTGCAATTCAATATCTGCCGTGATTTTCGCACTCTGTGCGTCTGCCTTTGCATAGGCTCCGAACGCGTCTTCGGCTGATTCTCTTGTCACACCGGTAATGATTACTTTTTTTTCTCTTTTTGCCATTGTAGTAAACTTTTTGTTGATTATTATTTTGATTGCTTATCACTCGTCTTCTTCTGGTTCCGGCCAGTCGCCTTCATCCAGTTCCTTGTCTATCTCGTATTCAATACACTCAAGAAATTCGATATACTGGTCTCCTTGGAGTTCTCTGTATGCGATGCCATGAATGTATTCCATCACACGCTTCACTTTCTCATTCATGCCTCACCTCCATTTCCAATTGGTACCATCATGTATTCCACCTGTGGCTGTGCTGGTGGTGTCGGTTCTTTCTTAGGTTTCAGACCTCCCTTGCGCTGGATGGAGCGGAGCTTCACCGATAGCTGCTCCAATTCCTCATTACTTAGTTGGGAGAACACTTTGCCGGCAATACGCGGATCCTGACAAAATGCGTTGATGCGTGTCCAGTCTGTTGTATCGATACCGAGCTTCTGCATCAACCTCAAGCACTGGCTTCGATGCTTGCGCTGTACGTCCTTGGCGGTGCGTATCAATTTGGCTGTAACACCTTCGAGCTTGTCGCACATCAAGTCGTACTCCTTACGGGTCATTTCCCTAAGCGAAGTGGTACGTCCATTGGTGAATTGGCTCACCACTCCTTCCTTGAACTCATCGCCCAGTTCCTTGGTGGCAAACTTGTAGCTCTTTTTGAGTATGCCATAGAAGCGTGCGAAATTGGTTACTTCCTGTGCCATATCTATTTCAATTTTGACAACCTTATTCTTTCACTTAACACCTTCAAATTACATTCAGGACAACACTCACCCTCATCTTTCAATGGATGAGGATTGTTTCCATAGCCGATTTGGGGCTTACCGCAAAGACAGCAGGTGTATTCACGAACATTGTTCTCATGACCTTCAAACATCACTTTAATACCACACGAACTGGCAACATCCAGTTCCAGTTTTGCTCCCTTGCTCAATTCCCAGCCTTGCAGCATATAGATGCAATCACACTTCAAAAGCAGGGCAATGTCCACTCTCATGTGTTCCATCCAGTGAGCATCTTGCGAAACGCCATTTTCAAATGGGTTCACCGGCTCGTAACCTTTTATGGAGAGATAGCGTGCCGCATGGTCAAAGGTTGCCATACGCTCTTTAAGGTCGTAGTGGGCTATCGCTCCGCTGATATAAACTTTCTTCTTCATCTCAGTTATGTTTAGTTGTTAGACTTGTCATTATAAACCTCCACGGCTTTCTCCGCCCAGATGGTGTAGTATTCACTTACGTTGCCTGAATAGCGTCCTTGACAGTATGCACGGAAGCCTTGCGTCCTCACCTTCACCCCGGCTGCGTATTTCAGCCTGATGGCTGGTTTGCCGATGGGCTTGCCTTTGTCCTCTTGGCTGATGAAGATGAATGTCTTGCGCTTGAAGCGCTCTATCAGTGCCTTGGTCAGCGAATATTCCCACCCTGACTCGTATGCGTACTGATAACTGTCCACGATGATGAACTTGGCGCTCTTGGGCTTTGCCAGCCGTTCCTCCAATGCCTTGATGTCACCGTCGGTAATGATGCGGAACGAGCCTTGCACTTCGGTCATCTTGAACTGGGCGAGCCGTCTTTGCATCGACAGGCCAACGCCCTCCTCCAAGGACACGTACAACACGCTGCCTATACCGCAGAGCATCTTGGCAAACTGCATAACGAAGGAACTCTTGCCACTGGCACTGGGACCACTGATGAACCATGTGTCGCCCTCTTCAGGCTGACCGAACACATCTTTCCATTGTCCTTCAAATGGTAGCGCCTTGCACTTAATATTCGCCACATCCTTGGGGCTATATGCTCGCTTTGCCATATCACTTTTCTGTTTTCAGTTGGGCTATAAGTTCATCCGCCATTTCTACTGAATAAACTGCAAATTTGCCACGTCCACCCAGTTCTGGATTGGAGAGCATAGCGCACATGACATCTTTTGCAATCTCATACCGACGCTGCTCCCAGTTGGGTTCATTGCCTTTTCTCATTTCGCGGTGAATGCCGATTACAGCGTCCATCGCTTGCATTTCTATTTTCGTCATCATGCCTGCACTCTTTTTAGTTTTTCTATTTCCGTATAAACTCGTCTCAGTCCACCACCCGACTTGCGCACCAGGGTAGCAATATCCGCACCTTCTGGGGCGTTCACCTTTGCCACCACGCTCGCCTGGTCTTTCAGGAACTTCTCACGCTCCTTGCAGTCATCGGGCGTTACCTTCGAGTAGCGGTCACCGTATCGGCTGAGCATCTCGGTATAGCCCACTTTCTTGCACTCAATGGAGCGATTGATTTTGGCTTTCAGTCCGTCCGCACCCATCATATACCAGGCGCAGCATCTTTCTGTAGCGTTCCACAAGGCTTTGAGTTCCAGAAATGCCTCATACTGCAAGTCGCCAGCCTCGTCCAAAATGATGAGTGGGGTGTCGATTGAGCGCAAGTAATAGACCAAATCCTCGTACACGTCGCTGTATCTTCCATTGCTGCCCACACCAAACTCAGTGGCTATCTTGCGCACCAGCTTCAGTTTGGTCTTCACTTGGGAGCAATCTACATAGATGGCATTGCGGTGGCACTGCACATAATAGCGTGCCGTGAATGTCTTGCCGATGTTGGGTATATCACATAGTATCGCACTCAGTCCGCTCTGTTGGCTGAACTCCAGCTGCTTGGTGATATATTCGAAGGTGGCGGTGCGTGCTGGCTTCCATTCAATGCCTACTCTGAGGTTCACACCCAGTCTTCGGGCGATGGTTATCCAGTTGGCTTCGCTCAGTGCCTTGTCGGTCTGCCCATTCTTGATGGCGCTATATACCGAGGTGCTGATGCCCAATGAAGCAGCGTGCTTGGCATCGCTCGGATAGTTCGTGCGGTTGGTGGCTATAGCCTCCAATATCCGCTTCTTGTTCTCATTCGTTATCATGTCTCACGTTATTTTAATTGTATTCTAATATCATTCTATAAATCTGCCAACGGGTCAGAAATATGGTAGCTCACTTCCATTTCCTGCTCGCTTTCCATCGGTGGAAGTTCAATCGGTGGCGGTGGTGCAGCCTCTTCATGGGCGGTCTGCTCAGCCTTGGATATGCCCACAGTTGCGATGGCGTTCTTCTTCACGTAGGCGTTGAATGCAGCTATCTTCTTCTGCTGGTTCACAAATATCTCCTTGTCCTCGTCAGTCTGCTCTGCATCGGCAGTGTTGAACGTGCCCACGTCCTCGAGCTTGTCGATAAGTCGGTCGTTCTGGAAGATATAAACATCAGTCGCGTTGCCGTCCTCATCGGTCAGATAGTAGGCATCCACCTTGTAGTTGTTCGGTGCAAGTCTTTCTATCACCTCAGTTTTGCTCAACCACCAGTCCTTATATGCCACTCTGCAGTAGCTGTTCCTGCGTATGGAGGTCTCAGTGTGCTCGCCGATAAAGCGTGCCCACACCGATTTGTCCATTGGCTGAAGCGTTGGGTTCATATTGGCTTCAAGCACTTGCCAGCGTGTCATGCCGGGGTATTTCTTCTGGTTCGGGTGGAGGGTATTGTTGAACTCCTTGATGTCGCGGATGTCATCAGCAATCAGTTCTTCCCATGTGTAGTACTGTTTGTCCTCGTAGGTGTCATTCTTCTCGTCAAACACCTTCTTGGCCTCCGTGCGGTAGTGCCTGTCCTTGGCGTAGAAGCGTCCGATGCCGAGGTGGTTCCGATGCTCCACACGGCGTTTCTTGGCACCGTTCATCGGCTCAGCGTATTTCTCTTGAGAGTTCATCGGGGCGCAGAAACGCACAAATGGGAACAATACGCCTGCCTTCAGGAAACTCTCTTTCCACTGACTCATCAAGTGGTTCTCCACCTCAACCTGCGCCGGGCAACCCCAGCCCTTGCTTTCTATCAGTCGGAACATCGAACGGAAGCAGTCGGCAACCAAGTCCACGTTCTTGTTGCGGTTGTAGGCGTAGCCCACCACGCACTGGCTTGTCACATCGTAGGCGTAGTATGCCTTCGGCCTTGCTTTGGTATCCTTCAGTTTGCGTGGGAGGTCGCGGTCGTCGAATGAAATTTTTGAGAACGAGAACTCGGGCGCATGGCGGTGAACGTGGGGCATCTGCTCGTGCATGAATGTGGTGTAGGACTCTTGGTGTTTAGCTATAAACAGACGAGCATCTGGACGATTCAGGTAGTTCGTGATAGTGCTTTCGCTTAATGACTTCGGGTCACCATTCTTGTCGGTCCACTCGCTTGCGTCGAAAAGCTCACCAGTCTCTGGGTCATACACGTCCAGCTCACCGCACACAAACGAGTTGTACAATTCCCAAACATTGGTATTGAACGGCTTGTTGGGTAGCACCGCTATTGACCATATCAAGCGCATTGTTCGGTAATCCACCTTACGGCTTGCCTGGTTGCCGAACTTTCGGCTGATGAGGCACTGGTATCCGTCACGCTGATACTCGTTCACCTTCTTGCGGAAGCGCAACATACTTGCCGGCAATGTGTGCCCTGTCTTCATACGGTAGCCTTCCACAGCTTGCGACATCATGCTCCAGTCATACTTCTGGCCCATTGTCTTCTGTATCGCCTTGGCGTTGTTGTAGAGCTTAATACAAGCATTCAGCACGCTGGCATTGGTCACATACTCCTTCACATGAGCGTCAGTAGCGTGGTCGTGTCCGCACTGGTTGCGCCAGTCGTTGAAATATGCGACAGCTGCCTGGTCCACCTCGTAGTTGGCATCAAGCCAGGCAAGCAGCACCTCAAGCGACGGGTCTGGATAAATCTCCTTGAGTTTGTCTTGATAAGCATCGGGCAGACTGCTAACCGCGATGAGCGCATAGCCGCCTCTTCCACCACGACGCACAATGTCTATGCGACCGCGTGCAGAGAGCTGCTTGTAGTTGGGTACGGTCATCACACCGCCATCCACAAGTTCCCGCATCGAGATGCAAAGTCTGTTATCGTGGTACTCCATACTTACTCCTCCTTATCTCAATGTTACAGCCCAGTTCTGAATCTCTGGTATATCACTGACCATTACCTTGTCGTAATGGCGAACCTTGACACCCTTGTGGTACACGTCGCAACCTGCATCCTCTTTCTTTGAGAACTCAAGCATCACATCATTAGGGAGATACTGACGCATGTAGTCATCTGAATCATGAAGCGTTTCCATCTCTGGTGATACAACCATCACAATGCCGCCCTTCTGGAGGGCAAACATACGAATACGTTTTGCACGATCCGTCTCACCACGCTCCTTGTCAAAACTTAGGGCATTCCACACAGCGCGGTCACCCACCTTGAACACTTCCGCCAGTTCCTGACGAACCTCCTTTGTTACGTGAATGTACTTTTTCATATCTCACTTGTTTTAATTATTAACATATTGGTGGAGCTTGGGGAGTCGAACCCCACATGGCTATCCAGCGCACGGCAAACCTGCCACTCCTGCGGTCTTTCCCGCGGTCATCCGAGGCCAACCCTGCCGACTATCCAGTGCGGTGGCTGACTATCCAGTGCAGCACCCAGGGTCTCCGTGTTATCCTGCAATCATTTTACCTCGTTTATCTTCGGTCTAACGCTACATCCGTAGCAGGACATCAGCCGTCTTATCAATCTCGCCACATAACATTCTGGTGCTGTGAATACGATGCCGTCCTCTTCTGTGTAGCTGAAACTAACACCATCCATTATCAGAACCATTGCCACCTTGTGCTTCACGCTCTGCGTCTGCCACTCCTTTATTTCTGTATCGTTCATATTCTTTAATTGCAAAAATTCGTTATTCTCGACCTATTTTCGTATCTTTGGCCGCTCGTTCAATCTTGAACACGCTGCAAAGATAGTGATTTCTCACGAATTACAAAAGAAAAATCGGGATTTATTTCGATTAAATTTAGAATTATGGCACATAACGGGACAATTCACGAAAGAATCAAGCACCTCGTTGATATAAAAGCAGGTGGGAAAAATACAGTATTCGCCCAGAAATTAGGCGTTAGTGAAGCTAATATAAGAGGTTATATAAAGGGAGTCATACCCAAAGCTGACGTTTTAGAAAAAATCGTGATTTCTTACGATGTAAACGCAATGTGGCTTCTCACTGGCTTAGGGAGTGACACCTTACCTAATTCTGAACCAGGAAATCCTATTCTTGCAACGACAGAGACAAGCATTGCCACATTCTTTGGTCAATTAGAACCATACATACAAAGCAAAGATGCTAAAATCATACAACAAGCAGAGGAAATTGGACGTCTCAAAGAAACCATAAAGCAACTGTCTATAGAAAAAGAAAAGCATGTATCGGATGCCGACACTTCAAATATTGCAAGTGCAGGGTAAACCCATTTCATGTTATCATAGGTGGTAAGCCGTAACACCATACGAATACCCCTCCAATGCCATTAGAACCCCGTTTGGAGGGGTGTACCCCCTCTTTCGAGGCTCATCCCATGTAAGAATCCCCATAAATACAAGGTTTTAGCCCAATTCGCGCCCATTTTACCAATATCACAAATGGGTAGTTTCCCCCACCCTATCCCTTAAAACTATCCTTTTCCCTCCCCCTCTATCCTACCCCCGAAAACCCCGAATGTGTAACCCCTAATTTCCGAAAATGTAACCCCTATCTGTAACCCCAATAGTAACCCCATTCCCATTTTTCGCCATTTTCGGACATAAAAAAAGGAGGCCAAATGACCTCCTTTCCCACGACCGTACAAACGGCCTTTTATTTGCGTTCTAACGCCATAAAAACATCAGTCTAATCATCTGCCCCACGAGAGCACGAAATAAGCGTAGATTGCTTGATTATAGCGCGTTTCGTGCATAATGTACCATTGCCAGACAGCCCTGCATGAAGCAAATAATTCTTCGTTGCGCCAATCTGTTCAGCCGTCAAAACCGTATAAACCGCAGAAATGCTGCTAAAGTACCAGTCTTTCCGCCTCGTTCCATCGATATTGTGCAGCAGATGCACATGTATTACCTTTGCCATATTCTATTGTTTTGTTTCTGCAAATATACCAAATAATCATTATATGGAATAATTTCGCAATATAAAAATTCAGAAACACCATAAAAAAAGTGACCTCAGCCACCATTCTACCCCACCCCAACACAACACCAACCACCAACAGAAACGCAATATAAACCACCCGTAAGCCCCATGTAAACCACAGGAGCCTCAACAAGCCCCAAAAGTAAACCAAATGTAAGCCTATGTAAACGCTTCGTTTTACGCAGTCATTTCAGCCACACACGCCTAACTCGTTGAAACACAAACCTCTCACCCATTTTTCAGCCGACCGACTCATTTACGCTTCGTTCTGTGCCCCATATTTGTATATTGCAAAGTTGTGAAAGAAAAAGAATATAGCTTGTTTCTAAATCGTTAGTAGTTACACTTTTTAAAGTACTTAATCCACTGATATTCAATTAATAAAAGATTTTGTTATGACTCGTAGCCATGAACCTTTTCAAGCTGACCACCGAGATTGTAAGAGTAGGTGATTTTCTCCTCATCAGGATAAATCATCTCCAACAGACGGTTGTGGCTGTCGTAAGTCCATTGCGTCACGTAGGTTGCAATTGCCTGGTTAGGCACAATCATCGTGCGGCGGGTCTTCGTCACCTCGCCCATCTTGCCATAGAAATACTCAATGGCACCCGTTCCGTCCTCACGGAGCATCAATCTGCCAATACGGTTCTGAGAAGCGTTGCGGCCACCATAGTAATACTTCACGTTATTCTCCGGGTGGTCAGGATAGTTGATACCCGTCAGACGCTGATAGTCGTAATCATAGGAGATGAACTTGCCTTCTTTCGCAAGGTTGGCAGTCTGCTTGGTCAGCACATTGCCGAGAGCATCATAAGTGAAACTTGTAATGTCGCTTGCAGGATGGTTCACCTCTGTACGGCGGTCACCCATGTCGTAAGTAGAGGTCGTTACATTGCCCTCCGTGTCGGTGACCCGAACAAGGCGCTGTATGGCGTAGTATGGAAAATGTTTCAAAGATGCTAACGGAATTATCCTCTGATAAGCCCAACTGAATTTTAAGGCGGTTTATAACCTTGTTTTGTTGATACTTTCATGTTGCTCGTTTTTTATGTTATAGCTAAAGAACGATAGGAATTTGAGAATATTGTATGGAATTGTTGAATTAATCAAAAAAGAGCTGTAATATTGGTATAGATTCCGTTATTGGAATATATTGCGGAATATTACCGCCTTATGTTGAGACAACACTCACGTTAAATGCTGATGGTACCTGTTTGTTGATACAGTCATACAATGAAAAGTAGAACAAACAGGAAAGGTTAAGAGGAACTTTCCAAGTGCTTGACTACAACATCCTGATGCTTGTGCGTCCTTAAAGCGGTGAGCATACCTTCTACAAGGTGAAGGATGCCAACTTTATTATATTAACAGACTCTGTTGGTAATGAGCCAGAGGGTGAGACTGCAAAATTTTATGTGTTGAAAAAAGTAAAAAATATGCGACTTATAAAAAACGTTGATAGCAATTTTGCTACTCACGTTTTTTATAAGTCGTGACATATTACTTGATTATTTATTCAAAAATTCTAAACAAGCCATACATTATAGACACAAAACCAACAACATATCCGTTAAGATAATTAATATAGTTTATTGTAAAACTCGGTGGAAAATTACGCCTGTCTTTGTATGTGATATTTAGGAATGTAATACCAAAGGATATTGCACA
>OGJJ01000102.1_pt1 | contig 76539 bp, 83 predicted proteins | sample 1572081 | NCBI WGS metagenome assembly OGJJ01 (sample SAMEA2582122, study PRJEB24529) | metagenome | biome: Human gut stool | place: China | collected 2011
ATGCGGAATTCTTCTTCAAAACCGACTTAAAACAAAAACTGGTTGATCGTTTACCTCGCTTAGAAACCGTATTGTTCCAACAACAACTGGGTACATTGAAAGACAAAACTGACCGCATTGAACAACTGGCTGGCGAAATTGCAAAACAAATCGGCGCAGATGAAGCGAAAGCAAAACGTGCGGGTTTACTGTCAAAATGTGACTTGATGACCAACATGGTATTTGAATTCACCGATACGCAAGGTGTAATGGGTATGCATTACGCTCGTCATGACGGTGAAGATGAAGAAGTCGCAGTGGCATTAAACGAACAATATATGCCACGCTTTGCGGGTGATGAATTACCTAAATCTTTGGTGGCAAGTGCGGTCGCTTTAGCGGATAAATTTGACACCTTAACGGGTATCTTCGGCATTGGCCAAGCACCAAAAGGCAGTGCAGACCCATTTGCGCTTCGTCGTGCAGCATTAGGTGCATTACGTATTATCGTAGAGAAAAATTTACCACTAGATTTAGAAGATTTAGTGAAAAAATCAGCTGCACTTTTCGGTGATAAACTCACGAATCAAAATGTGGTTACTGATGTGGTGGACTTTATGCTCGGTCGTTTCCGTGCATGGTATCAAGATGAAGGCATTGCGGTGGATGTGATTCAAGCGGTATTAGCACGTCGTCCAACCCGTCCAGCAGACTTTGATGCACGTGTGCGTGCGGTTTCACACTTCCGTATTCTAGATTCAGCGGAAGCGTTAGCTGCAGCTAATAAACGTGTAAGTAACATCTTAGCGAAAGCGGATGCAGCAATTGGCGAGATCAATTTGACCGCTTGCGTAGAGCCAGCAGAAAAAGCCCTTGCTGAAGCGGTACTTGCATTACGCACTGAAGTACAACCGCTTATCGCACAAGGTGATTATACGGCGGTATTAGATAAATTAGCGAACTTACGTGCACCGGTAGACAGTTTCTTTGATAACGTAATGGTAAATGCTGAAGATCCAGCGTTACGCCAAAACCGCTTAGCGATCTTGAACACACTTCAAAGCTTGTTCTTGCAAGTGGCGGATATTTCTGTTTTACAATAAAAACATAAAGGGCAATGAAAATTGCCCTTTCATTTACCTCAAAATAAGAAGGAAAGCACAATGTCAAAAACTGAAATTTTATTTAGCAATAACTGGAATGTTCGCGTGAGTGATCCAGGTGAGGAAGGCAATGTAAACCACTTTTTCGAAACAGTTTATCTTACGCTTGAAGCTAAAATTGAGAACGGCAAAGCGACTTATGAATTCGTGCGTAAAGTGGAAGATAATGTGAAAGTACAACGTCAATTCACCGAATTAGACGAGCTTTTCGAGTTCTTAGGTCAATATTTAAGCCCTGTTGCATTGGGAAATGTGGGCGTGAAGATTGGGCAGTTAAATCTTGCGTAATTAGCTTTCTTTCTGTGGAGGGAGAGGTCGAAGGCGGAGGGAGAGAAAACAAGCGGTCTAATTTGGCTCATTTTTTGCAACTCCACTACAATCCTTCCTCCGTTGCTTTGCAACAGCCTTCACAAACATAGGGGCGAAGTAATCTTTTAAATAACAAATTTATGCCAAGCACAACGAATCCTTTATTCCAACAAACCTCCCCTTACTGGGACTTCCTTCGCCTTGAAAAACAGGTCAGTCCCCATACGCTCAAAAATTACCAGCGCCAATTCTTTGCCATTTGTGAATTGCTTGATCGTGAGCAAGTCCAATCTTGGTTGGATATGGATAGCTCAACCGTACGTTGGGTGTTAAGCCAAAGCCATAAACAAGGGTTGAGTGCCAAAAGTATTGGCTTGAGGTTGGTCGTGTTGCGTCAATGGTTTGCCTATCTTTTAAAAATGGGGGAAATCAGCGTGAATCCTGCAGTAGGCGTAAAAGCACCAAAGCAGCCAAAACATTTACCAAAAAATGTGGAGGCGGAACAACTTTCTCAATTGCTAAATGTGGAAGCAAATTCACCGCTTGAAAAACGCGATTTAGCGATGATAGAGCTGATGTATAGCTCAGGTTTGCGGTTGTCTGAATTGCAAGGTTTGGATTTAGACAAGCTCGATTTACAAACAGGAGAAGTGCGTTTACTTGGAAAAGGAAACAAAGAGCGAATCGTGCCTGTGGGTTCGAAAGCAAAACAAGCGTTAGAAGCTTGGCTTGCTGTACGTGGTGGATTTTCACCTAAAGATAATGCTATTTTTCTGAACCAACGCGGCGGGCGGTTATCGCACCGTTCCATTCAGCTGATTATGGAAAAATGGGGCAAAAAACAGGGGTTGGAAGCCCATCTTAATCCGCATAAACTCCGCCATTCCTTTGCAACGCATATGTTGGAAGGATCAGGCGATTTACGTGCAGTGCAAGAATTGCTTGGGCATAGTAGCCTTTCAACAACCCAAATTTATACCCATTTAGATTTCCAACATCTGGCTCACGTATACGACCAAGCACATCCGCGAGCACATCGTAAAAAATAACAAAAATTTGTAGGGGGCTATCCTTCCCTTAAAAAGATATAGGATGGGGATAAAACTCCCCTATGCCAATATTAAGGCTATGGCTATACTTGCTCCCTTGCTAACCATTATGATTTTTATCCCCAACACAAGTGGTTAAATTATCTTGCCCCATGTCAAATAAAGTTAAGATAGTTATGCAAGCATACACAAAATTTGGTACACTTTCCTCGTTCGTATTTCTAATTTAACAGGAGAATAAAAATGGCACGTCGTCCACTTGTTATGGGTAACTGGAAATTAAACGGCAGCAAAGTATTCACAAAAGAATTAGTTGCAGGTTTAAAAGCAGAATTAGCAGATGTTAAAGGTTGTGATGTGGCAATCGCTCCACCTGTAATGTACTTAGCAGAAGCAGAAGCAGCATTAGCAGGTCAATCAGTAATCGCATTAGGTGCACAAAACGTTGATGTAAACGTACAAGGTGCATTTACAGGTGATATTTCAACAGAAATGTTAAAAGATTTTGGTGCTAAATACATCATTATCGGTCACTCTGAGCGTCGCACTTACCACAAAGAGAGCGATGAATTTATCGCGAAAAAATTTGGTGCATTAAAAGCCGCTGGTTTAGTGCCTGTATTATGTATCGGCGAAACTGAAGCTGAAAACGAAGCAGGTCAAACTGAAACAGTATGTGCACGCCAAATTGATGCAGTAATCAATGCATTAGGTGTTGAAGCATTTAGCGGTGCGGTAATCGCTTACGAACCAATCTGGGCAATCGGTACAGGTAAATCTGCAACGCCAGCACAAGCACAAGCAGTTCACGCATTCATTCGTGGTCATATCGCAGCAAAATCTCAAGCAGTAGCGGATCAAGTGATTATTCAATACGGTGGCTCTGTAAACGATGCTAACGCAGCGGAATTATTCACTCAGCCAGACATCGACGGTGCATTAGTGGGCGGTGCATCATTAAAAGCACATGCATTTGCAGTGATTGTAAAAGCTGCAGAAGAAGCAAAAAATAGTTAATTTTTAGACACACGAGAAAGGGTTAAGTGGAATGCTTAACCCTTTTATTCTTTTTTCACTAAATTTTTACAAAAATCTACCACTTGCCTCTACATTCCTCATCTTTTTTATCTTACAATGCAAAACATCTCAAATTTTCACTCACAAAAATAAAGGACACAACAATGGCTTTAAAAGATTTAGACTGGGCAAATTTAGGCTTTTCATATATCAAAACAGAATATCGCTTCATCGCTCACTGGAAAGATGGCAAATGGGACGAAGGAAAACTCACTACAGATAGCACATTACATATTCACGAAGGTTCAACCGCTCTTCACTACGGGCAGCAATGTTTTGAAGGCTTAAAGGCTTACCGCTGCAAAGATGGTTCAATCAACTTATTCCGTCCGCAAGCCAATGCAGAACGTATGCAGCGTACCTCAGACCGTCTTTTAATGCCACGCGTACCAACTGAATTATTCGTACGTGCGTGTAAAGAAGTGGTTAAAGCTAACCAAGATTGGTTGGGTCCTTACGGTTCTGGTGCAACCTTATACTTACGTCCATTCTTAATTGGTGTGGGCGAAAATATCGGCGTGAAAGCAGCACCAGAGTTTATTTTCTCTGTTTTCTGTTGCCCAGTGGGTGCTTACTTCAAAGGTGGTTTGGCTCCATCAAACTTCATCACGACCGATTACGATCGTGCTGCACCAATGGGCACTGGTGGTGTGAAAGTGGGCGGAAACTACGCAGCAAGCTTACTTCCACACGAATTAGCAGCAGAACAAGGTACGCCAGAACGTAAATTTGCTGATGCTATTTATTTAGATCCAAAAACTCACACAAAAATTGAAGAAGTCGGTGCTGCAAACTTCTTTGGGATCACAAAAGACAATAAATTTATCACGCCAAAATCAGAATCAATTTTACCAAGTATTACCAAATACTCTCTTTTACATATCGCAAAAGAGCGTTTAGGCATGGAAACAATCGAAGGCGATGTTTATATCGATCAACTTGACCAATTCGCAGAAGCAGGTGCGTGCGGTACCGCAGCAGTGATCACCCCTGTTGGCGGTATCCAACACAAAGGCAACTTCCACGTATTCTATTCAGAAACTGAAGTAGGCCCTACAACACGTAAACTTTACAACGAATTAACAGGCATCCAATTCGGTGATGTCGAAGCACCTAAAGGCTGGATTGTGAAAGTAGAATAATCTATTACTCTAAAGCGGTCTAATTTGTAAAATCTTTTACAAACTAGACTGCTGTCGTTTTACTAAAATCAAAATGGTTAAATTTTAGCTTCATTTTTCCAACTAAAGATCAATTTGTCTCCAATGAAAAAACTTCTTTCTGCATATTTATGTCCATAACTAGATTCACTTTGCTCAAACTTATTTATTAAGTTCTCTAATTTGGGGCGCAGATACTTTAACTTTTCAGGTGAAATAGAATAAAAAGCACTTTCATAATTTGGGTCTAAATAGAATTCAATAAATTCTACTTTACCTACTTTAGGATTAATATCTATATAAGAAATTTTCTCCACAACATAATCTACCTTACCAATTTCATTATCTAGTTGGTATTTAATTTCTTTAACCTTATTTATTCCTTTTCCAATTTTACTGGCTATATAAATAGCCCCCGCCATAAATACTGTAGCAAAACCTATGATAACAGCCTGATAAATACTATCGCTATGCATTATTTAATTCCCCTTTACTCGTGGATCTTCACCATATTGGTTAATGCCTTGAGTACCTTTTGGAAACATCAAAACAAAACTAACAAAAGGTAATAATGTTAATATGGACCAAAAAGGACTAGCATTCATATCTTTTAACCTACCTATAACCAGGTAAAATTGAGCAAATAATAGTAAAGCTAAAAAAATAAATGGTGCATACGCCAAGTTGCCTATTATTACAAATAAGCCTGTATTTAAAACTGTTAGTATTGCATAATTTGTACGACTTATACGCATTGTTCAACTCCTATTATAATTTGTAAAAGTAGTGGCACATGCTATACTGTTGCTAACACTTTAACCACCAACCAATACAGTTGAAAACTATCCTTCAAGGTATAAAAACCGCACTTTAAGGAAATAAAATGGAAGTCCACGATAAAATTCGCGTAATGAGAGAAATCAATCAATGGTCGCAAGAAGAAATGGCGGAGAAACTTTCAATGTCACCGAATGGATATGCCAAAATTGAGCGTGGACAAAGCAGTATTAATTTAGATAAATTACAGCAAATTGCGAATGTGTTTAATATTGATATGGGTGAATTGATTACTTGTAAGGATAGATCAATTTTCTTTGCGGTAGGTGGCGATAATTCTTATAACTTAACTAACAGTCATTTCGGTACTAATGAAGTATTAACTGCTGAAAATGAAAAATTAAATAGTTTACTGACAATGAAAGATACGTTATTAGCTCAAAAAGATGCGGAAATTGTGGCATTAAAAGAGATTATTGAGTTGTTAAAAGCAAAATAGGGAAAATATGATTAAACGAATTGATGTCAGCCATCGTTTTTCAGAAGTAGCGATTTACAATGGTGTCGCGTATTTAGCAGGACAAGTACCAACCGACGCAAGCAAAAATGCCTACGAGCAAACTAAACAAGTATTGGGCGAGATTGATAAATTTCTTGCGAAAGCGGGTACAGATAAAAGCCAAATTTTAATGGCAACCGTTTATCTGGCAAATATGGGCGATTATGCGGAAATGAATCGTGCGTGGGATGAATGGGTTGCTGAGAATAATGCCCCACCTCGTGCAGCAATTGAAGCAAGACTTGCCGATCCAAATTGGAAAGTAGAGATTGTGGTAACAGCTGCTGTTGCTTAGCCTTTCCAATAAATCAAAGCCATTTAACATGAAAGTTAAATGGCTTTTACAATACTAATTTGTAGTAGTTTCTTCAGACTCTGCTTCTAAACGTTCAAGGTAGTCCGCAAACAATGCATTAAAGTTTACTGGAGAAAGATTTAATGCTGGGAATGTACCTCGGTTTACTAGGCTTGCGATTAATTCACGAGCGTAAGGGTAGAGGATTTCTGGGCATTGTGCAGATAAGCAATGTGCTAATTGTAATCCTTCTAAGCCTTTGATGGTAAATACACCCGCTTGTTTTACTTCACAAATGAATGCGGTGTCGCCACTGCCTTCTAATGTAGTTGAAACATTAATATGTAATACTACCTCGTAAAGATTTTCGCCTAATTCACGCGTTTCAGTATCCAGTTCAAAATCTAATTTTGGTGCCCACTCTTGGTTAAAGATATTTGGTAGGTTAGGTGCTTCAAAAGAAACATCTTTTACATAGATACGTTGAATTTGGAATTCAAACTGTTGTGCTTCTTGTTCTGTTGCTTCAGCAACTTTGTTTTCTTCAGCCATAATATTTCCTTATTTTTTTACTGTTGGCAGATTTGCTGCTTTCCAGCCCATCATACCTTCTTTCAGTGCATAAACTTTCTCGAAACCGTGCTTAACAAGCTGTTCTGCAATTTTAGTTGCACCAAAACCGTTACCATCTATCACGATTACTGGACGAGCTTTAAATTTATCAATTGCAGTGGTTTTTCCCTCTTTGATATCGCTTGGGTGAATTAAGTGACTTTCTACAATGTGTCCTTTACGAAATTCATCATCAGTACGCACATCTAAGAACACGCCTTCTTTATTATTCACCAACTGAATAGCTTCAGCATTTTCAATCACTTTGAATTTGCTGGTTGCCCCTTTGAATAAAGTATAAAGGGTAATCACAAATACTACCACCCACGCTGCAATCAGCAAAGGATGATTTCCGATAAATTGTTGAAGTTGTTGAGTAAACGTTAAGTCCATAAATTCTCTCTTTGGTTGCAAATAATGCAAATCAAGCGGTCAGATTTTGCAAAAGTTTTGCGAAAACAAACCGCTTGTACACGAAAACCGCTCACAGCGGAGCGGCTTTAAAGATTAGGCTTGAACTTGTGATTGCATTAACTCGTCAAATGACATCGCTTTTTCAGTCACTTTCGCTTTCGCTAATACTGCGTCAACCGCTTGCTCTTCTAATACCACATTACGGATATTTTCAGTTAATTGACGGTTTTTCGCGTAGTATTCCACCACTTCAGCAGGTTGTTCGTAAGCTGATGCAATATCTGCAATCATCGCTTCAACGCGTGCTTCGTCCACTTTTAATTCGTTAGCACCAATTACCGTTGAAAGTAATAAGCCTACTTGAACTCGACGTTTTGCTTCTGCTTCGAATAATTCAGCAGGTAGTTGTGCTGCCATTTCTGGTTTACCGCCGAAACGTTGAACCGCTTGTTGACGTAATACATCCACTTCTTCCGCTACTGCTGCTGCAGGCACTTCGATATCGTTTTGTGCAATTAAACCATTGATTACTTGGTTTTTCACACGTGCAGTGACTGCGTTGTTTAATTCACGTTGCATATTTTTCTTAATTTCTGCACGTAAATCTTCTACTGATTTTGCGTTACCGAATTTTTTCACGAACTCTTCAGTTAATTCAGGTAATACGATGTTTTCTACTTTTTTCAAGGTAATCGCAAATTTCGCTGCTTTACCTTTTAAGTTTTCAGCATGGTATTCTGCCGGGAAAGTCACATCAATATCGAATTGCTCGCCCGCTTTGTGGCCTACAATACCTTCTTCAAAACCAGGGATCATACGACCTTGACCCATTGCAAGTACGAAGTCAGTTGCTTTACCACCTTCGAATTCTTCGCCATCTACAGAGCCTACGAAATCAATTGTTACGCGATCTTCTGCTTTCACTGCTTCTTGGCTTTCTGTCCAAGTTGCTTGTTGTTTGCGTAAAACATCAACCATTTTGTCTAAATCTGCGTCTGAGATTTCAACCACTGGTTTTTCAACTTCAATGTTTTCTAAGCCTTTTAATTCTACTTCTGGGAACACTTCAAAAGTAACAGAGAAAGAGAACTCTTGACCTGGTTGGTAGTTGTTTGGGGTGAAAGTTGGACGACCTGCAAGGTTGATTTTTTCTGCGATAACGGCATCAAAGAATGCACGTTGCATTTCATCAGATAACACTTCTTGACGAGCTGCCACGCCAAAACGTTGTTCAATAATTGAGTGAGGTACTTTACCTTTACGGAAACCGTCTACGCGAGCGTTTTTCGCATAGCCTTTTAACTGTTCTTTGTAAGCTGCTTCGATTTTATCTGCAGCTACGGTAATTGTTACACGGCGTTGTAAGCCTTCTAAAGTTTCGATAGAAATTGACATTCTTAAACCTCAATGGTGAGCATATAAAAGATAGATAAATAGACAGGCATTGTAACGTTCAAAGCCATATCTTGCAAGCACTAACAATGCAAGGGGATTTAATACATAAAATAAAAAAACGGAGAGGAATAAAATTTTCTCCGTTTTTCTATATTAAATGAAATTATAAACCTTTTGGAATACGGATTTTTTGACCTGGGAAGATCTTATCCGCATCTTTAATCACTTCACGGTTTGCTTCAAAAATAGCCGTATATTTTGCTCCGTTGCCATAAGCCTTTTCTGCAATTTTCCATAAGCTATCGCCTTTTTGGATCACATAAAATTCGTCATCCGCACCAATTTTTTCACCGCTTGCAAGCTGAACATTATCAATATTGACAGAAGTAATCCCTGCTACATTACCCGCCATTAACACCGCTTTCTCAATCGCTGCGGCTGTCGTTGCTGCACCAGATACAGTTGCCACACCATTTTCAACTGTCACTTGCACGTTTTCAATACCAGGATTGTCTTCTGCTAAATGTTCAGTAACCGCTTTTGATGCGTCTTCTTCTTTATTAAATAATTTACGACCAATGTCGCCAACAAAATCAAATAAACCCATAATAACTCCTTAAAATAAATAAAAGTGATGCGATCTTACCACTATTTTTATCGAAATAGTGTAAGTGTTGTGTTAGAGTATTGTAAATTTATTTAGTTCAAGGACACACTATGAAATTAGCAGAAGCCTTAATTGAACGTGCCGATTTACAATGCCGTTTAGAACAACTAAAACAACGTTTAAACCAAAATGCCCAATATCAAGAGGGCGAAGAACCTGCAGAATCACCAGAAGCATTATTAGCAGAATATCGCCAAGCGGCAACAAAACTTGAGCAGCTTATCGTTAAAATCAATTTAGCCAACAACCGTATTCAACTTGAAAGCGGACAATTGATGGTTGAAGCATTGGCAAAACGTGATCGTTTGAAAGCCGAACATAACACGCTAATTAATCTTGCGGATGCTGCTACTCAAACCTTTGACCGCTACAGTCGTAGCGAAATCAAAACCCTTGCGGCAATTGACGTGAAAAATATCCGCAAGCAAATTGATGAAATCGCGAAACAACACCGCCAGTTAGATACTCAAATTCAACAGGCGAATTGGTTGAGTGAGATTTAGATAAAATCAGGCATTCCAATTCAAAGCGAATACAACCTCGCTTAAGGCATAGCAATTAATAAAAGCAGAAACCGCGGGCAGTTTCACTTCATACCGTGTAGCCCCGTACAAGTGACTTTTTATTGTGATTGCGTACTTTGTACTACCACGTATTGATTGAATTGGAAGGGTGGGTTAGGGGATTTTTAAGTAGGAAATAGTAATGAAACAGGCTCAATTTTACGTTTTAAACAAAGATAATATTCACGAACAAGCGTGTGATTTAGCAGCAAAAGCATGGAGACTTGGCAAGCGTGTATTGATTACATGTGAAACTGAGCAACAAGCCTTTGAAATTGATGAACTACTGTGGGCAAGGGAGCCTGATTCTTTTGTACCGCACAATCTTTCGGGCGAAGCGACACAATATCCAACGCCTATTGAAATTAGCTGGAAAGGTAAACGAAACGCTCAACGCCGAGATTTGTTGATTAGCTTGCAAACACAAATTCCTGAATTTGTGACAAGTTTTAATCAAGTGATTGAATTTGTACCTGTAGACGAAACTGAAAAAGCTCAAGCCCGTGAGCGTTACAAGCAATATCGTCAACAAGGCTGGCAACTCTTAACTGAGCAAATTTCATAAAATCAATGTGAACTAAGATTCAATGGTAAAATAAAAGAGAATTCATACAACGAACTCTTGAGCAAGTCAAAAGTTATTGGTGTTTAAACGCCATATCAAATCCTTTCCACAGCTTCCTTTTGCTCTCTGTCTTCAACAATTCTGCCCAATTTTCGACATGTAACTGCAGCTGATTTGCATATTTTTCCTGAATTCTGACCGCTTGCTCTTCGGCTTCTACCACCAAGAAAAATGGCTTATGTTCGAAACGGATTCGCTGAAATTGCTCGTAATTTACCCAGTAAAATTCATTCGATTGCAATGAAAGTGCAAAAAGCAAGTCTTGAAAAAGCCTGCTTTTTTGTTGTTCTTCTTCACAAATCACTACTAATTTGACCGCTTGATCTAACCGAATTTGAGCATCGCCTTTAAGTACTTGAGGCTTAACCAACTGCCATTGTGTCACGCCCATTGCCTGCAATAATAAATCTCGTCTATTCATCTTGTTCTCGCAAAAAATTGATAGGGAATAGTAGCAAAACTGGGTAAAATGCGGAAATTATTTTTAAAGGAAAGGAAATTATGTTCTCTCTTGAAAGCGAGGTATTAGCTCGCCATTTGCCTCTGTTTGCTGAAAAAACAGTACTGTTTTTTGGTTATGTGCGTGATGATTTTGCCCAAAGTTTAAAAGATGCCAAAAATATTGCTGTGTTTAGCAGCTATTTTGACTACGCTCACTCACGCCAAGCTGTCGAATTTGGTGTAGAAAACAGCAAAAAAGCTGATTTAGCTGTGTATTATTGGGCAAAGAACAAGCAGGAATGCCAATATCAATTGTTAGAATGGCTGGCTCAAGCACAAGTTGGGCAAGAACTGTTGATTATTGGAGAAAATCGTGCCGGAGTGCGTTCGGTGGAAAAAATGCTCGAACCGTTCGGCAATATTGCCAAAATTGATTCGGCTCGTCGCTGCGGTTTGTACCATTTTGAGCTGCAAAACGTGCCGACTTTCAATTCAGAAAAATTCTGGAAAAGCTATGAGCTCAATGATTTAACGATTTCTACTTTGCCCGCGGTGTTTAGCTCGGCAGAATTGGATGGCGGCACAAGGCTGTTACTTTCCACCTTCCATAAAGCTGACGGCTTAAAAGGTAAAGTGTTGGATTTAGGTTGTGGAGCTGGCGTAATTGGGGCGAGTTTGAAAAAACAGTTCCCGAAAATTAAGCTGACGATGAGCGATATTCACGCCATGGCGATTGCTTCTAGCCAACGTACTTTGGCAAAAAATGCATTAGAAGGTGAAGTGTTAGCAAGCGATGTATTCTCGCATATTGAGGGACGATTTGATCTGATTGTTTCCAACCCGCCATTCCATGATGGTGTGGATACGGCTTATCAAGCGGTCGAAAATTTGATCTTACAAGCGAAAAACCATTTAACCAAAGGTGGAGAATTACGCATCGTAGCGAATGCCTTTTTACCTTATCCAAACTTGCTAGACAGTGCATTCGGCAAGCACGAAGTGGTAGCGAAATCGACTAAGTTTAAGGTCTATTCAGCACGAAATTAAGCAGACGGGGCGTATCAATAACGCCCTATTTTCTGACATAAGCGGATGCACCGTGCATCAGCATTCTAAGTTGGGTCATCACCCGTTTTTTGAGTTCATCACGCTGGTTGTTGCTCATATCTAAAGCGTGTGAGCCTGCAGTAAAAACAAGAGTGACTAAACCTTCTGCTTGAATATGAGCGATTTCACGCCCTAATTCAGGGCTTTTCATTAAGATGTAATCAGTGAGTTCTGCAATAAAATGCTGAATTTCACGCGAAGCTGCAGTTCGAAAAGCTTGCGATGTGCCTGAACTTTCACGCAATAATAAGCGGAAAACGTTTGGGCGGTCGTTAATCAGTTCAAAGAAAGTTTCAACCGAAAGGGCAACCACGCTGCCGCCTTTCTCAATACGTTTACGAGCTTGACGCATTAACTGACGGAGTACTAAGCCTGATTCATCTACCATTGCCAATCCCAATTCGTCCATATCTTTGAAGTGGCGGTAAAACGAGGTTGGGGCAATGCCTGCCTCTCGTGCGACTTCCCGCAAACTTAAGTTGCTGAAACTTTTTTCGGCACTCAATTGGTTGAACGCCGCATCTACAAGGGCACGGCGGGTTTTCTCTTTTTGTTGTGCTCGAATGCCTACATGACTCATTTTTTATCTCTGTGTCGATTATTCAACATCTTGTTTTTTCATCACTTCTTCGATACCTTTGGCAAGGCGTTCATAACGGGTGCGAAGTGGTGAACCTGGGCGATAAATTAAGCCAACCGCGCGGAATGGTGTTGGATTGCAAAATGAGATATATTTCACACCGCTTGTGTCTTTTGCAGCAAATTTTGGAATCAGTGAAATGCCCACATTGGCTGCCACCATATTGCGGAGTGTTTCCAAGTTGGTCGCTTTAAAATGGGCACTCTCTTTCGCACCAACCGATAAGCAGTAATCTAGCGTTTGCGTGCGTAGGCAATGCCCATCATCTAAGAAAAGTAGTTCTTTATCTTTTAAAACCGAAATCGGCAGTTGTTTTTCTTTCGCCCATTCGTGCTTATCTGATACAGCAAGCAAAATCTCTTCGTTAAAAAGTGGCACTTCGATAAAAGGCTCGCTCTCTTTAACAAAAGCTAAAATACCACAATCGAGCTGACCTGCAGAGAGCTGATCCACCATTTGGGATGTTTGTAATTCGTATAAATAAAGCTCAAGCTCAGGGAATGTCTCTTTCATTGTGGGCACGATAATAGGTGACAGGTATGGACCGAGCGTAGGTAAAATGCCTACGTGAAGCGGCCCCGACATCTCTTTGCCCTGATTACTTGCCATCTCTTTTAATACCTTCACTTCACGCAATACTGATTTTGCTTGATCCACTAATGCCAAACCTGCTTGGGTGAAAAGCACTTTACGGCTAGTACGTTCAAGTAAAATCGTTCCTAATTCATCTTCTAATTTACGAATTTGACCGCTTAAAGTTGGCTGACTTACGTTACACGCATCGGCAGCACGACGGAAATGTTTGTACTCTGCTAATGAAATTAAATATTCCAGATCTCGGATATTCACAATAATCTTTTCCTTATTTTATTTATAAATCTTACCTATCAATAGAATAAGATGAATTATGGCATATTTATCTGTAAAATGCGTCAGATTTTTAATTCTTATTTATTTTTTTGGAGAAAAAATATGTCTTTAAAAGATATGACAGGTCAAAAAGTTCCTTCAGTAACATTCCACACACGTCAAGGCGACGCATGGGTTGATGTAACTACAGATGAAATCTTCAACAACAAAAAAGTAGTTGTTTTCTCATTACCAGGTGCATTTACTCCAACTTGTTCATCAACTCACTTACCACGTTACAACGAATTAGCGAAAGAATTTTATGCATTAGGCGTTGATGAAATCGTGTGTGTATCTGTAAACGATACATTCGTAATGAATGCGTGGAAAGAAGACCAAGAGTCTGAAAATGTAACAGTTATCCCAGATGGTAACGGTGATTTCACTCGTGGTATGGGTATGTTAGTAAGCAAAAATGACTTAGGCTTCGGTGACCGTTCATGGCGTTATTCTATGTTCGTGAACAACGGCGTAGTTGAAAAAATGTTCATCGAACCACAAGAACCAGGCGACCCGTTCAAAGTATCTGATGCAGACACAATGATCAAATACTTAAACCCATCTTGGGAAGCGAAACCATCAGTGTCAATCATCACTAAACCTGGTTGCCCATTCTGTTCAAAAGCGAAAGCATTATTAGAAGTGAAAGGCTTACCATACGAAGAAATCATATTAGGTAAAGATGCTTCAACCACTTCTGTACGTGCAATTACTGGTCGTACTTCTGTTCCACAAGTATTCATCGGTGGTAAACACATTGGCGGTAGCGACGATTTACAAGCATATTTCGATGTAAAATAATTGAAATTTGATTAGAGAAAGGCTAGGTTCTTATGGAATCTAGCCTTTTTTGTTATACTTGATTGATAAGCTGCCCTCTTTTCTAAAGAGGTGGATATTTTTACGTAAATTAAATGGATCTCCAATGAAACAAAAACACATTCACATCCTTGGCATTTGTGGCACATTTATGGGCGGTGTGGCAATGATCGCACGCGAACTGGGCTACAAAGTCACTGGCTCAGATACCAATGTTTACCCGCCAATGAGCACCTTTTTAGAAACACACGGCATTGAAATTATCCCTAACTACAATGTGGCTCAACTCCAACCCACACCCGATTTAGTCGTGATTGGTAATGCAATGAGCCGCGGTAACCCTTGTGTGGAATATGTCTTAAATCATCAGCTTAATTATACTTCAGGCCCGCAATGGCTACACGACCATCTCCTTAAAGATCGCTGGGTGCTTGCTGTTTCAGGCACTCACGGAAAAACCACTACTACAGGAATGTTAGCGTGGATCTTAGCTCAAAACCAAATCGACACAGGCTTTTTAATTGGTGGCGTTGCAGGCAATTTCGGCATTTCCGCACGTGCAGGTTCAAGCAAATTCTTCGTGATTGAAGCGGACGAATACGATTCTGCCTTCTTCGACAAGCGGTCGAAATTCGTGCATTATTCGCCAAGAACCCTGATTATCAATAACATCGAATTTGATCACGCCGATATTTTTAAGAACTTACATGCGATTCAACGCCAATTTCATCATCTCATTCGTACCATTCCAAGCGAAGGACGTATTTTGGTAGCAAGCGACGATCAAAACGTACAAAATACACTAAAAATGGGCACATACAGTGAAGTGCAAGCGATTGGTGAAAGCAAAGAGTGGTTTGCTAAACCATTGAATGCCGATTGCTCACAATTTGAGGTTTACCATTTCGGTGAGAAAGCAGGCGAAGTGCATTGGAATATCATCGGTCGCCACAATATGCACAATGCATTGATGGCAATTGCCGCTTCACAACACGCAGATGTGAGCATTGAAGGGGCTTGCAAAGCATTAGGTACATTTATCAATGCCAACCGCCGATTGGAGGTGAAAGGCGAAGTAAATGGCATCACCGTTTATGATGATTTTGCCCACCACCCAACCGCAATTGAAGCCACAATTGATGCACTTCGTGGCAAGATTGGCAAAGATGCCCGCATTATCGCGGTGTTAGAACCTCGTTCAAACACAATGAAAATGGGAGTGCATAAAGATGACATCGCGCCAAGCCTACACGATGCACAAGCGGTCTTTATTTATCAGCCCGATACCATTCCTTGGAAAGTGAGCCAAATTACCGATGCATTAACTCAGCCAGCTAAATGGTCGGCAAGTATTGATGAACTTGTTAAAATGATCGCTCAAGAAGCAAAATCGGGCGATCATATTTTAGTGATGAGCAACGGTGCTTTTGGTGGCATTCATCATAAATTGATTGAGAAATTGAATGGCTAATTCCGCCAAATAATAAGCCGTTGGAAATAAAACATCATCGTCAACACGGAATTGGGGGTGATGCAACGCATAAGGGCCGCCAGAACCGACCATCACAAAGACACCTGGTACCTCTTGTTGATAAAAGGCAAAATCCTCACCGATTGGGCTAGCTTCGACAATTTTTGCCTCAAAACCGACCGCTTGTGCAACCTCTAGCGTGAGCGGAACCCATTGTTCGGCATTATTCACTGATGGTGGGCCTGCGTGCCATTCTAGTTCAATTGAAACTTCAAACGCCGCAGCGATCCCTGCTAAAAGGGTGCGGAAACGTTGCTCAATTTGCGTACGAATTTCAGCATTAAAGGTTCGCACCGTCCCTTCTAAATAAGCACTATCAGGAATCACATTCCAAGTGTTACCACTTTGCACGTGGGTAATGGAAACTACCGCATTTTCGTGGGTCGCCACATTACGGCTAATAATAGTTTGTACGCTGTTGATAACCTGAGCTAATACAATAATCGGATCTTTTCCATCTTGCGGGCGAGCAGCGTGCGCACCTTTCGCGTGAATATGAACTTCAAAACGATCCACACCCGCAGTGAGTGCGTGCGGCTTTGTGCCAAGCGTACCAACAGGTAAGGTAGGATCATTATGCAAGCCAAAAATCGCATCAACACCTTTTAATGCCCCTGCTTTTAACACATTCAGTGCACCCAATCCTGTTTCTTCTGCCGCTTGGAAAAGAATTCGAACGGTGCCTTCTAGCTTATTTTCGTGCTGTTTAAGCAAAATAGCCGCCCCTAATGCTGCTGAAAGATGGAAATCGTGACCGCAAGCGTGCATTACGCCTTCTCGCTCGGAACTAAAAGGCACGCCTGATTCTTCCAAAATAGGCAAGGCATCAATGTCTGAACGTAACATCACCGTTTTGCCCGGTTTTGCGCCTTTGATTTCGGCAACTAACCCTGTTTTCAACGGTAAATCTAAAATCGTGATGTGATGTTTTTCTAACTCACTTTTAATTTTTGCGGTCGTTTCAAACTCCTCATTTGAAAGCTCAGGAAAACGATGGCGTTCTTGACGAAATTGGCGTAAGAAATCGGCTAGTTCTTGGTATTGTTGGATTAACTGATGTAATTTTTCCATACTGCTTCTCACAAAATAGATTGGTAGGTTTGAATAAATGCGTTCATTTCAACGCCTTCTGGTAAAACAGAAAGCGCTTGAGAAAAATCGCAATAGATGGCTTCGTTATTTATTGCTTGAGCCAATTTCTGGTTGAGTTCTTCATCAGAATAAGGCTTCATTGGGCTGCCTTTAGGGTAATCAGATTGCACTTGTAAAACTGCACCGTTTTTTAACCGCATCACAATAGTAACGGCTCTTTTATTCTCGGGCGTTGCTTGATACAAGCGGTCGATTTTTGTCATCAACTTGCAAATATCAGGCTCGCATTCTGCTTGTTCAAAATGCTGAAAATCTAGCCTTTTACCGAGCAAAATGGCTGCCACCAGATATTCCGCAGAAAAACGCCCTTCACTTGGTTTTTGAACCGCTCGATAAATCAATGCTGCATCTACATTTGGGTGAAAAAAGAGCAAAATTTGCTTAATCTCATTAGGGTCATCCAATTCTTCTCTAAGCTGATAAGCTGCATCCGCAATGCCCGCAGCTGCTGAGCAATAGGGATAAGTTTTAAACCAGAGCTGATGGATTTGCCAATTTTCGCCCCATTTTTCAAGCAAAGTTTGAGAAGGATTTTTCTCTGCCAAAAGCGCAAAAAAGCCTATGTTTTCATCAAAAGCATTTTGATCAAGCGATAATCCTGCTTCTAGCCATTCCACTGCTTGAATAGCAGATTGTGCTGTCATTCCTGCGTGCAACGCTTTAATTGGAGAGCCAAAAACCATTCGCATACCTGATGCTTGAGTGGCTGCTAGTGCAATGGCTTGAGCCAAAGAATCCTTTTTATACAAGTAGCATATTGCACAGGTTGCCGCAATTCCGCCAAGGGTTGCTGTGCTGTGCCAGCCTTTTAAGTAATGGGCAGGATTTACCGCTTTTCCTAAACGTGCCATCACTTCAACGCCAATAATGTAAGCGGTCAAAAAACGCTGGCTATTTACCAAAGACGATTTTTCAGAAGAAAGCGAGGCAAACAATGCACTTAAAATCACTGCTGAAGGATGCCCTCGAACATCAGAATGCACATCGTCATAATCTAATAAATGGGCTTGAAAACCGTTAAATAGTGCAGCTTGGCGCGCGGTTGCTTTTTGCTTTTGCCCAATAAGCCAAGCTTGTGGATTACCGCCTTCTTGATTTATCCACGCTTTAAAATCTTGCAATTTTTTGTGATTGCGAGCTTGAAGGCTTGCTGCAAAATAATCCATTATGCCTTGCTGTGCTTTTTTTAATGTCGCAGAGTCGGTAATCAGCGGGATGGATAAAATCTGCTCGGCAAAATCAAAAGCATTCATTAAATATAAAACTCGACTGGATCTGCAAATTGACGAACAAAACGTTTGGTTTGTTCTTGCTGTGGAAAATCGATCACTTGTTTTGCCGGCCCTTGCTCAACAATATGCCCATCTGCCATAAAAATGATCCGATCGGCAACGTGTTTCGCAAAATCCATTTCGTGGGTCACGATCACCATTGTGATCTTTTGTTTTGCCAACTGCTGAATAACTTGTAAAACTTCATTCACACGTTCTGGATCAAGTGCTGAGGTTGGCTCATCAAACAACAATACTTTTGGTTTTACCGCAAGTGCACGTGCAATCGCAATGCGTTGTTGCTGCCCGCCTGAAAGGGTAACGGGATATTGATTGGCTTGTTCTGAAAGCCCAACTTGTTTTAGTAAACTTAAACCAAGCTCCGTTGCTTCGGCTTTATTTAATTTTTGGTTTACTAAAGGTGCAAGCGTAATATTTTCCAATGCTGTTTTATTTTTAAATAAATTATAACTTTGAAAAACCATTGCAGATTGATTGCGCAAAGCTAATTCTTCTTTCTTAGAATGCTGTTTTACATCTAATTCTGTTTCTGCAATTTTTATTATGCCATTATCTGGTTTTTCTAATAAATTTAAACAACGCAATAACGTAGATTTACCCGAACCAGATGGACCAATAATAGCAACCACTTCCCCTTCTTGAATAGATAAATCAATATTATCTAACACAGTATTTTTACCAAAAGATTTGGTAAGTTTTTCAACTGAAATCATTGTAGTCATCTTAATTCCTTAACGTTTATAAGGGGAAGAGAGAATGCTTTCTAACCATTTTTGTGCCCAAGAATAAAGCACTACTGTCAACCAATAAATAATGCCAACGGCTAAATAGGTTTCAAAGAATTTATAAGATTCTGCCGCAATCAATTTACCTGCCGACAATAACTCTGGCACGCCGACAAAGAAGGCTACAGATGAATCTTTTAATAGCGAGATAAACATATTCCCTGTACTTGGCAAAGCATTTACAAAGGCTTGTGGCAGAACGATATGGCGATAAATATTGGTAAGCGATAAGCCCATTGCCATCCCTGCCTCACGCTGACCATTATCGACAGACTCCAAACCCGCACGGAAAATCTCAGCAAGATAAGCGGAATATTTCAGGCTAAAGCATAATAATGCCGCAGCCATCGCCGAAATCCCTTTCAAGCTAGGAAATAATTGAGGCAAACCATAATAAATAATAAAAAGTAACACTACCGTTGGCATACCGCGAAATAATGAGATATATAACGCAAGTAAGCTATCTACAACCAACACTTTTTGCACTCGAATTAACGCAATAAATAAACCAACAATAATAGCGATAATAATCGAAATAATTGCAATAAAGAGTGTAGTAGGTAAATAAGTAACAATTTCTGGAAAGACAGAAATAAAATAGCTAAAATCAAAATTCATTAGGTTTACCTTGTAAAAATTTCGTCTAAAATAACCGTTTGCATTCACCCTTTTAAAAATAAAGGGAGAGTATTTTATTTACTTGGTTCAGTAATATCTTCGCCATAATATTTAATGGAAAGTGATTTTAATGTGCCATTTTCTTTTAGTTTTTGAATTGCTTGGTTAAACTCTTGGCTTAATTTTTCACCTTTCTCATTTTTCTCAAATGGAAAACCTACTTCTTCAATCACAAGAGGCTCGCCCACTAATTTAAAAGGCAAATTACCGCGCTTAATTTCTGCTAATAAAATAGGTTTAGAGTTTACGTAGCCATCTACACGTTGATAAACAAGGTCATACATTGCGCCATCACGAGTTTCGTATGTTTTTACGTTAACTTCGTCATTTGGGAATTGTTTTTGAAGGTTTTTTAAATGGTTTGAGCCCAACACACCCGAAATCGTTTTGCCTTTAAGATCTTCATAAGTATTGATGTCTGCATTATCTTTATGGGTCACAATCTGGCTACCGTAGTAGCTATAAGGCTGGGTAAAGTGATATTTTGCTTTGCGCGCATCTGTAATTGCCACGGCATTCGCCACCGTATCTAAACGACCTGAATCAAGCTGCCCCATTAGGCCCGAAAATTCTGCCGTCGTCCACTCCACTGTATAACCCAGCTCTTTAGCAATTGCTTCGGTTGTTTCGACATCAAAGCCGACTAATTTCCCTTCTTGTTTGAAGCCATTTGGATAACTTTGTCCTGTAGAGCCAACTTTAAGTACTTTATTAGTGGCTTCAGCTTTTGCAGTTTCTGCTTGCTTTTCATCACAACCTGCAAGAATAAAAGTGGCTGCAACTAAAGTAGTGATTGCGGTAGTTTTAAAAGACATAATGATCTCCTAATTTTTTTGGGTATGATGTTGTTGATAATCTTCAAATAAAGTTTGGTTTAGAATTTTGCGATAATAAATCGTTGTATGATCTGCAATTAAGTCTGCACGCCCTACTTCTTCAAAACCTTGGCTTAAATAAAACTGAGAAAGCCAAGGATGATTTTCTGCAGTACCTAAGGTTACAAAAGGCACTTTAAGCTGCTGTAATAAAATGTGCTTTTCCACCCAGTTTAATAGCTGTATGGCTAAGCCCTGTTGTTTATAGTCAGGATGAGTAGCAAGCCAGCCGATATGCGGCACACCAAAAGGGCCAGGGTTATTACCCCAAGGCAAACGCAAACTTATCGAGCAAACCAGCTTACCTTGAATAAAACCGCCAAAAACCAAATTTGTGTGTAAATGTTGTGAAATCGTGGCTAAATCTGCCGTTGCAGCCGCAAAATGAATACCTAAATCTAAAACGGGGCGATAAGCCTGATGCAGTAGCTTTTGGTAGACTTCCGCATCTTCTCTCTCTAATGGTCGAATTTCCATATCGCAATTATTCCTCTAACAAGCCAGACTGCTCTGCATAACGAATAACGACATCCACTTTTTCAGGTGCACTCCCTAAATAATTTTGTGGAATGAGCCACTCTGAAATTTCTTCTTCACTAAATTCCGCTTTAATCGCTTCATTTTCCAAAAGTACTTTTTTAAATGGTTGCTCTTGTTCAAAAGCCTGCATTGAACATTCATAAACAAGATGATGAGCGGTCTGTTTTCCTAATCTTTTTCCCAATTCAAACATAATTTTTTCGGAAAGAAGTAAACCGTTTTGTAACTCTAAATTCTTCATCATTTGAGCGGCATTCACTTTCATCCCCTTCAAAACCGCAAGGGCAATTTGTAATTGTGCTGAGAGATAAATATTCATTTCTGGCAAAGCAATCCATTCTGCGCGCCAGCTCATCGCATCACGCTCGTGCTCTACACGCATAGATTCGTGAATAAGGGCAACGCTTTTAAAAATCGGTGAGGTTAAACTAGCCATTCCCTCTAGTGCCGCAGGGTTACGCTTGTGTGGCATTGTGGAAGAACCAATTTTTCCTGCTGAAAACGGCTCTTCGATTTCGTTAATTTCGGTACGCATTAAGTTGTAAAACTCATTGGCGATTTTACCTAAAGTGCCGCTAATTAACGCCACGATTGAAGCGTATTCAGAGAAACGATCGCGCGCTGCTTGCCAGCCAATATTTGGTGTATTTAAGCCAAGTAGTGTTAACGCTCGCTCTTCCACTTCTGGGCCTTTTTCACCAAAGGAGGCGTATGTACAAATTGCTCCGCTAATATTGCCCACTAAAACACGTTCACGAATTTCATTTAAGCGCTGTAAATGGCGAACAAACTCATCTAGCCACACCGCCAGTTTAAAACCAAAAGTTGTCGGTAATGCTTGCATTCCGTGCGTGCGCCCCACCATTGGTAAATATTGATACTTTTTTGCCAGTTGTTTTAAGGCTTGTGCCACTAAACGGCTATCACGTTGCACAATATCAAAGGCTTGTTTTAATTGAAGAGCGGTTGCAGTATCCACAATATCTTGGGTGGTGGCACCATAATGAATATATTCACCCGCTTCACCAGATTGTCGTTGCAACGCATTGATGGTTGCCATAAAGGTATGTTTTAACTTGACTGCTTCATCTGCAAGTTGATTAAAATCGAGTACGTTAGCATCTACAGATTTTGCAATTTTCTCTGCCGCTTCTGCAGGAATAACACCCAGTTCGCCTTCCGCTTTTGCTAACGCCACTTCAACTTCAATCTGTTGACGTAAGCGATTTTCCTCCGACCAAACAGCACGCATTTCAGGCGTACCAAAGTTATTACCAAGAGTGAGAAAATCAATTACGTGAGTAGCCATTTTGTTTTACCTTTACTAAATAAATTTTGGAATGGCTTGATTCTATAAATCTTTTTTATACCAATCTAATAATTTATCTAGCCATAATATTCCATAAAGTTATATGAAGGGAAGGTAAAAAAGATACTAAGAAGAGAAGTAGAAATAATAAAGGGCATCTCTGCCCTTCAATGATAAGAAATTCAACCTGAAAAAATTAACCCAATTCTGCCTGTCGATAAACATAGCCCACTTCACTCGGCACAAACTCCAGTAAATGGGTTAAGCAGTTTGGTGCATCACTATCTTGATGAGAAACAAATAGCAACTGCGTTTCACTATTTTGAACCAATTGTTCGATAAACTGCTTCACTAGATGGCGATTTAAACCATCTAAACCTTGTAGCGGTTCATCTAAAATCAGAATGGGCGGGTGTTTGATCATCGCTCGTATAATCAATAATAACCGTTGTTGCCCCCAAGAAAGAGAGCGGAATGGCGTTTGGGTAAGATTTTGCAAGTTTAATCGAGCAAGCCACTCCATCGCTTTCATTCGCACACTTTCGGGAATACGTTGATAAACACCGATGGAGTCAAAAAAGCCCGAAACAATCACTTCCAACGCAGAGCAATTCACGCGATAATCCATATGCAATTGGCTGCTTACGTAACCAATGTGCTTTTTGATGTCCCAAATGGTTTCCCCAGTTCCCCGTTGGCGACCGAACAATTTAACTTTATTTGCGTAGGCTTGCGGATGATCGCCCGTGATAATCGAAAGCAAGATCGATTTCCCTGCACCGTTCGGGCCTTTAATCCACCAATGCTGCTGCGGTTTTACCGTCCAAGTTAAATAATCAATAATCTTCTGTTCGCCATATTGAATGGTCACATTTTCTAGCTCAAATGGATTCCCCTCTATTTTCTCTTTTGTCGAGAGGCTTTCTGGCAGCGGTGTGCACACATTTTCTTCTGCAAATTTTAGCTGAGAATAGACCGCTTGTTGCTCAACGTCCGCCCTTTTACCCTGCAAAATCAGCTGCAGACTATCCAACAGAGCAATATGAGTTGCACAAGTAGGAATATCTCCAAAACGATTAACAATCAGTACTACCGTCATTTTCTTGCGAATTTCCATCATTAATTGCTGCCAATAACGTTGAGAGGCTTGATCTAACCCTTCGAATGGTTCATCCAAAATCAATAAATCAGGTTCGCTCACCAACATTTGGCAAAACAATACTTTACGGCTCTCACCTGTGGAAAGTTGCATAAATGGGCGTTCAAGCAGCGAAGTAATCCCTAATTTTGCTGCATATTCTTGACATAGGTTTTCATTTTTTGCATCCGCTAAAATCACTTGGCGAGCGGTGAGCCCAAAATCATCAGGGCTTACGGTATCGTTATTGCGATCATTAAAAATCGCTTCCATTATTTTCTATTGCTGCTCAAAAGAGAGCATCGCAATACGTTGAAAATCATTTTGCAGCTCACCAGCCGAACAAGAAATTTTTCCGCATAATGCTTGAGCTAAGGCAGATTTCCCTGAACTATTTCCGCCCACAATTGCCCAGAAATCATTGGCTTAAATCATTAGATTTTCAATGTTCAGTTTTTTTCGTTGGGCGAGTGGAAAGGTGGCATTTTGGAGACGAAGTTGTGGCATAGTGTTATTCTCATTCTGTTTTTGTTCACTTTAACAAAAAGCGGTTCAAAATGGTAAAACTTTTACCAAATTGAACCGCTTGTTGTTTTAAGTGTTTAGGCCTATTTTTTCTCTTCCTTAATCATATCTTCAGGAATGAAAGATTTTTGGACTTTTTCCATATGTGGAAGATGGTGAGCAATCCCTTTGTGGCAGTCGATACAAGTTTTGTTTTGCTCTTGTGCCAAAGCGTGCATTTGCTGTGCCACGGTTTTTTGTTGGGTGAAGTCCATATCATCAAAGTTGTGGCAGTTACGGCACTCTTTTGAATTATTGGCTTTCATACGTGCCCATTCACGTTCTGCCATTTCTAAGCGGTGTGCTTCGAATTTCTCTTTGGTGTCCACTTTGCCTGTGATGTGTGCATAAACTTCAGTCGAAGCCTGCATTTTGCGGATCATCTTCGGCACAAATTCGTGTGGCACGTGGCAGTCAGAACAGATCGCTTTCACGCCTGAACGGTTGCTGAAGTGAATGGAGGCTTGATATTCAGGCACAACATCGTTCATATGACAATCTGAACAGAACTGCTCTGTGTTAGTCATTTCCATCCCTTTGTTAAAGCCAGCTGAGGCAATTAAGGTGCCAATACCGATGATAATAATCAATGTACCAATTGCTAATTTACTCGGCGTACGAAGCCAAGTACAAATTTTTTTAATCATTTCGTTGCTCCTTATTTGCCTTGTGCCTGGCGAATAGTGTCAAATTTATTTTGAATAATTGGGTTTACGTTTGCTTGTTGCACGTGGCATTGTAAGCAGAAGTAACGGCGCGGTGATGTACCTTCAGTGCGTTTGCCATCGCGATCTAAGAAATGGCTTTCTGGAACACGTGGTGCACCTGTAGTTGGGGCAACATCAGGTGAGTGGCAACCCAAACATTGGTTGGCATTTTTCGTTACTTGTAAACCACGAATGCTGTGTGGCACGAGTGGTGGCTGGTGTGGGAAAGTAATCGGAATATTACCCACATCTTTAGGAGGGGTGGTAAAGGCTGGGGCAATACTTTCTGCCGCACCTTCAATATTATTTGCCACTTTTGGGGCATCTGCTAAAGCTACACCCGAAAGTGCCATTAGCATTACAGCAAGGAATTTTTTCATAAATCACTCCATTACAATTTTACAAATTTTTAATGTTAATCTGCTTCTCAAACCGAGAACCAAATGCAAAAACATTTTCAGCGCAAACGTCAATACAACGTCCGCAAGTAATACAATCTTTTGCTAACACAATTGGGCTATCTTCAGGCTTGCCGTGCAAGGGAATGCGTAGCACTTGGGGTTCTGGGCAAACGTTGTAGCAGTCCATACAACGGTCGCAACGAGCACGATCCACCACATTCACTTTCACTAAACTTTTCGCCCCGATCAGGCCATACATTGCCCCAATCGGGCAGAGATGGCCACACCAGCCGTGTTCAGCAACCAATAAATCGAACAGGAAAATCACCGCAACTAGCCAGAGGGTTGCCCCTAAACCGTAAACGAAAATCCGTCCTAATGCAGCAACAGGGTTAATCCACTCCCACAATAGCGAGCCTGTAAAGGCACTACCCACTAAAATCACACCTAGAATCACATAGCGTAATTCACGGGAAATTTTAAGTGATTGGCGAATCCCAAGTTTTCGGCGAAGCCACGCTGCAGCATCTGTAACCATATTCATTGGACAAACCCAACTACAAAAGGCTTTGCTAGCCACCACCGCATAAAACAGCACGATAATGAATGCCCCAATGAGCGTTGTCATTTCAGGCAAATAGCCTGTGGCTAAACTTTCTGCGGTAATTAGTGGATCAGTCAGTGGTACAGTGTCGAATAACATACTCGAGCTGTAATTACCTTTTAAGATCCAGAAATTCCACATTGGTCCGCTTAAAAACATCAAAATGATGCTGAGTTGGCTGATTCTGCGTAAAATCAAAAAGCGGTAAGCATGCCACCAACCGAGTTTTTGACGGGCTTCTAAGCCTGCATCTTTCGGTTTGTTTGGGGTATATTTTGGTGCAACTGCCATTATTTCACCCCCTTAATGTTTAAGTCCAAATTCGGGAAGTGCTCTGCTTCAGGTACCGTAGTTGAACTTGGCACATAATCCATAGAAGCTCGGTTTGGCGTTGCCACTTTCTGATTTGGCTTCACTTGCATTGGTTTATAGCTTGCTTCGCTCATCCCCTCTGGCATTCTTGCCTCAAATTGCGGACGCAGTCCATCAGGGTGTTGTGCCTCAATTAAAGATTTACCTGCATTTTGTTTCTCTTTCCAGCCTAAGCGGTAATGACGACCGAGTAAGCCTTTAGCGAGATCCATCGGCAACACTTTAATTGCCGCCTCTTCCAACACACACGCTTGTTCACATTTACCGCAGCCTGTGCAAGCATCAGAATGCACGGTTGGAATCAATTTGGCATGAATGCCTGTGCGATCGTTATGGACATTCTCAAGCGTAATCGCCTTGTCAATCAGCGGACAAACTCGGTAGCACACGTCGCAACGCAAACCTTGCCAGTTGAGGCAGGTTTCGTGGTCAAGTAACACCGCCAAGCCCATACGGGCATCGTTGATATTTTTAAGCTCTTCGCTTAATGCACCACTCGGACAAGCGTTCATACAAGGAATATCGGGACACATTTCGCAAGGCTTATCGCGTGCTACGAAATACGGCGTTCCTGCTTCCATCGGAGCAATCAGCGAAGCTAAGTGCAACATATCGTAAGGACACGCCTGCACACACTGCCCACAACGGGTACAAGCGGCTAAGAATTCGTTTTCTGGTAATGCACCAGGTGGACGCAGCGCCACGCCTTCTTTCGCTTTAGCTTGCTGTTGTTGCAATCCAAGAATAACGCCTGCTCCACATACCCCTGCCGCAATTCGTGTCACATTTTTCAAAAATTGACGGCGGTTTGGATCCAGTTTCATCTTGTTTTCCTTTGTAAGCGGGCAAATTTTGCAAAAATTTTGCTATTTTGCCCGCTTAACCTTATTCTGGCTTAGGCTTTCTCCACTCTTACCGCACATTTTTTGTAGTCGGTTTCGCCAGAAATTGGGTCGGTTGCATCTAAGGTTAATTTATTCGTCAATTGTCCTGCATCGAAGAATGTTGTAAAAATTAAACCAGGAGGACATTTGTTTCGACCACGGGTGTCTAAATATGAAATCATTTCACCACGACGAGTTGTTAATTTCACTCTATCCCCATGACGTAAACCATATTTTTTAGCATCCGTTGGGTGCATCCACACTAAGTTATTTGGGAACGCACGGTGTAACTCTGGTACACGGCGCGTCATTGTACCCGTATGCCAGTGTTCAAGCACACGACCTGTACAGAGCCATAACGGATATTCTTCGTTTGGTGATTCTGCAGGTGGTTCATAAGGAACGCCAAGAATAATCGCTCTTTTATCTGGATAACCATAGAATGCAACTTCTTCGCCTGCTTTGACGTATGGGTCAAATCCTTCACGATAACGCCAGAGCGTTTCTTTACCATCTACTACTGGCCAACGTAAACCACGCACTTTATGATAAGTATCAAATGGTGCTAAGTCGTGTCCATGTCCGCGCCCGAATGAAGCATATTCTTCAAACAAACCTTTTTGGAGATAGAAGCCAAAGTGTTTTGCTTCATCATTCAAATAGCCAGGAATATCTGTTGGAATTTGATATTGATTAACCTGATCGTTAAGGTAAAGCACTTCATAAAGCGTTTTACCACGATATTCTGGGTTTTTAGCTAAAACTTCTTCAGGCCATACTTCATCTGTTTTGAAATATTTAGAAAACTCAACAATCTGCCATAAGTCAGAGCGAGCATCACCTGGACCTTTTACTTGCTGACGCCATAATTGTGTGCGGCGTTCCGCATTACCATACCCCCCTTCTTTTTCTACCCACATACAAGTCGGAAGAATTAAGTCAGCAGAAACCGCTGAAGCTGAAGGGTATGGGTCAGAAACCACAATAAAGTTCTCAGGATTACGCCAGCCTGGGAAAATTTCTTCATTAATATTTGGACCACCTTGCATATTGTTGGTACACATCTGCCATAGGAAATTCATTTTGCCATCTTTTAATGCACGGCTTTGCTGTACAGCTGGGTAACCAGGTACAGTTGGAATAACTCCTGTAGGTAATTTCCAGATTTTTTCTGCAGTTGCCACATGTTTTGGATTGGTTACCACCATATCCGCTGGTAAACGGTGTACGAAAGTCCCTACTTCACGAGCCGTACCACAAGCTGATGGCTGACCTGTTAGGGAGAATGGTCCACAACCTGGTTTTGAGATTTTACCTGTCAATAAATGCACGTTATACATCATTTGGTTTACCCACACACCGCGAGTGTGTTGGTTAAAGCCCATCGTCCAGTAAGAAACAATATTTTTCTCTGGATCTGCATACATTTTTGCAAGTGTTTCAAGCTGATCCTTCGGCACGCCAGATATTTCGTGTGCTTTTTCAAGCGTGTAAGGTTCTACAATTTTTTTGAACTCTTCAAAGTCTGAATCGTGCATCTTACCTGCTGTTTTACGATTTTTCGCTGCTACCTCTAATGGATGTTCAGGGCGCAAGCCATAACCAATGTCGGTTTCACCACGTTTGAACTTAGTGTGTTTGTTGACGAAATCCCAGTTCACTTTATCGTTTTGAATAATGTAGTTGGCGATATAGTTGAGGATCGCTAAGTCTGAATGCGGTTTGAAGATGATTGGAGTATCCGCTAATTCAAATGAACGATGTTCGAAGGTAGACATCACCACAACACGCACATTATCATTGGAAAGACGACGATCAGAAATACGGCTCCACAAAATTGGGTGCATTTCCGCCATATTCGAACCCCAAAGCACAAATGCATCGGTTTTTTCGATGTCATTATAGCAACCCATTGGTTCATCCATGCCAAAGGTACGCATAAACGCCACCGCTGCCGATGCCATACAGTGACGGGCGTTCGGGTCGATGGTATTAGAACGTAAACCTGCTTTCCACAGTTTCACTTTCGCATAGCCTTCGTAAATGGTGGTTTGACCTGAAGAGAACATACCTACAGCATTTGGCTCTTTTTTCTTCAAAGTATCTTTTACTTTCTCAGCCATAATGGTAAAAGCCTGATCCCAAGTCACAGGCGTGAAGTCACCTTCTTTGTGGAATTTGCCATCTTTCATACGCAATAAAGGCGTTTGCACACGGTCTGCACCGTACATAATTTTTGAAAGGAAGTAACCTTTGATACAGTTTAACCCACGATTTACTTCTGCATCTGGGTCACCTTGAGTCGCAACTACACGACCATCTTTGGTTCCTACCAATACGCTACAACCTGTTCCGCAGAAGCGACAAGGTGCTTTATCCCACTTAATGCCTATATCTTCCGCATAGACGTTTTTAACAGGAATAGTCATTCCCGCTGCCGCCGCTGCCGCCATCGCTGCATTGGCTTTCATAAAATCTCTACGATTGAGTTCCATAATTTTTCCCACGCTATTATTTTTCATCTAAATAATTTGAAATTAATGACACTACAATCACACCTGAAATGTCTTTAATTTCATCCATTAAATCAGCAAGAGCTAATTGACGGTTACTTTCAAGAGTCACCACCAATTTTCCCTCCTCAGGTTTCTCACCATGAATTTCTGCCGTTGGGATGGCTAAAATCTCAGCTTTCACCTGCTCTAATTTTTCTGGTCTGGCTTGCACTACAATGCTACACACATACCAATTTTCATTTTCGCTAAATTGACTCATCAGAAATCACTAAAATATTAATTATCCACAAGGCTAATTGCCTTAACAGGACAAACACTTAAACAAGCCCCACAGCCGTTACAAGCGGTTAAATCTAAAGATAATATTGCAATTCCGCCTAAACTTGGACGGAATCGAATGGCTCGCTCAGGACAATAATCACCACAAGAACGACACTCGACTTTTCGTTGCAATAAACATTGCTCAGAAATTTCCACTTTATGTGACCAAGCCGCTTCGCTAGTTAACAAAAAAACAGGCTCTGGACACACTTTTACGCATTTTTCGCAGAAGGTGCACTCCTTGTCGCCAAGGGTAAAATCTACTTCTGGAAAACCGCCCGTGCCTTGCTTGATAATCTTAGTTTCACAAGCTGTCACACACTGCCCGCAAGCGGTGCATTTTTCCAAGAAATTTGCTAAATCCGCCCAAGGTGGGCGAACTGCTGAATAACCTTGTAGCTGGGTTTGCTCTGTTTTCAGCGTATTTAAAAATTGTCCTCGTAAGAAAGCTCTTCGTGGCAAATGTTGATCGGTTAAATCACTCAAAACAGATTTTTCACTTACAAAATATTGAATGGATATTATCCGATTTTTCTGATTTTCTCCTTATTACCTGAAAGGGGTATTTAAAAAGCTAATCTTCCTTTTATTGATGAGAATCAAAGAACGATAGAGAAAATTTCGTTACGCAGGTAAAATGTACTAAAAGCAAATAACAAAAGGAACACAATATGACCCATCTTATTATCTATGCTCATCCCAATCCTGAAAGTTTCAACCAAGCAGTTTTGCAAAAAGTCGTTGAAGCATCAGCTGGACACGACGTTATCATTCGCGATTTAAACGGAGAAAATTTCCCGCCTGTGCTGAGATGGCAAGAGTGCATCAACACCTTTAACAAAGAGTATGCCAAAGATGTGCAAGTTGAACAGAAATTTTGGCAAGAAGCGGATTTAATTACCTTTGTTTACCCTCTCTGGTGGATGGGCTTCCCCGCAATTCTTAAAGGCTATTTAGACCGTGTTTTAACCCACGGTTTTGCCTACCAAACAGGCAAAGAAACCATTGGCTTACTCAAAGGCAAGAAAATGCAACAATTCGTCACAATGGGTAACACTAATGAGAAATATGAACAAAAAGGCTTTTTGCAATCACTCGACCACACGCTTGGTAACGGCTTATTTAACTTCTGTGGTATTGAAAATGTGCAAATGCACTTTTTAGGTGGTACAGGAATGCCAACGATAGATTATCAAGCTGTATTAGAAAATATTAAACATATTACAGAAGCAAATTTAAAAAGTTAATCTTTCACGTTCAGCATGAGGCGATGAATTTTATCGCCTCATCACAGACATTTATTTTAACATTACATTTACTTTAGCTATCCTCTTAATTAAGCACACAAATGTGATCTAAATCACAAAATTTACTCTTTGCAGTGCCTACTATTTTTCGTTACATTACTGCTAATTTTAACAATTTGATTTAACACTATGATCTACTTTATGTCCGATTTGCATTTAAGCGAATCTACTCCTAAATTAACGGAGCTATTTTTGCAATTTATGCAAACAAAAGCACCGCTTGCGGAAAGTGTTTATATTTTAGGTGATTTGTTTGACTTTTGGATTGGTGATGATGAGCAATCCTCACTCACCGTTCAAATAAAACAAGCTATTAAAACACTTACCGCAAGCGGTGTGAAATGTTATTTTATTTGCGGAAACCGTGATTTTTTAATTGGTCAACGCTTTGCTCAAGAAACAGGAATGGAGATTTTGCCTGATTATCAAGTACTTGATTTATACGGCAAAAAGATATTACTTTGCCACGGCGATACACTTTGCATCGATGATGTAAAATATCAGCAATTCCGCCGAAAAGTACATCAAAAATGGCGACAAAAACTCTTCCTCTGCCTGCCCCTTTTTATCCGCTTGAAGATTGCCAATAAAATTCGAGCCAAAAGTCAGCAAGATAAGCAATTAAAATCTTTAACGATCATGGATGTAAATACACAATTTACTGCTGAAAAAGTAGCAGAATTTAAAGCAAAATTACTTATTCATGGGCATACACACCGAGAACATATTCATCAAGAAAATGGCTTTACTCGTATTGTCTTAGGTGATTGGAGAGACAATTATGCCTCCATCTTAGTACTCGATGAAACAGGAGAAAAATTTATATGATTGATGTAATTATTCCTTGTTACAACGCCGAGCAAACCTTAGTGCGAGCAGTACAAAGTGCATTAAATCAGGCGGAATTAGGCAAAATTTGGCTGGTGGACGACGCCTCAACGGACGGCACATTGGAACTGATGTTATCGCTAAAAAAGCAATTCCCTGAAAAAATTTGCATTGAACAAATGCCGAAAAACGGTGGTGTCGCAAAAGCAAGAAATTGGGGAGCATTGCAAAGTGAAGCAGAAATTATCGCCTTTTTAGATGCTGATGATGCCTACGAACCGCAAGCCTTACAAGTGGCTCAAGCCGTGATGGGCTTCTGCCCTGATGTCAGCCTTGTTCGCCTTGATTTAAAACCTGTTGGCATTGCGGAAAAATATGCCACGCATCCGCAATTTGAGTATGCTTGGCAGCATATGCGAATGACTGGCGGTGGCAATGTGGTTGTCCGCAGAGCCTTTTTCTTCGCCTGCGGTGGCTTTCCGCAAAATGCCCTTTTCCGTGAATTAGGAGGAGAAGATGGTGCTTTAGGTATTGCGACAACTAAAATTGCCAATGTTGCCACCTGTTTCCAAGATGCAGGTGTATTGCACTACTGCCATGAAGGAATGCACGCCGAACGCCTGCTAAATTCAATTTTATTTGGTAAGCCACCAGAGGGGGTTACGCCTGAAAAAATGGCAGAAGCGGAAGGTATAACCAACCGCATCTGCCAACGAATTGAGCAATTAAAAGTAGGGTTAAACAGCTCGAAAATTGGGATTAACCCATTGAAGATGGAATGGGATTAACTCTATTTTACAGAGCTTTCCGGTACAGAACCGCTCAAATTCACATCTAATTGGTTAAATGGAATTGAAATACCTGCCTTATCAAAAGCGATTTTCACATTTTCAGTAACCTGCCAATAAACCGCATGGTAATTCGGCGTATTTACCCACGGACGAGCAATAATTTGTACACTACTTGAGGCTAACGTGCTAACGGCAATAACTGGTTTAGGTTCTTTTAACACGCGGTCATCTTTTTCTAAAATTTCTCGAATGATCTCTTTGGCTTGAGCAATATCATCATCGTAAGAGATATCAAAAATAAAATCGACACGGCGAGTTTCATTCGCAGAATAGTTAGTAATTGTGCTTGAAAACACATTACTGTTAGGTACAAGTACTGTTTTATTATCACCAGTACGAAGCTCAAGCACAACCAGTCCCATCTGGGTCACCGTACCACTAATTCCTGAAGTTTCAATAAAATCGCCTTTTTTAAAGGGTTTGAAGATCAATAACATCACGCCTGCTGCGAAATTTTGTAATGAATTCTGTAACGATAAACCAATCGCCAAGCCAGCTGCACCAATCAGTGCTACAAGTGAGCTAGTGTTAATTCCAAGTTGGGAAAGCGACGCAATCACGACAATAAGCAACAATAAAAAATAACTAATTGAACGTACAAAACTTTGTAACATTTCATCTTTGGTTGAAGCTAGCACAGCTTTACTCAGTAATTGGCTAATGCCTTTAGCAAGCCACTTACCTACCACAAAAATAGCGATTGCTAGAAAAACTTTTGTGCCATAAGGAATAATCCAATCACGGAGAATGGCATCAAAACTCATTGAATCAAGTTGATTAAAAATTTTTTCCGTCGTGGCAATCACATCAATATTTTGCGTTGCTTGCGTTTCTGTTTGAGTTGGTTGTGACATTTTGTTTCCTTTTTATTGAAATTGCCCGCAACTTAGGGGCTATTGTGTTAGAATTCAGGACAATATTATCTCTAAATTTTACATTTTATGACAGCAGAAAAAGCAATTAGTGCCAGCGTGCAATTTTTCACCATTTCCGATGATGAAGCGGGACAACGTTTGGATAATTTTCTTTTAGCGAAACTCAAAGGTGTGCCGAAAAGTTTGATTTATCGCATCGTGCGTAAGGGAGAAGTGCGCGTCAATAAAGGGCGAATTAAGCCAGAATATAAACTTCAAGAAGATGATGTCGTGCGTGTGCCACCTGTGCGGGTAGCAGAGAAAAACGAAGCACCTGTTTCGACCAAACTCAACAAAGTGGCTGAATTAGAAAGCCAGATTTTGTATGAAGATGAGGTGATGTTGGTGATCAACAAGCCTTCTGGCATTGCCGTGCACGGCGGAAGCGGTTTGAGTTTTGGCGTAATTGAAGCCTTGCGCGCATTACGTCCGCAAGCACGTTTTTTAGAATTAGTACACCGTATCGACCGAGATACATCGGGCATTCTACTCGTTGCTAAAAAACGCTCAGCATTACGCAATTTACACGAGCAACTGCGTGAAAAAGTCGTACAAAAAGATTATTTAGCATTAGTACGAGGGCAATGGCAATCACACGTTAAAGTAGTGAAAGCCCCACTACTCAAAAATGAACTTGCAAGCGGTGAAAGAATGGTAAAAGTGAGCGAAGCAGGCAAACCGTCTGAAACCCGTTTTGTGATTGAAGAGCGTTATCCGTCAGCCACTTTAGTGAAGGCATCACCTGTCACAGGGCGAACCCACCAAATTCGCGTGCATACCCAATACACTGGGCATCCGATTGCTTGTGATGATAAATATGGCGACCGTGATTTCGACCAAAAAATGCAACAAATTGGCTTAAATCGCCTGTTCTTGCACGCTTATTCTATCCGTTTTGAACACCCCAGAACGGGTGAGGAGATGGTGATTACCGCACCTTTAGATAAAAAAATGAAAGCGGTATTGGCGAAGTTACGAGCGGAAAAATAGCGGTCGAAAAAGGAGAACAAAATGCAAATCCATTTCAAAAACCAACAAAAATCTGACCGCTTGTTGGATTTAACCCATCCCAATATTATGGGGATTTTGAATTTCACGCCTGATTCGTTCTCGGATTCAGGCAAGTTTTTTTCGCTTGATAAAGCACTGTTTCAAGTAGAAAAAATGCTCAATGATGGGGCAGACATTATCGACATTGGTGGCGAATCGACCCGTCCGAATGCAGAAACTGTGACCGTTTCGCAAGAAATTGAGCGAGTTGTACCGCTTGTTGAAGCTGTACGGTCACGCTTTGATTGCTTAATTTCAGTGGATAGCTCAAAGGCAGAAGTATTCCGCGAGTCAGCAAAAGCAGGGGCGGATATTCTCAACGATATTCGTGCCTTAACAGAACCCAATGCACTAGAAACCGCCGCAGAACTTGATTTACCTGTCTGCATTATGCATATGCAAGGCTCGCCACAAACGATGCAACAAGCCCCTCATTATGAGGACGTCGTCGAAGAAGTAGCAGATTTTTTAAACCACCGCATTTTAGAATGTACGCTTGCAGGTATTCCGAAAGAGCATATTATTTTAGATGTTGGCTTTGGATTTGGCAAAACTGTTGAACATAATTACCAATTATTGAAACATCTCAAAGCCTTTGTCGATTCTGGTTTCCCTGTGTTAGCAGGGCTTTCCAGAAAATCAATGATTGGGGCAATTACGGGCAAACCTGTGGATCAGCGCGTAATTGGCAGCGTAACGGGGGCATTACTCTCGGTTCAAAACGGAGCAAAAATTGTCCGCGTGCATGATGTTGCCGAAACGGCTGAAGCTTTGAGTATTTGGCAAGCGATGAATAGCGTAGAATAAGGAAGAAAAATGATTAAAGTATATGGTATTAAAAATTGTGACACCGTTAAGAAAGCGTTGAAATGGCTAGCGGATAACCAGATCCCACATCAATTATACGATTATCGCGTTGATGGCTTAGATACCGCTTGGCTTGAACAAGCAGAACAAACCTTTGGTTGGGAAACGCTTGTAAATAAACGCTCGACGACTTGGCGTAACCTCGATCAAGCGGTTAAAAATAACTTAGATCGTGCAACTGCATTACAAGTTTTAACCGAGCAACCAACGCTTATCAAACGCCCGATTATTTTACAAGACAGCAAAGCATTGATTGGGTTTAATGAAACAGAGTATAAAGTGGCTTTTGGGAAATAAAAAATGAAACAACAAATCCTCTCTTTAGCACAACATTTAATTCAGCGCCCTTCCATCAGCCCAAATGATGAAGGCTGCCAACAACTGATTGTAGAACGCTTGCAAGCGGTCGGATTTCAGATCGAATGGCTACCATTTGGCGACACGCTCAACTTATGGGCAACGCATGGGAAAGATTCACCTTGTTTAGTCTTTGCAGGTCATACTGACGTAGTACCTGTGGGTGATGAAAATGCGTGGACTTACGCCCCATTTGAGTCACGTATTGTGGATAACATTCTTTATGGACGCGGAGCTGCCGATATGAAAGGTTCGCTAGCTGCCCTTGTAGTTGCCGCAGAAAATTTTGTGAAAAATAACCCAAACCACGCTGGCAAAATCGCTTTACTCATCACCTCCGACGAAGAAGCTGCCGCCAAAGATGGCACAGTAAAAGTGGTTGAAACCTTAATGGCACGCAATGAACCCATCCATTATGCTGTAGTGGGCGAACCTTCAAGCGGTAAAGTGCTGGGAGATGTAATTAAAAATGGTCGCCGCGGTTCAATCACTGCTGAGCTTTATATTGAAGGCGTGCAAGGACATGTTGCTTATCCACATCTTGCCGAAAACCCTGTGCATACTTCTCTAAGTTTCTTGACAGAACTCACCACTTACCAATGGGACAACGGCAACGAATTCTTCCCGCCAACCAGTTTGCAAATCGCCAACATTAAAGCAGGCACAGGCAGCAATAACGTGATCCCCGGTGAGCTTTATGTGCAATTTAACTTACGCTATTGCACAGAAGTGACCGATGAAGTCATTAAATCAAAAGTTTCCGAAATGCTGCAAAAACACAGCTTAAAAAACCGAATTAGCTGGAACTTATCAGGAAAACCGTTTCTTGCAGGCAATGGAAAGTTAGTCCAAGCTGCCCAACAAGCGGTCAAAAATGTAACCAAGATTACACCTCGTTTAGACACCAGTGGCGGCACATCAGACGGACGTTTTATCGCCCTAATGGGTGCCGAAGTGGTGGAATTCGGCCCTCTCAATGCCACCATTCATAAAGTGAACGAGTGCGTAAATGTGGACGATTTAGGCAAATGTGGTGAAGTTTATTACCAAATTGCGGAAAAATTGTTGATTAAATAATTGTAGATGCGTATTACACTCGCCCCTACTCGAAAAACAACATAGTTGCTACATTTATCTAAACAAGCGGTCAAAAAAATGCCAAACTTTGCAAACCTTACCGATATTCTCACGGGCAAAAGCCGTGAGCATTTAATTGCATTGCCGAATGCACTATCGGACAAACACGCCTTGCAACCAGAAGCGGTAAAAGCTTTTTTAGCATTACAGCAAGCTGCCAAAAATGCAGGCTTTAATTTACAACCTGCCAGCACGTTTCGTGATTTTGAACGCCAGAAACTGATTTGGAACGCCAAATTTAATGGCGAGCGTAAAGTGCACGATGATAAAGGCAATGCGATTGAGCTGGAAGGCTTGAGCGATTGGCAAAAATGCCAAGCTATTTTACGCTGGTCTGCTGTACCAGGTGCGAGCCGCCATCACTGGGGAACAGAGATCGATTTCTTCGATCCTGATGTGCTGCCTGCAGGCAAAAAATTGATGCTTGAACCTTGGGAATACCAGACAGGCGGTTACTTCCAGCGTTTAACCAACTGGTTGTTGGCAAATGCTGAAACGTTTGGTTTTTACTTTCCCTTTATGCCTGAAAACAACGAAGGTAAGCTCATTGGCGTTGAGCCTTGGCATATCAGTTATTTCCCAATTGCGGAGCTTTACCAACAACAATTTGCTACAAACCACCTAACACAAGCCTGGGAAACGGAAGAGGTTGCAGGTAAAAAAGCACTTATCGCCCATTTTGACACCCTATTTGAAGATTATATTTTGTAATGAGCATTCAACTAATTAACGAAAATGGCGATGAAAACGCCTTCCAAGCCATTTGTGAAAAATGGCAACTACGCCACAATCCAGATGCTATTTTAGCTCTAGTACAAACACCCGAACGCTTGGAATTACGTAAATTAGACGAGCCGAAATTGGGTGCAATTGCGGTTAATTTTGTGGATGGCACGATGGCACATCGCCGTAAGTTTGGCGGTGGTCGCGGTGAAGCGGTAGCAAAAGCAGTAGGGATTAAGGGCGACTACTTACCCACCGTAATTGATGCAACCGCAGGGCTTGGGCGCGATGCATTCGTGCTCGCTGCCATTGGCTGTAAAGTGCAATTGATTGAGCGCAACCCTGTGGTTTCCGCCTTACTGGAAGATGGCTTAAAGCGGGCTTATCAAGATCCTGAAATTGGCGAATTTATGCAATCAAGGATGGTTTTATTGCCATTTCATACCATTAGTGAATATGCTACTGCGAATGAAGCACCAGTTGATGTGGTCTATTTCGATCCGATGTTTCCACATAAACAAAAAAGTGCGTTGGTCAAAAAAGAGATGCGTGTATTCCAACATTTAGTGGGGGCGGATTTAGATTCGGATGATTTTTTCCAACCAGCGAAACAAGTGGCTCGCAAACGAGTGGTAGTCAAACGCCCTAATTATGCTCCGTTTATTGCTGAACAAAAACCTGATTTTAGCCAAATGACCAAAAATCACCGATTTGATGTGTATTTGTCGCATTTGCTTCATATTTAAACGGAAAATTCAGCAAATGTAACAAAACTTTACAAAACTTTTAAAACTGAACCTACCCAATTGATAGGCAAGCGGGCTATTTTTCAGTAAAATTTAGCACAATATTTTTTAATTTAAGGTTCAAAGAAAAGATGTCTCGACACTCTATGGCTCGTTCAAAAAGATCAAAAGGAATGAGCGTTTCCACCATATTATCGCTGGCTATCATTATTTTGTTAGCACTTGGACTGGGCTTATGGTTGATGAAAGAAAATGCACCAGCCCCTAACTCTCCGATTCCACAAATTGCACAACCCTTGCCACAAGGCACAACATTGCCTAGTCGCCCTGAGGAAGTGTATAGCTACATTCGCGATTTAGAAACCCGTGAAGTGATTACTGATCCAAACAAAGGGCAGCCAAAATCAGCTCAGCTTTCGAAAGAGCAACTGGCACAATTAGAAGAAAAACGTAAACAGGAAGAAGCAGCTCGCCTTGCAGCAGAACCCATTGAGCCAGAAGTCGCAAGAGAGCAACCAGCAGTACCATCCGATGCTGAAATCGCAGCTCAAAAAGCACGCGAGCAAAAACTTGCTGAAGAAAAACGTAAACAAGCAGAGTTAAAAAAACAGCAAGAATTAGCTACGAAAAAAGCGGAAGCAGAAAAAGCAAAAGCGAAAGTAGAGCCAACAAAAACAGAGCAAGCTAAAGTAATATCTGCAAAATCGGAAGAAAAACCGACCGCTTCTCAGCCAAAACCCGGTAGTTTTGGACTTCAATGCGGTGCATTCAAAAACAAAGCACAAGCTGAAAATATGCAAGCCCGCCTTGCTATGGCAGGTTTCAACGCCCGTATTGTTAGCGGGGCAGATTGGAATCGCGTATTTGTCGGCCCTGTCGGGAATCGTTCAGCAGCTGCAACTGCCCAATCTAATGCAAGAAGTGTGGCAGAATGCGTGATTGTAGCGATGTAATAAAATCAATACTTGTAGATGTTTATAATACATCTACAAGCTCTAATCAGCCTTCCTTACAATTCAACCAAGCTGTTCGTTGCCCTTGATAGATTTTGTAGTAAGTGGAACCGTGTTGACGAGCTACAAGCTCAACTGAGCCCCCTTCAATTGGGTAATATGAACGATAAATAACCTCAAAACGCGTACCTCGAGCATTCAATTCCCTATTCTGAATATGATCGAACGGCACAGCTTTTCCACCATTTAGCTGAAAATAGATACCAAAATTTTCTTTTTTTCGACTCTCTCGTGAAAGTGGGAAATAGGTGGTCAGCGATGCCCGTTCACCTGTCATAACATTCTTACAAACATAGTAATAGCGTTTGTAATCTTTTAGATTATTCAGTTCCGACTGTGTAATATCTTCTTTTAGGAACCTTGCTTGTGCAGATTTTTTGGGCTGTTGCTTGTTAGGCATTGTAGTACAAGCAAAGAGTGTGACCAACGTAATACCAACAAGGATCAATTTGGATTTTTTGAGCATAATTCTTCTTAGGAAAATAGAAAGGTAGCTATCATAGCGTAAATGAAGAAGAGTGAAAATAACGATCTTTTGTATTAAAAGGCACAAGTCTAAATGCCTGTGCCTTTAGCATCTTAATAAAACTTCACTTCAAATGCTTTCTGAAGTTCTTCAACATTCTCTACTTTCTCAAACCCTTGTGGTGAAATCGCATCTTCTGCTTTTATCTTCGTGCCCAATGCTTGGCTGATAAATACCAAACCTTGTTGCTCAATCACTGCGTTTTGATAGAACGCCAGAATATCATTTTTCGTCAGATTTTTCACCGCTTGCATCAACTTCTCTTTACGATCGAATTGTTGATTGCCTCGTGCATAATCAAAACTAAAGTTTTCAAATTCTTGTGAAAGCGACTCAGGCTTTCTTTCCAATTTGTTTAATAAACTCTCTTTGAATTGATCAAATTCAGACTCACTTAAAGCGGTCAATTTTTGCAAACTTTCTACAAAAAAGCGTTCATTATGTTGCATAATCTCTTTCGGGCTCGTATTTGGACTTTGCACCATAAAACGAATACCTGATGTTTTGCCTACTTTCGCTTGAGTTGCATACACCACATAGCCTAATTGTTTATTAGTGCGTAAATCATCAAAATACCAGCGAGAAATAATATCTTTCAGCAACATTGCTCGTACTTCGCCTGCTAACTCACCATAGCCTTTTGCCATATAAGCAATCGAGAGTGCATTATCTTCATTTGGTACAAATTTAATGGCGTTTAATTTTTTTGTGCTTTGGTTAATATCTAAATAGCGATATTTAGCTAATTCACTATTATTATTTTTAGCTATTTTTTCTAGCTCAGAAATAATATTCTTAACTTCATTATCCGTAAAATTACCTACAGATAAAGCCCGCACACTTGTGGCTTTTGATAATAATTTCTCTCGAATAGATTGAATATCTTTTAACGTAATTTTTTCGATCATCTCACGCTGTTTATCCTCTTCAAAATAAGGATAACTAGAGAAATTCACAAAGATTTCATTTGCTTGATTTAAACTATTCTCTTTACGTTTTCCATCTAAGGCTTCAATTAAACGCTGTTTCGCTTGCACTAAATATTTTTCATTTAATTCAAATTGGCTAAATTGTTGCATTTTATCTTGCATTAATTGAGCCAAATGCTGTGTATAACCTTCTGCCCGCAATGAAAAACCATTTTCGATTAACGATAAGCCGGCCTCCATCCCTGCTACAGAAGATTGGAAATCCACTTTTGCTTGAGCTAATTCATTCATATAACTCAAAATTGTCGCACTGATGCTTTCTTTTAAGCTATCTGTTCTTGGAGTAATTGAGAAATTAACAGCAATACGAGCCTTCGGATCATGAGAAAAATATTGGCTTGGCATCGCATAAAGTTGTGTCCCTTTTCCTTCCTCAATCAATTTCGGTAAAGTTCTTTTATCTTCTTTAATTAAAGAAAAATCAGTAGTGAAATAAGGATTTAATTCAGGTAATTTGATTTCAGGGTTTTTACTAAAATCTAGCCATGCTTTTTTCTGTTCATCACTTATCTTTTCAATAGAGAAACCCGCTTCAAAATAAGGCGATTTCTTATCAGTTTCTACATCATCACTAACCAATAAAATACGTGCATTATCGATATTCATTTCAGATAATTTTTCTTCAATCGCTTTTTTATCCATATTTTCAACTAGATAATCCGCATCTAAAATATGTTCTAAAGGATAAAATAGCATTTGTTCTGCGAGAGCTTCAATATAATTCCCGTTTTTTTCGACTTGTAAATGAGCAAATTCTTGTTTTAGACTCTCACGTACTTCATTAAAATAATTTTCTTGAATACCTTGTTTTTTTACTTTATCTATTTGTTGAAAAATAAGCGAAATAATATTTTCTTTTTCTTTTAATCCTTTTTCAGTTAATGCAACATAAAAGGTAAAACTACCACGATTACGACTTACATTTGCTGTTGCTTGAGCAGAAATTCCACTATCTGATAAACCTTGCTTAATTAAGTAATCTGATAAAGTGCCATCAGTATTATTATTGAAAATATAGGCTAAATATTCTCCTGTTTTATTTACAAATTTGTCTTCATCATTTTGCATATCAAATGAAATAGCTAACATTTTCATTGGTTGAATAGGTTTATAAGAGATAAGTACACTCTTATCTTCATCTCTAAAAAGTGGAATATCTATTTTCGGGGCAATTAGATGTTTATTTTCCACTTTACCCAATGTTTTATCCGCTAATTTTGCTAATTTCTCAATCGGTTGATTAGAATATAAAACCACTTTCATCAAATTTGCAGAATAATATTTATGATAAAAATTCTCTAATTCTGTTTGTAATAAACTATTTGGTTTATCTGAAAGTGTTTCTTTATTTCCCACAGTGAATTTTGTAATTGGATGTGCAGGGTTAGAAGTAGCTAAATTAACGCTATTTAATAAATGTCCATCACTTGATTTTGCACGCACCATTTCAGCATTCACAGCATTCACTTCTTTTTCCGCATTTTCCTTAGAAAGCAGGGGAAATGCGAGCGTATCAGCAAAGCGAGTAACTGCTTCATCGAATGCATCGTTATTTACTTCCAAATAATAAGCGGTACGATAAGCCGTAGTAGAAGCATTATTATAGCCTCCATTTTTGTTTAAAAATTTATCTAAACTATTGGTTTCTGGGAAGTTTCTTGATCCCATCAAGATCATATGTTCTAAATAATGTGCTAAACCTTGTTGAGAAATCGGATCTTCCATCGAGCCAATGGGAATTGCCATCGATATTAGGGACTTATTCGCCTTTTCATCCGAAATCAATAATACCGTCATCCCATTATCTAATTTAATGCCTTGATAAATGGCTTTATCATTCGGGCTTTTATTGATTTGTGTTTTAATAAATTCAAAGCCTAAATTAGTGTCAGTCTGTTCTTGAATAATAGCGGTCTGATTTTGATTATTTTCTGCAAATGCAGTAGGTGTCACATTCAGTGACAAAAATGAGGAAAGAATGGCATAACGAATAGCGTGATTTAATCGTGTTTTCTTCATATTTATTCTTATTATCCTTTATTTTTAGATTTTTGCATTAAATCAAACCAATCTAATGTCGTTTGGTGAATATGAGCATAATCTAATTTTTCACTTTGATTAAGAATACGTTGTAGATAGATATTCTCATCATTATAACTTTCTGCAATTTCAATCAATTTATTTTCACAATTTTTTTCTATATTTTCAGAAATATTACTAAAATAATTATCTAAACCAGAGGTAATTACCAACTCAAGCGTAAAAAAACTGCGTAGATAAGCGGAAACATAGATTTCAATCTGCGCCTTCGCTTGTTCTTTTTCTATTTTATTAAAACTGAGTTGAGCTAACGCTTCGTTATTTAAATAATAGAAAACAGGTGAGTTTTCCTTTCCCGATAAAATTGAGACAAGATAATAAACCCAAAGTTTAATCACATCTTTATCTCGTAATGCTCCCGTTCTCCATAATACAATATCATTACCAAATTGATGTGGAATATTGCCGACAAGTTCGGTTTGATCGAGCGTTACATTAATTTCAAGCACTTGACTATCTTGATTTAAATAACCAGCCAATTCTGAACGCATATTCTCAATGCGAGAATTTAATTCTTCTTTTTTTAATTTACCAAAATTCAGCACTAGCGAATTCCCTTTTAGATCTTCTTTTTCAAAGAAATTCTCTATCTCTTCATTTTTGATATTCAATAACTCATCTAATAGAGTGTATTCATCTAAACGAGAAAGTGAAAAATGTTCAGTTTCTTCAATACTCTCTTCGCTTGAGCTAAAATTCACGCCTAATTGACGAGTGAAAAAATAACGAGCAGGTGATTGAATAAAGCTAATCAGATCGTCTAATTCAATATATTTTGGCAACTCTACTTCGTTAATAATTTGTTCTGAGATAAACTCTTTAACTCCATTACTATTCTGCACTAATGGCAACCACTCTTTATCATAAGAAAGATAGTTGTCTTTAAAATTATTTGGACTAAATACCGTAATAGGATGGTTTTGAATAAGTTGTGCTTTTTCTTCTAAATCAGAATACTCAATTAAATAATCCATCAATTGCGAAACTAATATCGATGGAAAATACTCTTTATTATTGACTAATGATTGACCAATATAACTAATATAAAAAATCTCTTGAGCAGAGAGCAATGCTTCTAAGAATAAATAACGGTCATCATCTCGTCTTGCACGGTCACCCTTTTGTGGATGATATTGCATTAAATCAAAACTATTGATTTGTTGCTGTCTTGGAAAATCTGCTTCATTCATTCCCAATAAACAAACTACTTTAAATGGAATAGCTCGCATTGGTAATAAAGTACAGAAATTCACTTTTCCTGCTAAAAATTGTAGATGGCTTTTTTGATAATTTAATTTCTCTTTAAAAATTGAGCCAATAATATTAATCGAAATAGTCTGATTATATTTTGTTTGTTCAATTAACAAATAGCATTTTTCAATTTCTTCAAAGATCAATAATAATGCGTTAGTCGTCATTTCATTTTCTTGATAGAAATGATTCACTATATATTCCAGCATTTCTTTCCATTTATCAATAGTATGACTCTCCTGTAAAAAATTCGCCCAAGCTGTTAATTTCTCAATAAAATCTGCTAAATAACCCACTTGTTCTGAAATTAAGCCATAACTCTCATTAAAAGCAATCGTATTCTGCCAAATACCGCTCTCTTCTTTTAAGCTTGTGCCAAGTAATAAACGACTTAAACCATTTTCCCAAGAATTATAATTATCCCATTGTTCATCTTTCTGAATGGTGAGTTCTGCACGAATACCACTTGCTTTAATCCAATTTCTTAATAAAACAATATCGTTTTCACGTAAATTAAATTTCTCACCAATCGCTTTAACTTCTAATAAATCTAATATTTCTTCTGCACTAAATCTGCTTTCTTTCATTGAAAGCAGAGAAATAAAACTAGAAAGAATAGGATCAACTTCACTGATTTTTTGGTCTGAAATTGTAAATGGGATATAACGTTTATCTCTTACGCCTTTTTCATCTTTTTTATCATAACGAGAAAATACAGCTTGAATATAAGGGGCATATTGCTCAATATTCGGTGACATTACAATAATATCTTTTGCCGAGAGTGTTTTATTTTGTTCAAAAATATGAAGCAATTGATTATGTAAAATTTCAACTTCTCGTAAGATACTATGTGCTGAATGAATTTGAATAGAATGATCTTGTTTGAAATCTAAATCAGGTTCATTATGATACTCTAAAATCGCTTGCTTAATTTGGCTTAAATTATGGGTTTCAAAAGGTGGAATAAAACCCTCTATCACATCGTGTTCTTCTTCCACTAATTGTGCTAAGAAATCTCGCCCTTGTTTACCCCAAATTGCGAGTAGTTGATTACCTTGTTGTGCTAATAATGCATCAATATCTTCTTGAGAGAGTTGTTGTTTTAATGCAAGTTTTTCTAATACGCTATCTTCAATACTATCACCCCAATATTTTTCACTGGGGTTTAAAAAGAATAAATGAATATCACAATGCTCACTTAATTTTCTTAATACAGAAAGCTGAGACGGTGGAAGCGAAGAAATACCAAAAACAAAAATACGTTTAGGCAATCTTTGTTGTTCTTCTTTAGTCAAATTATCTAATTTTTCAAAATATAAATTTTGTAAATAGGCACGATGTGAAGTAGTAAATAAAAGCTCATCGTAATCTTTCTTAATATCTTCAATCAATAAATTCCATAGAATACTTTGCCAAAGCACATTTTCGGCAATATCTTCTTCATTTTTGATTTTATTAGAAAAATGATGTTTAATATCATCAATAACTAATTGTTGATTATTCTTTTCCCAAGAAACTAACCAGTGTGGACGATAAACTAAATATTGGTCGAAAAGATCAGCAATTTTACTGGCTAATTGATAAAGGCGTAAATCCGAACCCTCTTTTTCAGATTTAAGATAAACTCGTAAGGCACTAAAGCCTTCTTGCTCAAGTACGTTTGGGATAATTTTCATCAATCGCCACGCCATCACAGCACGTTCAAAAATATTCTCTTTCGGCAGGTAAGGAAAAACAAGGCGATATTGCTGCCAAATAAAACTCGTTGGGAATGGGAAGTTGTAATTGCCCGCAATGCCTGTTTGCTCAGCAATTTCCATTTGTAGCCATTGAGCCATTCCGATACTTTGTACCAAAATAGTTTCTTCGGCAAAAGGATCGGGATTTGGGGAAATTTTTTGGTGCTGAATAAGCATTGACGCTAAGGCGTTGAGATCATTGGAATAATAAACGGTGAACATACTAAAGCCCTCATAGAACGAGCCATTTTGCTTGAATTGGCTAGAATATTCAACGCTTTTAGCCGATTACTTTGTTTTAATTTCAACCTTCCCCATCGGATAACTGATCTTTATTAACTCCTCATTGCATTGGATGATAAATCTCACATCATTTTCGACCGCTTGCGACTCGCAACTTAGCCCTGCCATTCTTAACGCAATCTGGTTTTCTGCAATTTGCAATGCCTGCTGTTGCTGGTAATTTCTTGTCCCGCGTTCAAGCTGAGTTTTCTGCCAAGCGGTGAAATTTAATGCCAAAATTGCAAATAACATTAATGCGACAAGTAGTGAAACTAAACTTTCCGCTTTTAATTGTTTAACCATACTATTTATTATTTAATATATTTTTTGAATTTGGTACGAGATGCCACTTTGAATATTTCTGCTCTAAATTATCAACTACGGCTCTTCTAAACGTTAAATTACGCTCTTCTCGCTCATTATCAAATGTAGAATAAAGTACGCCATATACTCTTTTGGAGCCTGTAATATCAAAATGGTAGTCGGTAATAATAATGCCGTAAAAATGATCTTCTAATCTCTCTTCAATCGCCTTTCTTGCTATAACAATTTTTGGATCATCTTCACTATTTTTAGGTAATTCAGATAATGAATTAATATAAATTATTTGGGAAGCATAAGAATCTAAATCCAGCCAATTTGCAATATTATCTACTGCAATATATTTATCTTTCGTGGGCTTTGGTTTAATAAAGAGACTATTCATTTCACACTGGTAAGAATAAATAAGTTCGCCTATTTTCTCTTCAACAACCTCTTTTTTCTGAGAGGCACATTCATTTTGATTTACTCTTTTTAAGAATGTAAGTTTGGAAGATAAATATTGTTGATAATAGCTATTTGCAACACTTTCTTGCTTTAACCAATTTTCTTTGGTTAAAAACAGCAATGTCAAAATGCCTGATAAAATCAGTAACGAACTTAATAAACTATTAGCTTCTAATTTTTTCATTGATAAGCTCCATTTAATAAATAAACATTAGCAATTAAACTATAGCTTATTTTATGATCTTTAATTGAAGAAAGCGTTAATTCTATTTGCATCAATTCATTCTGTTTTTTCCAATTGAATTGAAGTTTATCAACTAAATACTCCTCTTTAGAGGTAAATTTTGTCCATTTATTTTCGCAGCTATCTAATAGTGTTTTACATTTTTCGCCCAAGCAATTTTCAAAACGGTTATCAGCATAAAAATGGATTTCTTTCTCTTCTAGCTTAAAGCCAAAAACTTCTTTTGCTAGATCTTTAGTATTATTTAGTTTCCCGTTTCTACATAATGACTTTTTTGTCGCTCGTTTACCTAAACAACCATCACCATTGAGATCATAAAAAAAGATTAAACATTGATTATTTAATACAAAACGCTGATTATCTTTCTCAAACAATTCAAAATTACTCTCTTCTTTATTATTGCCTTGATAACCTAAATGCTGAATATGTTGTTGCAAATAATGTGCTAATTGATGGGCTTCTTTTTGTAAGAGAAATTGCTCTTTTTGTTTTTGCCAAGTTACATAATAATTTGAATAAAAGTAAGTAAAAGAAAGCAACAAAATGGAACCTAAACCAAGAGAAATGAGTATTTCTACCAAGCTAAAGGCCTTCAAATGGCTAATCTTTACAGGTACTTCGCTTATTTTTCGGGCTAACATAAATTCTTCCCCATTGATCGAATTGTAGAATTTCACTGGTATTATTTAGGCTAATATTGATACATTTAGACTCTAACCGTCCTGCATTGCCATCAATACTAATAAAAGATTTTGGAAAGAGGCTTTTGTTGCGTAATACAATGTTTTTATGTTGGTTTTCGTAAAGATGATATTCATCTGTCAGCATACAACTTTTTATATTTAAGCAATTACAAATTACTTGTTTACTACTCTCTTTTTGAATCGCAATAATGCACCATTTTTTTTCATTATTATTTTGTGCAATGGTAAGTGAATAATTCTTTTTTTGAAAACGAGCTTTAGTTTGAATTTGATAAATAAAAGAAGAGAGATTTTCTATTTCACTTTCTAACGCCCATTTATCTTGCAAAGAAAAAAGAATAGGAGAAATAAATAAAATAGAAATAGTAAGAAGCGTTAAGGTAATTAAAATGTCAATTAAAGTAAAAGCTCGCCACATAATCTTTCCTCAAAAGAGAGAACACTATGGGCGAGTTTGCGAGAAATGTAAATTTGGAATGTTTAAATTTTCGAGCGTGATCGAAAAATTAAATAACTAGAATGAAGAAGTATCTTGGAATAAGCCGACTTTCAGATCTGTTGCGGTGTAAATTACACGACCATCCACTTCCACTTCGCCATCCGCTAATCCCATCACGAGCTTGCGGTTGATCACTCGTTTCATATGAATACGATAAGTTACTTTTTTCGCGGTCGGTAAGATTTGTCCTGTGAATTTTACTTCTCCAACACCTAAAGCACGGCCTTTGCCTTTTCCGCCAACCCAGCCTAAGAAGAAGCCAACTAATTGCCACATTGCGTCTAAACCTAAACAACCTGGCATCACAGGGTCATTGATGAAATGGCAATCGAAAAAGAATAAATCTGGGCGAATGTCTAATTCCGCTTCAATGTAGCCTTTATCGAACAAGCCACCATTTTCGGTCATCAAGTTCACTCGGTCCATCATTAACATGGGAGGTGCAGGCAATTGAGGACCTTCACTGCCGAATAATTCACCGCGTCCTGATGCTAATAAATCTTCATAAGTGTAGTTAGATTTAATATTTGGTGTACAACTGTTCATCTTTTTAATCCTGTATTACTAAAAAGAAAGCCTGTATTCTCTTGCTTTCCTAATTTTGTCTGTGAAAGCAGATAGTACAGTCTTTTATTTTAGCTAACAACTGTTAGCTGACTTGTCGGATCAGTGAGATTTCCACCAAGGGAAGATTTTATGCCACAATTTATGTTCTACATCGTGATTTGAACTTTGCTCAATGCCTTGATGAATAAGGTCAAACAAGGCAGGTTTGTCGGATTTTTCTCGACGATCTTCTGCATAAAATGCATTTTTCAGTAAAATTTCGACCGCTTCAAACACGCTTTCAACCGCCCAGATCTGGAATTTCTCTGCTTTAACGGCAGCCAATACGCTAGGTTTCAGGCTTAAATGTGACACACAGCTTGCAGGAATAATCACACCCTGTTTCCCTGTAAGCCCACGAGCATCACACACTTCGAAAAAGCCCTCGATCTTTTGGTTTACACCGCCCACGCTTAGCACATTACCAAATTGGTCGATAGAGCCTGTCACCGCAATAGCTTGCGGTAGTGCAACCTTCGCTAAGCTGCTGACTAACACGCATAAAATCGCTAATGATGAGCTGTCACCATCCACTTCACCGTAAGACTGCTCAAAGGCAAGCGATGCGGAAAACGGCAATTGGGTTGGTAATTCTAGCAAATTCGCCAAGCAAGATTGGGCAATTAAAATCCCTTTCGAGTGAATGTTCCCGCCGAGTTCTACTTTACGTTCAATGTCGGTAATTTCGCCATCACCATATTGCACGTTGCAACTGATGCGAAGCGGTTCGCCAAAAGCATAGGGCACACCTTCAAATTCGATGACTGATAATCCGTTGATCTGCCCAATTTCTTCATCTTCCGTTTCGATGTAAACTTGGTTGTTCAAAATATCCTGCAACGCGTATTGATTGAGTGTGGACGCCTGTAAGTCTAAGGCTTCAAAATAAGTATTCACTTCATCGAAAGCGGTCGAATTTGGATATAATTTTGCAAAGCCGAGCAACTGATTTTTGAGCTTGGTTGGCGAGATAGAAATCATCGTTTGGCTTTCACTTTCACGGATATAATGTTGTAAAAGCTGCTGAAGTGCGGGTTCGCTTAATTTGTGTTGCGTGAATTTTTGGGCGTAGGCTTGCACATAATCGCCCCATTGGTTGAGGCTTGTCTCATCCACATTCAAGAATGAATCTACTTCGGTATATTGGGCAAATTGGTACAAATCGCCATCGTAGGCAGCGAGCATTGAAATATCTTCACGGCTGCCAACCAACAGCAATTTAAATGGGCTGTGAATCGTAGGTAGTGCTTCGGGCACGTGGTTTACCGCATTCTGTTCATAAAAGCCGAACAACAAAGCTTGTTTGAGTTTGTCCCACTGTTTTAAATCGTGTAATAGCGTGTTTAAACGTAGCACCAAAATGCCATTTTGTGCTTGCTGAATTGCCCCTTCGATAGTCTTGATGCGGTTCTCTTTTTCTAAAAAGAGTGTGTAGCCGAACAAATGAGAGGCTTTAAATTCGGTTCTCACAATCACAGGCTGTGAATTCTCTATAGATAATTGGGTGCTGAGTTCGTCTAAAAACTCAGGCAACACTTCACTTTTCATCACTAATAATGAGCCCATTTCTTGCGATTTAAATAGGCTTAGAGCTTGCTGTGCCTTCGGCTGAAAATCGAAGAAATTGACTTGTTCGCCCGTTAATTGGAAGGTGTGAGCTAAAGAAAGCGACTGCCACGATAAAGGAGATAAATTCACAAAAATGCCTCATAATAGAAATTTGGTTTATTATACAAAATTCCGTTATACTTGCCTAAAATTTGCGAATAAATCAAGAGAAACAATGAGATATCAAAAGCTAGAATCCCAAGAAGCGAATTGGAAGTGGAAATACTTACTCAAGAAACACCGCGAGGGCGAAAATATTACTAAATATACCGAAAGCAGTATGATTGAGCTGAAAATCCAACTACTGACCACGCTGCAAAACTCGCCCGATGAAATCGAAAAATGGGTAAAAACGGAAATGACCGCTGAGCAACGCAAAAAAATGCGCCAGTCTATTCGTGCTCGTCGTAAACGTTTTTTCAATGCCGAAAAAATCACAACCAAAAAGAAATCAATTGATTTGGAATACGCAAGTTGGCTACAGCTTTCTAAGTATGCGAATGCTCAAGGGGTAACGCTGTCACAAGCTGTGTTGCAGCTCATTGATGAATTAGAAAATAAAGAGCTGTATTTAGAACAAGTTGAGAAAATGAAGATAAGTTTGAAAGGCTTATTAAAAATTGGAGAATAAATGGTGCCGACTACCGGAATCGAACTGGTGACCTACTGATTACAAGTCAGTTGCTCTACCTACTGAGCTAAGTCGGCATAGAAAGGTTTAAAAGAATGCTACTAAAATAACGAGGGCGAATTATAAGCATTTTGAGCAAGCTTGCAACCTTTTTCGTATTCAGTTGCTTACTAAACAAACAGAGTCGGTTAATTTTATAAGAAAACTAACAAATTCCTTACTAAAATCAACCGCTTTCTTTATATTAAACTATTCACTCGTTGGGGCAATTTCTTCTGTAGGGATAGTTTGCTGCTCTTCTGAAACCTCTGCTTTGGTATTCTCTGTTTTCGATTTTCCAAGTGAAAGAGCTTCTAACACCGTTGGTTTCTGGGTTTCTACAACTAAGCCACCAGAAGAACAATAAGTTTGTCCACGGTCACGCCACATTGGAATTTGGCGTCCGCTTTCACAAGCAATACTACCGTAACTATTAATGCCCACCCATTGAATATCTTTCACTTTCGGCAAGCTAAATTTCGGCGGTAAGGCACGGCGGATGTACTCTTTATAAACATACAACGCCCCACTTGAACCTGTTAAATGCGTGTCGGCATTGTTATCTTTACCTAGCCATACCGTCGCGACATTTTCGCCATCAATCCCCACAAACCAAGTATCGCGAGCATTGTTGGTTGTCCCTGTTTTACCAGCCAAGCGTAAGTCGGCAAACTCATTTTGTAGGCTACGTGCTGTTCCACGTTCCACTACCTGCTGCATTGCATAAAGCGCTTGTGTCGCTGCCTCTTCAGGGAGTATCTGTTTGCTCACATCTTCAATATTGCGTTGATAGAGTGGTTTACCATCAAAGCCCGTAATGGATTCAATCGTCGTGAGAGGCACCTTCAAGCCCTTGTTTGCAATCACTTGGTAGGATTTAGTTACGTCATACGGTGAAATTGAGTAAGCACCGAGCAACATTGAGGGATAAACAGGAATATCAACCTTATCCCAACCCATTTCTTTTTGCTTCGCAATCACTTTTCGCAAACCGAACTTCATCCCAATATTCACGGTTGGGATGTTGAGCGAGCGAACCAGTGCATCCATCAACATCACTGAGCCACTAAAACGTCTGTCATAGTTTTTTGGCGACCATGGAGCAGAACCTTTCACGTGAATAGTGATCGGTTTGTTGTCAATGGGTGTATTAAGACGGAAATTTTTCGGATCAGACAACGCAATTGCATAAATCGAAGGCTTCACTAACGAGCCGATCTGACGCTTAGTTTGAATCGCACGGTTAAAACCTGCGTATTGAGTTAAACGGTCACCTACAATCGCCCGCACTTTACCTGTACGATATTCCGACACCACAATCGCAGATTGTAAGTCTTTGATTTTCTTATCCGAATTTTCCAAATCTTCCAAGCCATTAATTACCGCTTGTTCCGCAGAACGCTGTTGTTTACGATCAAGAGTGGTAAAAATTTTTGCCCCAGAAAGCAAGGCTGAGCGGTTTTCACCAAACTCATTTTTCAAGTCCATATTTAACACTTGCATAAAGGCAGGTTGTTGGCGATAAATCGCACCTTTCTCTTTCACGCCTAGCGGTTGTTTGACTAGAAATTCGTAGTCACTTTGGCTAATTGCGTGGTTTTCTTGGAGCAATTTAAGCACCACATTTCGGCGTTCAAGTGCTGCCTCTGGATGTCGCCACGGATTGTAAAGTGATGGACCTTTCACCATTCCAACTAACAATGCCATTTGTGAGGGTGTGATTTCTTGGATTGGGCGCCCAAAATAGAATTGACTTGCCAACGCAAAACCATGCACTTGATAACTACCGTTCTGACCTAAATAAATTTCGTTTAGATACGTTTCAAGAATACGGTTTTTATCGTAACGAGCATCTAAAATCAGCGACATCAGTGCTTCGTTAATCTTACGGCTTAGTGATTTTTCGCTGCTCAAAAAGAGGTTTTTAACCAACTGTTGCGTGAGCGTACTCGCCCCCTGCACTGTTCTACCTGCTTGATAGTTCGCGACCAACGCACGGGCAATCCCCATTGGGCTGATACCATCGTGCTGGTAAAAGCGTTTATCTTCGGTTAAAAGTAGGGCTTGGATGAGAAAATACGGATATTGCTGCAATTTTAACGCTTGGCGTTCTTCATCACTTTCTGAATGTAACATTGCAATCAATTTGGGATCCAGCCTAAACTCTTCCACTAAACGCTGAGCCCCCAAATCTTCAATATAAGTCAGTTTGTCGTTTTGAAAACGTAAACGCAACACACGTTGTGCTTCAGGACTTTCAGGAAATGGAAAGGCACGGCGCAGCACCACAATATTATTGCCTTCAAGTTTGAAGTCGCCAGGAGCAACAATTTGCGATACTTGACGATAGCCATTATCTAACAAAGCGGTTTTGGTTTGCTCCAGCGTGAGATTTTCCTCAATTTTGATGCTCTCAATGCGGGCATAAACTTCAGCTGGCAATTGCCAAACTTGCCCGTTCATTTTAGTACGAATTTTACCGTCTAAATACACGGCATAAACTGCCATAAAGCTCGCCCCAACCACGCCTAATTTTAGCCCCGTGGTGAGTAATCGAGAACAAAGAGAACGACTGTTTTTTTGCTTTTTTTTACATTTTGACATAGTTCAACCAAAAGAAAGCGGTGAAATTTTGCAAAAGATTTACTCAATTAGAAATGTTTTTTCACTTCTTCTCTAACTTCAGGGATTTTCATCATTTCAGCAATTAAGTAAGCAAAGTTCTCTTCAGTATCTCTTCTTCTAATATCAAGAATTTCTTGATAAGAAATACCGAGAATCTGACATAATTCTTTCCCTGTTAAAATATGCTCTAATGAAAAAACACCTTTAAATCCTGCCATAATGAGTTTTTTATCATTTTGATTGAAACTACAAATATAATAATCCGTAACAAAAGGAATTTTTGCACCAAATAATGTTGCAAATTTTTCTAAATGCTCTTTTTCACCTTGTGATTTTTTTGTATCAAAAGCATCTCCATCTTTCAATTCAATCACTTTACAAACGCGATAGCTCTCTACAATGAAAATAAGCATATCAGGCTCAATACCTTTCACGCTTTCGGCATACTTCTTAGACTTTTTAAAGGTTTTTTTCAAGCAAAGATATACTCCATTTTGAACATTATTTCCCCTCGTGGTATCTTCAATAAAAACATCAATATTTTCAATTAAGTTACATCTTTGTGTAATTAACCTTTCGAGTTCATTACCATTAGAAATAACTGTTGCTTGCACTCTTGATAAGAGTTGTCCTAGTTCTGCGTTCCCAACAACACGAGTATAACCAGAATTACCATCTTTACGACCTAACGCATTACTAATCTTGCTCATTTTCATCGTCTCCAAAAATTAAATCGCAACCAATAAAATTTCTATTTGTTTGTTTACAGCATTCAAACACAGAATACCCTCCAGATGCTGGATCCAATATCAGATCCCCTTCTTGAGTTGTTGCAAGAATAAGTTGTTTTTGCATTTCAATCGGTTTTGAATGTGTGTGCGGTTTGCTCTGCAATTTTTCCGCCCAAACATCAGGAATATTATGCAATGTCCAAGTAATTTTTGCTTTTTTTGGCTCTTTTTGAATAACAACTAAATATTCGCTTCTACGTCTTGTTCTATATCCCATGCCTATTTTTTGTTTATCCCAAGTAAGCATGTCGACAACAGATAACGACGGGGTATTTTCCAACCACGGTTTAACACCTTCAACTAAATGAAATTTATCAACCCACAAAAATAGATACCCATTAGGTAATAATACTCTTTCAAATTCATTAATAAATTGCTGAATTATCTCATCTGTCATTTGCGGTAAAGCCGCTCTCTCCTTTCCTCGTCCTTTACCTTCATTTCCATAGGACATTTTATCAAGAACCCCTCGATATTGAGGATCGAAAAATGCAATTTTAACCGCTTTATCTGGAATTAATTTAAATAAATCTATTCCATTCATTTTATTTTTCTTATTGACAAAAGAAAGATAATCTTGGTGAGAAAACATAATATTGTCTTATATATAATCAAAAAATAAAGCGGTGAGATTTTGCAAGAAATTTACGAAATGCCACCGCTTGTAAGGAAGTAATAGAGATTACGGATTACGTTTAAATTTGCTGAAATCAGGTTCGCGTTTTTCGTTGAACGCGTTGCGACCTTCTTGACCTTCTTCCGTCATATAGAACAGCATTGTTGCATTGCCCGCTAATTCTTGAAGACCTGCTTGACCATCGCAATCTGCATTTAACGCCGCTTTCAAGCAACGTAATGCGATTGGGCTATTTTGTAACATTTCACGACACCATCGCACGGTTTCTTTTTCTAAATCAGCATAAGGCACAACGGTGTTCACTAAGCCCATATCTAGTGCTTGTTTCGCATCGTACATACGGCATAAGAACCAGATTTCGCGGGCCTTTTTCTGACCTACAATGCGAGCCATATAGCTTGCACCCCAACCACCATCGAATGAACCCACTTTCGGGCCTGTTTGGCCGAATTTCGCGTTATCTGCAGCAATGGTTAAATCACACATCATATGTAATACGTGACCGCCACCTACCGCATAACCTGCTACCATTGCTACCACTGGTTTTGGGCAAGTACGGATGTCACGTTGAAATTGTAAAACGTTTAAGTGGTGTACGCCGCTGTCATCTTTATAGCCACCGTAGTCACCACGAATTTTTTGGTCACCACCCGCGCAGAAAGCGTATTCGCCTTCGCCCGTTAATACGATTACACCGATTTTTTCATCAAAACGAGCATCCGCAAATGCGTGAATCATCTCTTTTACTGTTTGTGGACGGAACGCATTACGCACTTCTGGGCGGTTAATCGTGATTTTCGCAATCCCATCTGTTGATTTGTGGTAACGAATGTCGGTGTAACCTTCACTGTGATCCACCCATTCAATAGGTGCGTATAAAAATTCTTCGCTTGGATATAACATTGATTATGTTCCTTTTTGAGTATTCAAATGAATGTTAAAAATTTGTGCCATTATAGCGGTTTTTGTCGCCAGTAAAATAAAAAGCGGTTAAATTTGCAGAATAATTTACAAAAAGTTCAGCATATTTAACCGCTTAGATTTCGTAGGGACGGGATAACCCTACCCTACTTAATGATAGGTGCTATTTCTTATCCACTTTCACCACACCACTTAACTTGGTTAATCGTTGAATAACCACGTAAAGATGAGCATTATCAGTAACCGAAATCTGTAATTTCACTTGATAATTACCGTTTTCAATTGGGTAACTTTGCACCGAACCAATGTTACTATTAAGAGATGCAATGGTATTGGTAAGGCTTGCCAACACACCTGGTTGGTCTTTAATTTCCAACACCAATTCCACGTTAATCTCTGTAGGCTCTTCGGTTTCTAAAGCTTCATCCAAGGCATCAAGCTGTTTTAAGGCTTGTTTGATTTTCGAACGAGCTTTAGCACTCACTGCAAAATTCAACCAGCTTGAGCTTGGGTAACGACCTGTTTCAGTTAAAATTTCAATCGTTTGACCAGATTGTAACGGTTGTGAGATTGGATATGGCTGACGATCCACAATCGCACCCACACAGTGATCGCCAATATCGGAATGCACCGCATAAGCAAAGTCGATAGCGGTCGATTTTGCAGGCAATTCTACAATTCTGCCTTTTGGCGTGAATACGTAAATGTCGTTTGAGAACAGCTCCGATTTCACGCTTTCGATAAACTCTTCTGCATTGCCTGCACTTTGTTGCAATTCGATGATACTTTGTAGCCATTTTTGTGCTTTTTGTTGCACGCTGGTTGCGTGAATTTGCTCATCGTTATATTGCCAGAATGCCGCCACACCAAGTTCTGCCATTTGATCCATCTCTTCGGTGCGAATTTGCACCTCAATCGGCAGACCTTTATGCCCAATCATTGAGGTATGGATCGATTGATAGCCGTTACTTTTCGGCACGGCAATGTAGTCTCGCACTTGATACGGACGCGGTTTATACAGAGCGTGCACTCGCCCCAATGCTCGGTAGCAATTATCCACATTATCCACCACCACGCGGAAAGCGTAAATGTCTAAAATTGAGCGGAAACGCTGATCGCGTTGGCGAAGTTTGTGATAAAGGGTGTAAAGATGTTTTTCACGCCCGTAAATGCGAGCAGGAATTCCCGCTTCTTTCAGGCGACTTTCCAGTTCGTGCGAAATAGTGGCAAGCAAGTCTTGACGAGTACCGCGTGCTATTTCAATCGCCATTTTTAGCACATTATAACGGTGCGGATACATCGCTTTGAAACAGAGATCTTCCAACTCGTTTTTCAGATGTGTAATGCCTAAACGGTGGGCAAGTGGGCTGTAAATTTCGAGCGTCTCTTTGGCAATGCGCACGCGCTTATCAGGGCGGAGTGAACCCAACGTACGCATATTGTGCGTGCGGTCGGCAAGTTTGATTAATACCACGCGAATATCTTTGGTCATCGCCAAAATCATCTTGCGGAAGTTCTCCACTTGTGCTTCTTGGCGAGTGCGGAATTTTAATTTATCGAGTTTTGAAACCCCCTGCACAATTTCAGCAACGTTTTTGCCAAATTCAGCTGCAAGTTGTTCTTCGGTATAAGGCGTATCTTCAATTACATCATGTAACAGTGCCGCCATCACGGCTTCGTGGTCGAATTTCATTTCCGCAATAATGCCTGCAACGGCAACAGGGTGCGTAATATAGGGTTCACTGCTTGAGAAACTGGATTTGTCTTGCACGACGTGCCGCAATTAAAATTAAATCAAAACGGTTGCCGATAATTTCAGCAGCTTCTTGAACGATTACACGAGCCATTTGTTACTCCAACGATTTGTGTATTCACGATAATTCAGTATAAAGGGGTAGGTTTATACAAAAAATCGCCGATATTGACAATCTAAACCCGAGATATTCTTCGAAAAGCTGCTGCAAGCGGTTAAATATTTTGATCGTATTGCAAATAGACTACATGAGTTTGGAGATATTCTTCTAAACCGTGTTTACCATCTGCACCGCCAATGCCTGATTTACGCCAACCTGCATGGAAACCTTGCATTGCCTCAAAGTTTTCACGGTTCACGTAAGTTTCGCCAAATTTCAAGCGTGAAATCAATTTCATTGCTTTATTAATATTTTGAGTATAAATCGAAGATGTTAAACCGTATTCGCAATCATTGGCGAGCTCAATTACCTCATCAATGGTCTCGAAAGTAGCAATCGGAATGACAGGGGCAAAGATTTCTTGACGTAAAATTGCCATATCATTAGTTACATTATCAATGATTGTTGGTTCGAAATAATAGCCTTTACCTTTTACCGAATGACCACCAAGTAAGCAACGCCCTCCTGCTTTGATAGCTTCATCTACCATCGCCTGTGCATGCAATTGTCCTTGTTTGTTTACCATCGGTCCCATATCTAGGGTTTCATCTTCAAGCGGGTTTCCTAAGCGGACTTTTTTCATGAGTTCCACTAATTTTTGAGTGAAAACTTCTTTAACTTCGCGCTGAACATAAATACGCTCTGCACAGTTACAAACTTGTCCACTATTGATAATACGTGAAGCTACGATAGCTTTGGCTGCTAAATCTAAATTTGCATCTGCCAATACAATTGCAGGTGCTTTACCGCCTAATTCCAAATTCACTTTAGTGATATTGCGACTTGCCGCCTCCATCACTTTACGACCAGCAGGTTCGCTACCTGTTAAAGAGACTAAACCGACCTTTGGATTGCCTGCTAATTCTTGACCGATTTCACCACCTGCACCGTGTACTAGGTTAAATACACCCTTTGGTAAACCTGATGAATGTACAATTTCCGCAAATAATATGGCGTTAATTGGTGAATCCACGCTTGGTTTCACTACTATAGTATTGCCTGTCACTAACGCTGGTGCCATTTTGCGTGCGATTAAAAAGAAAGGGAAATTCCATGGCAGAATGCCTGTGGTGACCCCAATTGCTTTTTTATAAATGAAAATATGCTCGTTTGAGCGATCACTTTGGAGAATCTCCCCTTCGTAGCGTCTTGCCCATTCTGCCATGTAATCAATGTAATCGGCGGTAAAATTCACTTCCACTCGTGCAAGTGGTAGAGTTTTTCCCATTTCTGACGAAATTACCCTTGCGATTTCTTCTGTTCTTTCACGAATGCCATGTGCAATTTTTCTTAAATAGCCAGCACGTTCGATCGCAGGCAGTTGCTCCCACGCATTTTGAGCTTTGTCTGCAGCATCAATTGCGGCTCGGGTTTCTTCTACAGTCCCTTTGGTAACAGACGCAATCACTTCTTCAGTGGCAGGGTTAATTACGTCAAAAAATTGACCGCTTGTAGAAGTAACAAATTGACCATCAATATACATTTGATATGTTTTCATAGAGTCTCCTTTTGTTTAAATAAGGGTGGTTATCGCTATGAATGTAATAATAATGTTAAAAAGTTTAATAAACTGTGAGCTAGTTCACAAATTTCACAATTTTCCCATAAAAAAATCTCCAATAAAGCGGGCTTTATTGGAGAATAATCATATCAAGCAATCTACGAAACTATTTGGCAATATCAAACGTTAACGTCGCATAATGTTTATGTTTCTGACATTGTGCAGGTTTCTCAAATGGCGTTTCATATACCACAGATGCTTTCCAGAAACCATCACGAAGTGGGATAATATCGACCGTACCATCTGCACCTGTGGTGTCAGAGAAAGCTTGTGCTTCCACTTTGTGGGTATGCTGGTTATCTGAATTATCAAATCCTTTGAACGTTGCTGTTAATGTTGCATTTGGGAGCGGTTCGCCTTGGTAAAGCACCACGACTTTGAAACGCTCACCCACTTTAATGGTGGCAGGATTGACCATTGGTACGATTTCCAATTCATGTCCAACTACTTCTGCCACATCATTTTTTTCGACTGCCTTGCCAATATTCACAATATTTTTTCCATACATCGCTGTGCTTTCACAATAGGTTGCATTTGGCGTGTTCAGCATATCGGCTTGCTTCCAGCCTTCGGCATTTTGCGACCAGAATGTCGGTTTATATTCTGCGGCTAATACGTAACTTCCTGCTTTCACAGGTTTTGCACTTTCATAGTGGTAATTCTCGCCTTTTTGCACAAGATTTTGTTTTCCTTCGGTATTCACCAGCACCATTCCTTTATCAAAGAAATGAAGGCGCTTTTCTGCAATCGGCTCGAGCGTTGGAAATTCACCATAGCCAATGTCTGCCTTCAAAATTTCACCCGCTTTCACAGGTTCACTTTGTACCCAAACGCGGTGAGCCTGAGCCGAAAAAGAAATCACACAAACTGCGGTAGCAAGAAGTAGTTTTTTCATAGATTCTCCATTCTATCTACTATTAACGCTGACGGGCTTTAAATCTTGGATTGCTCTTACAAATAACGTAAAGCTTACCTTTACGACGCACGATTTTACAATCTGGATGGCGACTTTTCGCACTTTTTAATGAATTGAGAATTTGCATTTGATTTCCTTATTTTTTCGCCACTAAACTTGCCATACCTTTAAATTTATCGCTAAATCGACTTGCACGTCCTTCGCTATTTACCTCACGGCGTTTACCAGTATAAACAGGGTGAGAAGCAGAAGAAGTATCTAGCGTATAAAGCGGATATTCTTTGCCGTCTGTCCATTTCATGGTTTTTGTTGTTGCGGCACAAGAGCGAATAACCCAGCCTTGTTGTACGGAAGCATCATAGAAAAGTACTTCACGATAGTTTGTCGGATGAATCCCTTTTTTCATTTGAGTTGTCTCCTTTTGTATTTTGATCTGTTTCAAAATGGTTAATATCCATTTTTAAATTATGGGAATGCATCATACAGCAATTTTTATTTATTTCAATAAATTTTTTATGGTTTTGTGCAACTATTTTTTAACAATCAAAATTTTGCAAAAGAAACCAAAAACTCGACCGCTTTTTGTGGTAGGCTATACCTAAAATTTTCAGGCTACCTTGGAGAAAAATCTATGGCACAGCAACCTTTTTTAATTGCACCTTCTATTCTTTCTGCAGATCTCGCTCGCCTTGGCGATGATGTAAAAGCAGTGCTTGAAGCGGGTGCAGACATCATCCATTTTGATGTGATGGATAACCATTTTGTTCCAAACTTAACTTTCGGGTCGGCTATTTGCCAAGCACTACGTGATTATGGCATTACCGCACCGATTGATGTGCATTTAATGGTAAAACCTGTTGAGCGTTTAATTCCTGATTTCGCCAAAGCAGGGGCAAATTATATTACCTTCCATTCTGAAGCGACCGACCATATCGACCGCAATTTACAGCTTATTCGTGATTTAGGTTGTAAATCTGGCTTGGTATTTAACCCCGCAACGCCACTGCATTATCTTGATTATGTGATGGATAAAGTGGATATGATTTTGTTGATGGGCGTAAACCCTGGTTTTGGCGGGCAGAAATTTATTCCTTCAACATTGGCAAAACTGCGTGAAGTGCGTAAACGTATTGATGCAAGCGGTTTAAATATTCGCCTTGAAGTAGATGGCGGTGTGAAAGTGGATAATATTGCAGAAATTGCCGAAGCAGGGGCAGATACCTTTGTGGCAGGCTCTGCGATTTTTGACCAGCCAGATTACCAAGCGGTTATCAATCAAATGCGAAAAGCCCTAGAGGGAAAATAGCAAAATAAATCGAACAGAAATTTTTTATGCGTGTGTGGATAATTTCTATTCATAATGGTAGAATACATCAATCCTCGCATACATAAAATGTAGGCAAACTTTTTTAATTCTTGTGTGTCTTAATAGCGTCTGGTTCGACCTATCTCTTTTAGGTTGCATTAAACAAAATTTCGATTACACTACTTAACTCTCGCATTCGCGATTTTATATAGGAAACCAAAAATGAGCATTGAAGAACGCGTAAAAAAAATTATCGTTGATCAATTAGGTGCAGACGCTGCACAAGTTAAACCTGAAGCTTCATTCATCGAAGATTTGGGTGCTGACTCTTTAGACACCGTTGAATTAGTAATGGCTTTAGAAGAAGAATTCGATATCGAAATTCCTGATGAAGAAGCTGAAAAAATCACAACCGTTCAATCAGCGATTGACTACGTGACAAAAGCTAACGCATAATTTTACAAATAAGGCGGTTTGAAACCGCCTTATTTTCAATAATTTCACCTATTAGCATGAAGGCATATATCATTGATATATGCCTTCTTTTTTACTATTTCACCCAAAACTGCCCTTTGGATAATTTATAAATTGTTAAACTGATCAACCCTAAAATCATCACATTCGCAAATACAAAGGCGAAAATCGCAACGCCTGGGAGAACATTAGCATGGTAAAACGCAACCGCACTATTTGCCATTGATGCCAAACCGAATGAAAAACCCCAAAAGCCGATATTTAAGCCTTTTTCTGCAATCCACGGTAACAAGCGAATTAAGAAAAAGAATTGCAAGAAGCCATATCCCCAAAGAATTTTTACGAAAGTATCAATTTCACCATGATTCACAGCTAAGTAAGCTGATGCTCCAACAAAAGCGGGGGCAAGGATAATCCCTATCGTTGCTCGGAAAGGCGGTTCAACAGATGAAATTCTCAAGTGTTGCAACAACACTGGCTCGAAGATAATCCACGCAATTAAACCTGCCCCAAAGAACAAATAGCCCAAGTCATGATAACCAATCAAAGCAAGTGAGCTAGCACTGGTAAAGTTTGCTGCCACCGCAGGCAAATAGAATGGTGGACGGGTAGATTTTTGTTCAAAAATACCACCTTTCCATAATTCCCCGATGCGAATGGATGAAAAAAGCAACTGCCCAATTGTGCCAATCCAGATCATTACTTCGCCTAATAACGGTTGCCAGCGATATAAAATATCTGCGACTAACATCGTAGTAATCGGAATTAACGCAAGAAACGAGAACCTCACAGGGCAATGATATTCTTCTAAAACTTCGTGTTTAAAATAGCGGAGTTTATACAGATAAAGCCCAATAAACAGAAGCCATACAAGAATAGCACTAATACCTAAAAGATTACTGATGGTATCAGTAAATGGCGAGTGAGCGAGATGTGACCACGCAAGGGAGAGAGCAGCCAAGCCAAGTGGGATACCGAAATATCCCGTTGGCAATGGGAAGGGGGTGTTAGTATTCATATTTCCTCCTGAAAAGTTAAAAACGATTTGAGTATAGCACTTGTGTCAAGAGGAGATATATGAAATTTTTTAAATTTTTGCGAGATCAAACATCGCTAAATCAATCACATCTGGCGTACCATAAAATTTTGCCAACGCTTTACGAAGTGTCTCTGCTCGTTTTGGCAAATAACCTCGCTCTGCGTAAACTTTTACCTGATTATAAACCGCTTGTTTGAAAGCTGAATTATCTCCTGGGTTGCCTAAAAGATTATCCGCACTCGCAAAATAACGAAAACCTGCAGCCGTCGCTAATACCCATTCTATCGCTTGCGGTTTAACTTCCACCGATTCAAACTCACGTTGGCGTTCTGCCGAGCGACCATCAGGTTCATACCAATAACCAAAATCCTCTAATTGGCGACGTGCTTCACCTGCCACAAGCCAATGCGAAATTTCGTGCAAGGCACTGCTGTAATACCCGTGAGCAAATAAAATCACATGATAAGGTCGCTCTGATTTCACGCCATTTTCCTCTAAAAATGCGGGTAAGTAGATAGGGTAATCGTTACCTTTTTCTAATCGGGTGTTGTATTCCGTGGCAAAACATTCGTCGAAAATACGGATAATATCTTCGATCTTATGGTTATCTTGGTTCATTTTGTGCCCTTTTTAATTGTAGAGTGGGCTTTTAGCCCACCAATAAAGTGTAGAAATTTCTGTGGTAAGCTAAAAGCCCACCCTACGATTATTTTATCCAATCTAAAAACTTCTCAGCATCCAAAAATCCTGTGATTCGCATTGGGTTGATTTCTTGCCCCTGTTCATCAAAGAACAAAATTGTTGGTAATCCTAGGATTTGGAAGCGTTGCATAATGGCATCGTTGTCAGATGAGTTTCGAGTCATATCTACTTGTAATAACACCATTTCATCTAATTTTTGTTGCACTTTAGCATCAGAGAAAGTGTATTTTTCGAACTCTTTGCAAGCGACACACCAGTCGGCATAGAGGTCAAACATCACTTTTTTTCCCTTGGCTTCAGCAAGTTGTGCGTCCAATTCAGCCAATGAACTAATGCGAATAAATTTGGCGTGCAGTGAGGTTTCTACTGAGTGTGAACTATTGCCCCATACTAAATTTGCCCACGGGTAGGCAGATAACGCAAACAGAGCAAACAAGCCAATGCGAATCGCATTTTTTAACACACCTGTAGCAGGAATAACGCTAATGAGCCAACCTAAGAATACCAATACTAAAGTAGACCAAAGTAAGGGTTCAATTTGAGTTGGCAATAAGCGGGCAATCAGGAAAATCGGTAACGCTAACATTACAAAACCGAAAGCTGTTTTTACTTTTAGTAACCAATCGCCTGATTTAGGCAGAATTTTGTTACCAAAGAGAGTGATCAACACAAGTGGAATACCCATTCCAAGTGCGAGCAAATAAAGTGCTAAACCACCCGTGAATAGATCTCCACTTTGAGCCACGTAAAGCAATGCACCCGAAAGTGGGGCAGAGGTGCAAGGTGAGGCAACTAAGCCTGCGATTATCCCCATGATAAACACGCTACCGAATGCACCACCTGATTGTTTTTGGCTGAGTGCATTCAACTTTTGTTGCCACGCATTTGGCAAGCGAATTTCAAACAAGCCAAACATGGAAGCCGCGAGCAAGGTAAATAAAATCGCTAAGCCAATTAACACGGGCGGGCTTTGCAAGGCAATTTGGAATGGCAAGCCAATTGCTGCCACAATCAAACCAAGTAAGGTGTAAGTGAGTGCCATACCTTGCACGTAAGTGAGGCTGAGTAGCAATGCTTTTAGGCTATTGGGGCGTTGTTGGTTGCCGATTACAATCGAGGAAAGCAATGGCAACATTGGCAACACACACGGGGTAAATGCCAAACCTACCCCCAACACGAAAAACCAGAAAATCGACAAGCGATTTTGTGAAAGTTGGCTTGCAAGTTGGTCTTGTTGGCTGATGCCTGCCATATTAGAAGCGGTTGAATTTTCGCTAGAATTTGCAACAGCTGAATTTGCAATATTTTGAGCAGAATCGACCGCTTGTGCTTCCACATTTTGCAGAGGCACGCTCACCATTTCAGGCGGATAACAGAAGCCTTTGGTGCAACCTTGATAGCGAATTTCTACCGAACCATTTTGAGACGATTTTAGCGGAATTTGTAAGCTCAGTTCGTTGCGGAAAATTTCCACATCACCAAAAAATTCATCTTGATGACGTTCCGCTGGCGGAAATTGCCATTCGCCCAATTCGGCTTGTGTTGGGGTAATTTGCACCTCTTTTTGGTAGAGGTAGTAGCCATCTGCGATTTGCCAATTTAGTGCCAATTGGTTGCCCGTTTGCTTGGCGTCAAATTGGAACGCTTGTTGGCTTGTAAGGAAAGTTGGTTTTTTATCAAATAAGCCCGCCTGACCATTGAGCGAGAGGCAGAGACTTATGAGAAGTATCAGAATACGTAACATTTTAAATCACACTTTTAAGTAAATAGAGAGTATAGCCTACAAAACAGAGTATCAAAAGAAATCCCTCAAAGCGGGTAATTTTACCTTGTTTTTTGCGACTGAATGGATAGCAGCAGAGAGCGAGTAGCACGGTGAGTGCAGACATCACTAGCATATCGCGGCTGAAAATATCAGGCTCAACGTGCATTGGGCTAATTACTCCCGCAATGCCAACGACCACCAAGGTATTAAAGAGGTTTGAACCGACAATATTGCCGAGGGCTAAATCAGATTCGCCTTTGCGTGCTGCGATAATGGAAGATGCGAGCTCAGGTAAAGAGGTGCCCACCGCCACAATGGTTAAGCCGATAACTAAATCGCTCACGCCCAATTCTTTGGCAAGCGACACTGCACCGACTACCATCAGTTTTGAGCTTGCCATTAACAGCAATAAGCCGACTACAAGCCAGAACACCGATTTTTTAAGCGAAACAGGCATTTGGTTTTCTTCTTCCTCAATCGCATCAGGCGATTTTCTCGCCTCCCAAATTCGCCAGCCCATATAAATGGCAAAAATGACCAATAAAATGACCGCTTCTGTTTGAGTAACTGTCGCATCAGTTAAAAAATAGGCAGAAAGTGCGGTGATTGCCAGCAATGCAGGCAGCTCTTTTTTGAGTACATCTTTTGCTACCAAAATTGGTGAGATCATAGAGGTTACCCCTAAAATCAGGGCAATATTGGAGATATTCGAGCCATAAGCATTGCCCAACGCTAAGCCAGATGCCCCGTCTAATGCAGAAGAGGCTGAGACAAGCATTTCAGGCGTGGATGTGCCAAAGCCTACGATCACAATGCCGATAAGTAGAGGCGAAAGCCCCAAGTAGCGTGCGGTAGCAGAAGCACCATCCACAAATTTATCGGCACTCCAAACGAGGAGGATTAAGCCGATGACGAGGTAGAGTATATCGAGTAGCATAAATATTCCTAGGTGTTGTTGCTTAATTTCTTCGTTAATAGATACGGTTAAATCTCCCCTTCCCCTCTTTGCGAAAGAAGGGGAAGTTCTTGATGAAGAATAGAGATCTCCATTATTTCGCAAAGATAAATCCCTCTTTAACAAAGAGGGGTAGGGAAGATTTGGCAGAAGCAAAGCCGAAGAAATTAGCTAATAAATTTACGAAAATTTTATGTTTAAAAAATTCAAATCAGGGTACTTAAACCCAAACCCATCCGCCAACAAATGCGTTGGTACAAGCGGTTGATTATCTAACAAAATTGCCGAACGTTCGCCAAGTAACCATTTCAATACAAAAGCAGGCACGTGGCAGAATGCAGGTTTACTACACCGCTTTGCCAACCAGCAGTTGAATTCTGCATTGGTCACAGGATAAGGCGAAACGAAATTATACACCCCAACGCAGTTCGGATTTTCCAATAAGAAACATAGGGCACGCAAATAGTCCTCTAATGCAATCCATGCCCAATGCTGTTTGCCATTACCTAGTTTCCCTCCAAGCCCTAAGCGATAAAGTGGAAGCATCCTTTTTAATGCCCCTCCTCGTTCGGAAAACACAATACCCGTGCGGATAAGGCAAAGCCTTGTGATAGCTTCTGTTTTTAACGCCTCTACCTCCCACTGTTTGCATAATTCTGCAGTAAATCCACCGCTTGAAGGTGTTTTTTCAGTACCAAATTGGTCTGTCGGCAAATCACCGTAAAAGCCAGTAGCAGAACTCGAAATAAACACGGCGGGCGGTTGTGTGCTTTTAGCAAAGAGATCGGCAATCTGAGCAGTCAGTTGCACGCGACTGTCGAGCAATTTTTGCTTCTGCTTTTCTGTCCAACGTTTATCAAAAATCGGTTCGCCTGCGAGGTTAATCACGGCATCAAATTCATTTAAATCGCTGAAGTTTGCAAGGGTTTGCACAAATTTGACCGCTTGCTGAGGCTGTTTTGTTTTACGAGACAAGAGCGTGAGATTATGCCCTTTTTCAAGCAAAATGGGCACTAAATGCGAACCAATAAACCCTGTGCCACCTGTAAGTAAAATGTTCATTAAAATGAGCTTTCAAATAGGAGGCGGACAGTTTGCATTAAATCATCCATCTCTATTCCCCGAGTTGGCGTAATGAAAATAGTGTCATCGCCTGCGATAGTACCTAAAATGCCTTCGCTTTTGCCGATGGAGTCAAGCAAGCGTGCAATCAACTGTGCCGCACCAGGGCTGGTTTTCACTACAATCAGTAGATCGTTGTGATCGATATCCAATACCAAGTTTTTCAACGGGCTAGAAGTGGCTGGTACACTCAATTCATTCGGCAATTGATAAACCATTTCCATTTTAGTATTGCGGGTGCGAATAGCACCGAATTTAGAAAGCATTCGAGAGACTTTAGATTGGTTAATGTTTTCAAAGCCTTGCTCCTGTAAAGCCGTCACAATTTCGCTTTGTGAACCAAACTTTTCTTCTTTTAATAGAGCCTTGAATGCTTCAGAAAGTTTATCCATGAGTTTCCTTTTCAGTTAAAAATGCAATTTCTATGCAGAATTCTTGCGTATCTATGCATAAAAATCAATTTGTTCTGTTAATTTTCTTAATGAATCAAATGATTATTTGGTAAAAACTTGATTCAGATTATATTTTCAACAGAACACACTCCCCTTTTTAGGTAAAAATCTGTTAAAATTTCTCCAATTTTGAGATTAAATTCTTTCATTTTAATAGGAGTTTTTTATGAAATTAACCCTTTTAGGTGCTGCTGGCGGTATCGGTCAAACTTTGGCATTATTGTTAAAATTACGTTTACCAATAGGCACAGAATTAGCCCTTTATGATATTTCGCCTGTTACGCCAGGTGTTGCGGTAGATATTAGCCATATTGCAACTTCTGTAAAAGCCATCGGTTATGCAGGCGAAGAGAACTTAGCCGCTGCGTTAAAAGATGCACATATGGTGTTAATTACCGCAGGTGTGGCACGTAAACCTGGCATGACCCGTGCAGATTTATTCAACATCAACGGTAACATCATCAAAAACTTGGTTGAAAAAGTAGCAGAAGTGTGCCCTGATGCGTGCGTGGGTATTGTAAGTAACCCTGTAAATACATTGGTGCCATTAGCGGCAGAAGTATTACGCAAAAAAGGCGTATACGACAAACGTAAATTATTCGGTGTTTCCACTTTAGACGTCGTGCGTGCAAAAAGTTTCGTATCTGAACTAAAAGAAAAACACGCTGAAACTGTGAAAGTGCCGGTCATCGGTGGTCACTCTGGTCCAACCATTTTACCGCTACTTTCTCAAGCGTTATCTGAAGGCCGTAAAATCGACTTCACCCAAGAAGAGATCGAAAGCTTAACTCATCGCATTCAAAACGCTGGTACAGAAGTGGTTGAAGCCAAAGCAGGGGGCGGATCTGCAACTCTTTCAATGGCGGAAGCGGGGGCTCGTTTTGCAGTTGCAGTATTTAAAGCCCTATTAGGCGAAGATTGCGTACGTTATGCGTATGTTGAAAGCAAAAAAGACAGCGGCTATCCAGAATTCTTTGCTCACCCTGTGCGTTTCGGTTTAACAGGCGTGGAGGAAATTCTGCCAATTGGTCAATTAAGTGAATATGAGCAAGAAAAATTAAAAGCACTTGAAGAAGTATTAGAAGCAGATATTAAGTTAGGCAAAGACTTTGTAAATGCTTAATTTTTTCTTTATTTTTCAGAGGGTTGATTTTATCAGCTTTTTTTTCTAAATTGAGCGAAAATACATAAGGAGTCTACTATGAATAAAACATATTTAATTGGCTTAGTTATTTTATCTACCACCCTCGTGAGTTGTGGAAATCGCCCAACCCCTGAAGTAAAAGGTAATGTAACTGTCGTTGCTGCTCCAGATACCGAAACAGCAGATTACAATATTCGTTTTAGTGAAAGCAATGTAAAAGGACAAATATCTATCCAATCAAGAACGCCCCAAAAAGAAGTGACCTTTATCCCCGAAAAAGCCACCGCAATTTGTAATGATGGCACTTTCTCTATGTCTCTCCTAAATGAAGCTTGCTTAAATAATGGCGGTGTGAAAGAGGCAACTCAAAGATATTATTCGGAATAATATTCATCTCTTACCTATACTCAGCCGAGGGTTCATTACCTTCGGCTTTTGCGTTTATATTCTTCCCTTCAAAAAATTTCCTCAAAAACTTATTGCATAATTATGCAAAAACTCATAATATTCATTCAATTTATTGATTTACATAACAGGACTTAACGAATGGCAATTCGTCTTCATCACGTCAATTTTTTCTATGGCAACAACCAAGCACTTTTTGACATCAATCTTGATATTGAAAAAGGCGATGTGGTGGTGTTGCTTGGCCCGTCTGGGGCAGGGAAAAGCACGCTTATTCGCACACTGAATTTACTAGAAGTACCTCAAGAGGGTACACTTGAAGTGGCAAAACACAGCTTTGATTTATCCGCCAAAATGGATGCAAAACAGATAGCACTACTTCGTCGTGAGGTGGGAATGGTGTTCCAGCAATATCATTTATGGAACCATTTAACCGTGCTACAAAACTTAATTGAAGCACCGATGAAAGTATTGGGAATATCGAAAGAAGAAGCGATTACACAGGCAAAAGTCCATTTAGAACGTTTACGTTTAGGCGAATTTACTGATCGTTTTCCGCTTCAACTTTCAGGTGGTCAGCAACAGCGTGTGGCGATTGCTCGTGCTTTGATGATGCAACCGCAGGTGTTGTTATTTGATGAACCAACCGCAGCGCTTGATCCAGAAATCACCGCGCAAGTGGTTGATATTATTAAGGAATTGAAAAATACAGGCATCACGCAGGTAATCGTAACGCACGAAGTGGGCGTAGCTCGCAAAGTGGCAACCAAAGTGGTGTATATGGAGAAAGGGCATATTATTGAGCAAGGCGATTCAAGTTGTTTTGAACAGCCAAAAACCGCAGAGTTTGCTCAATATCTTTCTCATTCTGAATAATTAAACACATATTTAATAAGGACTTTCTTATGAAAAAATTACTTATCGCATCCGCTATTGCATTCGCAACTTTCTCCGCACAAGCAAAAGATTTAACTTTCGCGATGGAGCCAAGCTACCCACCATTTGAAACAACCAACGAAAAAGGTGAAATCATCGGTTTTGACGTCGATATTGCCAATGCAATTTGTAAAGAAATCCAAGCAAACTGCTCATTCAAAAGTCTCTCTTTTGACGGCTTAGTGCAGGCGGTAAAACAAAAACGTATCGATGGTGTAATTTCCGCAATGGACATCACTGAAGCACGTAGCAAACAAGTACTTTTCTCTAATGCCTATTATGATAGCTCAGCAAGTTTCATTGCCCTAAAAGGTAAAGCAGACTTAAGCACCGCGAAAAACGTAGGCGTACAAAATGGGACAACTTTTCAACAATATGTTGTAGCCGAAGCAAAACAATACGCTCCTAAAGCATATAACTCAATTCAAGATTCAATCTTAGACTTAAAAAATGGGCGTATTGATTTAATCTTCGGTGATACTGCCGTATTAGCCGATATGCTTTCAAAAGAAACAGATTTAACCTTTGTGGGCGAAAAAGTGACTAACCCAAAATACTTTGGTAATGGTTTGGGGATTGCGATCAACAAAGGCAACAAAGATCTTGTGGATGAGTTAAACAAAGGTTTAGCAGCCATCAAAGCGAAGGGCGAATACCAAAAAATCTACGATAAATGGATGACAAACAAGTAAGCTATGTTTACCGAATATCTTCCTTTAATTTACAGTGCAACGCTCATGACGCTCGGGCTTGCACTGGCGTCTCTTGTCGTCGGCTTATTACTTTCCATTCTTTTTGTAAGTTTGGAGATGAATAAGACCGCTTGCATTAGCAAACCAACCACGGTTTTTCTCACTTTAATGCGTGGTTTACCTGAAATCTTGGTCGTGTTGTTAATCTATTTCGGTTCAACTGAGCTGATCGAAAAAATCACAGGTGAATACATCGAATTTAGTGCTTTTAACAGCGGTGTGCTAGCGTTAAGCTTAATTTTTGCTACTTATGCTTCACAATCACTGCGTGGGGCAATTCAAGCGATTCCGAACGGACAGTGGGAAAGTGGTGCGGTGTTAGGTTTAAGCCGCCGTTATACTTTCATTCACATCATTATGCCTCAAGTATGGCGACACGCTTTGCCTGGTTTAAGTAACCAATGGCTTGTATTGCTTAAAGATACCGCCTTAGTTTCGCTGATTGGTGTCGATGACTTAATGCGACAAGCCGACCTTATCAATACCAACGAGCATCAACCATTCACATGGTATGGCTTTGCAGCATTGATTTACCTTGCAATTACCCTGATTAGCCAAGTGATTATTCGCCGTCTTGAACTGCGTTTCACCCGTTTTGAGAGAGGAAGCAAATAATGTGGGATTATTTCTTAGTGATTGCCCAAGGTATTCCAACCAGCCTTAGCCTGATGGCAGTTTCGCTCATCATTGCCTTTGTGTTGGCAATTATATTTACTTTCTTGCTTTCAATGGAAAGTAAAATCTTGAAAGGGTTGGTAAACGGCTATTTAATGTTATTCACTGGCACGCCATTATTGGTGCAATTTTTCTTAATTTACAGCGGGCCGGGTCAATTTGAATGGCTCACACAAAGCCCACTTTGGGCATTATTTTCAGATGCGTGGTTCTGTGCAGTATTAGCTTTAGCCCTTAATAGTGCAGCATACTCAACGCAACTTTTCCACGGAGCAGTAAAAGCGATTCCGAAAGGACAATGGGAAACTTGTGCCGCGCTTGGTTTAAGCCGTTTAGATACGCTCAAAATCTTGATTCCGTATGCGTTAAAACGAGCGTTACCTTCTTACAGCAACGAAATCATTTTGGTTTTCAAAGGCACATCACTTGCCTCCACCATCACGATTTTAGATATTATGGGCTACGCCAAACAGCTTTACGGCACAGAATATGATGCAATTACTATTTACGGTATCGCAGGGGCAATTTATCTTGTTATCACTGGCATTATGACTGTACTATTGCGTAAATTAGAACATAAAGTGCTGGCATTTGAGCGAGTGTAATTTTCTACAAGCGGTCAATTTCTGGCATAAATTTGCAATCTTGCTTGATCTTTCACACAAAGGGCGTATTATTCGCCCTTTGTTTTTTTTCTGGGTTCCCTAACCCCAACTTCAACTAAAAAAGGAAAATTATGCATTACCCCATTCCATTTTCTGATCCACAAAAAAGATCTTCTCTTAAACTTTTAGCCTTTTTCCATATTTTTATCTTAACCATCAGCAATTTCTTAGTACAACGCACCTTTGAAATCACTGTACCCTTTACCGATTATGTCATCCCAACCACCTGGGGCACATTCACATTCCCATTTATCTTTTTAGCAACAGATTTAACGGTGCGAGTATTTGGAGCTGAGCTAGCACGTAAAATTATTTTCGTGGTAATGTTCCCTGCCTTACTGATTAGCTATGCCATTTCGGTGCTCTTTTTTGAAACCCAATTTCAAGGCTTTGTCGCGTTGGGCGAGTTTAATTTCTTCGTATTCCGCATTGCGTTGGCAAGTTTTGGCGGCTATGCGGTAGGGCAGATTTTAGATATTCTGGTTTTTAACCGCTTGCGTCAAGGCAAATCGTGGTGGCTTGCCCCAACTTGCTCGACCATTTTCGGTACGATGATCGACACTTTCGTCTTCTTTGCGGTTGCTTTCTATCAAAGCGAAGACGCCTATATGGCAGAGCATTGGTTTACCATCGGTACGGTTGATTACGCCTTCAAACTTTTTGTCAGCTTACTGCTATTCTTACCACTTTATGGCGTGGTGCTAAAATTTATTATGCAAAAATTCCATTTGAAATAGCTATTTCAACCGCTTGTAAGGCTTATATTGTAACCCTACACTCATTGATTACACTTTTCGAGGAAGAACGCAATTTGGGAATCAATTTGGGAATCGCACCGAAAAAAGGTATAATTCCTAAAATGTGTAGACATTTCAAAAATATCTGGCTTACTTAGGTCATAATTGCCTTTACTGCAAGTCATTTTGAAACATCTTCAAAGCCCTAATTTTTAATGATAAAGAGAACGTTATGAGCAATATTCCATTAAGAAATGAACAAGAAATCGAGAAACTTCGCGTAGCCTGCAAATTGGCTTCCGATGTGTTAGTAATGATCGAACCCTATGTGAAAGAGGGCGTGAGTACGGGCGAATTAGACCGCATTTGCCACGAATATATGGTTAATGAGCAGAAAGCGATTCCTGCCTGCTTAAACTATCACGGTTTCCCAAAAGCGACTTGCATTTCAGTCAATGAAGTGGTTTGTCACGGGATTCCAAGCGATGATAAAAAACTGAAAAATGGTGACATTGTGAACATTGACGTAACGGTGATCAAAGACGGCTATTTCGGCGACAACTCCAAAATGTATGTGGTGGGCGAACCTTCTATTCGTGATAAACGCTTGTTAGAAGTAACACAAGAATCACTTTACATTGGCTTACGTCAAGTAAAACCAGGTATCCGCTTAAAAGAGATTGGCACAGCGATTCAAAAATATGTGGAAAAAGAAGGCTTCTCTGTGGTGCGTGAATATTGCGGTCATGGCGTAGGCACAGAGTTCCACTGCGATCCACAAGTGTTACACTACAACGGTGATGATGGTGGCGTAGTGCTAAAAGAAGGCATGGTGTTTACCATTGAACCGATGGTCAATACAGGTAAAAAAGAGATCCGCACGATGAATGATGGTTGGACGGTAAAAACCAAAGACCGTAGTCACTCGGCTCAATATGAGCATCAAATTGTGGTAACCAAAGATGGTTGCGAAGTAATGACCATTCGTGATGAAGAAATTGCCGAAGGGCGAATTTCACACATTATGAAAAACGCATAAAACCAATATGAAAGCCTATAAACTTTGCAATTCTGATCTGCCCTAAAAAGTTGGGCAAGGATGCTTACTCTATCAATTAGCCTGTTTAGGCTAGAACTAAGGTGGAAGCGGCTATTCAATGAAAATAATAAGCTGAAGTGGTTTTATCTATATTGACAGGCGACTTTTTCTTATTTAGCTATCTTAACCTAAATAGAATTTTTAGTCGTTAGCTAGGACAGCCCCAATTTTTTCAAATTTCAGGTAAAATTAAACCGCTTGTTAGCAAAAACATGATCTGCACCCCAAAACCTGGACACCTAATTTGAAGTGCAGATTATGCCCTACTCTTATCAATTTCGTTTGAAAATTATCAAACTTGATCGCCTTATACAAGCCTTCAACCCCCAAAAATAGTGAAGCCAAAAATGAAAAAGAAAGACATTGAAATTCCAGAAACCACTGACTTTTCACCTAAAGCGTTTAAAAAGTTACAGAGAGAGCTCGCCTTAGTTCGAGCGGAGATTGCTTACCTAAAGGGGTTGGAGGCACTCGACCGTCAAAAACAACGACAGAAAAAAGAAAAATCATTGAAAGCTTGAAGCCAGACCACGCGTTAAATGATTTACTTCGTGTGGCTAAAATGCCTCGCTCAAGCTTTTACTATAAAGAGATTAAGCGAGATTATCACGAGGTAAAAGAGGCTATCTTATCGCTGTATAAAAAGAACAGAAAACGAGATGGTTATCGCCCCATGACGTTTAAATTACGCCAAATGGGTTTTAATTTGAATCATAAAACGGTGTTAAAGCTGATGAACGAGTTAGGTATTCATTCCATTTTACGCAAAAAAAGACATGGAAAACGTGGAAAAACATCGCATATTGCCCCGAATTTACTGAATCGTGATTTTACAGCAACGGCACTCAATCAAAAATGGGTAACGGATGTAACGGAATTTCATGTTGGGCAAGAAAAGCTTTATTTTTCACCGTTGATGGACTTGGCTAACCGAGAAAT